>Ga0326727_10015557_pt1 | contig 16297 bp, 28 predicted proteins | sample MB2enrmetagenome_FD_207643 | JGI IMG/M metagenome (GOLD analysis project Ga0326727, IMG submission 207643) | Lab enriched peat soil microbial communities from McLean, Ithaca, NY, United States - MB29MY | ecosystem: Environmental > Terrestrial > Soil > Wetlands > Peat | place: USA: New York...
GGGAGCGTCGGAGCGCGGATCGGCAAGGGCGTCGATCGTATATGCTACGTCCTCTCCGGTCAGCGCGGTCCCATCGGAGAAGCGCAGGCCCGGACGCAGATGATAGGTGACGCGCAAGCCGTCCGGGCTGATGCCCCCGTTCGCCATCGTGGGAATCTCGGCCGCGGCGTCGGCCACCAGCCGGCCGTGGTCGTCGATCTTCACTAAATAGGAGAAGAGCAGCGCGGCCAGCTGCTGCCCGCCGACCCCGCTCACGTAGACCGGGTTGAGCGAGGTGAAGTCTTGGGTCTGGACGATCCGAAGCAGGTCGTGGCGCGCCGGCTCGGCCGGGCGCCCGCAGGCCGCGAGAACACCAAACAGGACGGCGACCACAAAGCCCCGCAGCATGATAGGGCTCTGGTTTCACCCGCAGCCGCCAAGAGGCCTTGACGCGACTCCGGCCATCTTGATATAGTTCCGGGGTTGTGGTCCACACCGGCCCGCGCTTCTTCGCGCGTGCCGGTAAAGAAACAAAGCAGTACGCGAGGACCCGTGTGCTGCGCCAACATCGTAAGGACGAGGATTACTGTGAAAAATATCCTTGGCCGCAAGGTTGGGATGACGAGCGTGTTCACCGACGACGGGCGCTATGTGCCGGTCACGGTGATCGAAGCCGGTCCCTGCACGGTCGTGGAACGCCGGACGAAAGAGAAGCATGGCTACGAAGCCGTTGCTTTGGCTTTCGGTACCGTGAAGAAGTCCCGCGTTACCCGTGCCCTTGCCGGACATTTCAAGAAAGCGGGCGTCGAGCCCGCTCGCTACGTGCGCGAGTTCCGCGACGGCATCGATGGTGTCGAAGCCGGTGCGACCGTCACCGTTGCCGGGTTCGAACCGGGCGATCGCGTCGACGTCGTCGGGATCTCCAAAGGCCACGGCTTCGCCGGCGGTATCAAGCGCCACAACTTTTCGGGCGGCGGCGCGAGCCACGGCTCGATGATCCACCGTCAGCCGGCCTCCAACGGCGACACCAATGCGGGCCGCGTGCCCAAAGGTGCGCGCCGTCCGGGTCATTTCGGCGTCGATCGCGTGACGCATCAGAATCTCGAAGTCGTGCGCGCCGATGCCGAGCGGAATCTCCTGCTCGTGCGCGGCCCGATCCCCGGACCGAAGAACGCGCTCGTCGTCGTGCGGCGCAGCGTGAAGACGAAGAAGGGAGCGGAGGCGTAACGATATGCCGAACGTTATCGATTCCAAGGGCAACGTCGTGCGCGAAGCGCAGACGCCCGCCGCATTCGAAAAAGATTACAGCAAGACCGCGCACACGATCTTCCGCGCGGTCTATCGCGAGCTCGCCAACCCCCGCGCCGGCACCGCCTCCACCAAGAAGCGCGACGAAGTCGCGGGCGGCGGACGCAAGCCGTGGAAGCAGAAGGGGACCGGCCGCGCGCGCCAGGGCTCGATTCGCTCGCCGCAGTGGCGCCACGGCGGCGTCGTCTTCGGACCGCAGCCGCGTAGCTACGTCAGCGACCTCAACAAGAAGGAACGCAAGCTCGCGTTCGTCGCGGCGCTCGCGGACCGTTTCAAGAACGGCGCCGTGACGGTGCTCGATGCGTCCGACTTCGCGCTCACCAAGACCGCGGAATTCGCCAAGCTGCTCTTCGGCAGCGCGAAGGAAGCCAAGACCGGCCCTTCGACCCTCGTCGTGCTCGCGCACGGCGAAGCGAACGGCGATGCGATCGCGCGCGTCGCACGCAACCTCAAGAAGGTCGGCGTGACGCACACGGGCGCGCTCGACGTCAAAGACGTGTTGCGCTACGAGCGCATCATCTTCACCGCCGCCGGCTTCGAATCGATCCAGGCGACGGTCGGAAACGGGAGCAGCAAGTAATGGACGCACGCGACGTCATCGTTTCACCGCGTATTACTGAGAAGTCGATGGCCAACGCCCTCGGCACGCAGTATACGTTCGTCGTTCATCCGTCTGCGACCAAGACGCAGATCCGTCATGCCGTTGAAGAGCTCTTCAAGGTCAACGTGGTCAACGTCAACACCGTCAACGTCGGCGGAAAGAAGCGCAGCTTCGCGCGCAAGGGCGTTCGCACCAGCGGCAAGCAGAGCGACTTCAAGAAGGCCATTGTCACCCTGAAGCCCGGGCAGAAAATTGAGCTGGGCGGCGTCAACTATTTCGAGCAATAAAAGATGCCAGTAAAAAAATACCGTCCGACCAGCCCCGGCCGTCGCTTCGTGACGACGATGGATTTCTCCGATCTCTCGAAAGTGGATCCGGAGAAGTCGCTCATCGAAGTGCGCAAGAAGCACTCGGGCCGCAATAATAACGGGCACATCACGGTTCGCCACAAAGGCGGCGGGACGCGCAAGCAGTACCGCATCATCGACTTCAAGCGTTCCAAGGACGGCATCCCCGCCAAGGTCGCGACGGTCGAGTACGATCCGAACCGTTCCGCGCGCATCGCGCTCGTCCATTACAAGGACGGCGAGAAGCGCTACATCCTCGCGCCGCTCGGCCTCAAGGTCGGCGACGTCGTGGAGTCCGGCTCGGGTGCCGACATCAAGCCCGGCAACTGCCTGCCGATCAAGAACATTCCTGTGGGTACCGTGATCCACAACATCGAGCTGCGTCCCGGACAGGGCGGCAAGCTCGTGCGCTCGGCCGGCGTCTCCGCGCAGCTGATGGCGAAGGAAAACGAGTACTCGCAGGTTCGCATGCCGTCGGGTGAAGTGCGGAAGATTCACGTCGAGTGCCGTGCGACGATCGGCCAGCTCGGCAACGTCGAGCACGAAAACCAAGTGATCGGCAAGGCCGGACGCATGCGCCACATGGGCAAGCGCCCGTCGGTTCGCGGTATCGCGATGAACCCGGTCGACCACCCGCACGGCGGCGGCGAGGCCCGCTCGACGTCCGGCCGTCCGCCGACGACGCCGTGGGGCCAGATGACCATGGGTAAAAAGACGCGCCGCAACAAGCGCACGACCAAGATGATCGTTCGTAAGCGAGGTTCCAAGTAATGGGTCGCAGTCTCAAGAAGGGGCCCTTCGTCGCAGAGCACCTGTTGAAGAAGGTCGAGAAGCTCAACGAGACGCGCGATAAGCGCGTCATCAAGACGTGGAGCCGCGCGTCCACGATCGTTCCGTCGATGGTCGGTCACACGATCGGCGTGCACAACGGAAAAGCGCACGTCCCGGTGTACGTCACCGAAAACATGGTTGGCCACAAGCTCGGCGAGTTCGCGCCTTCGCGGCACTTCAAGGGCCACGGCGGCGATAAGGCTGGTGTGAAGTAATGGCTTCTTCGACAACCCTTCGGCAAGCTCAGGGTGAGAAACCCCAGCAAGCGGTCGCGCACCTCAAGTTCGTGCGCATGGGTCCGCGCAAGCTCCGCCGCGTCGCCGACGCGATTCGCGGCAAGAGCGTGCGCGAGGCGCTGGTCATGCTTGCCTTCGCCGGCGTCTACGCGGCCGAGCCGATCGAGAAGCTCGTGCGCAGCGCCGTCGCCAACGCGGGCAATAACCACGACATGAACACCGACGATCTCTACATCTCGCGGATTACGGTCGACGGCGGCCCCGGTGGCCGGTTTACCAAACGCCTGGACCCGCGTGCTCAAGGGCGCGCGTATTTCAAGCGCAAGCGTCTTTCGCACGTGACGGTCGTCGTTAGCGATACGCCGCCGCAGAAGAAGATCAAGGCGCGCCCCGGCGCATCGGTCGCCGTGAAGCGCACGACGACGCGCCGTCCGGCGGCCACCAAACGTCCTGCCGCAACCGCTACGGCTCAGGATTAAGAAGGAAGTTATAATGGGTCAAAAGATTCATCCCGTCGGCCTTCGTCTGGGCATCACGCGTACGTGGGACAGCCGCTGGTTCGAGAAAAAGCACTACATCGATTGGCTGCATGAAGACGTCGCCATCCGCAAGTTCTTCAACAAGTGGATGCGCTCGGCGGCGATCAGCAAGATCGAGATCGAGCGCCGCGCCAACCAGGCGCGCGTCATCGTCAACACCGCGAAGCCCGGTATCATCATCGGTAAGCGCGGCGTCGGCATCGAAGAGATTCGCAAGAGCCTCGAAAAGCTGACCGGCAAGAACGTGCAGGTCAACGTGATGGAGATCAAGCATCCCGAGCTCGACGCGCGTCTGGTCGGCCAGAACATCGTCGATCAGCTCGAGAAGCGCATCGCGTTTCGCCGTGCGATGAAGCAGGCGATCATGCGTACGATGAAGGCCGGCGCTCGAGGCGTCAAGGTTCAGGTTTCGGGACGTCTCGGCGGCGCGGAAATCGCGCGTACCGAGCGCAACGCCGACGGCAAGGTGCCCTTGCACACGCTGCGCGCCGATATCGACTACGCGCACGTCGAAGCATTCACCACCTTCGGTCGTATCGGCGTGAAGGTGTGGATCTACCGCGGTGAGGTTCTTCCGGACCAGCCGCGCAACACGAATACGGTCGACCGCAACGACCGCCAGGGCGGATTCCGCGATCGTCGCGACCGCGGCGGGCGTGGGCGCGGTCCGCGACCGAACGGGAACGGCGGCGGCCGTCCGGCGGCCGGTGCCGTCGAAGTCGTCGCGGATCCCGATGCGATCGTCAATGAAGCGTCCTTCGACTCGCCGGCTTCGCCGGCGCCTCAGGATGACGCCGGCGCAAATACGGGGGGCTCGCTGTAAATGTTGACGCCTAAACGAGTGAAGTGGCGCAAGGTGCAGCGCGGTCGTATGACCGGGCGCGCGCTTCGCGGCAGCACGCTCACGTTCGGTGAATTCGGTCTCCAGGCGCTCGAGCCGTGTTGGATGACCAACCGTCAGATCGAAGCTGCGCGTATCGCCATGACCCGTCACATCAAACGTGGCGGTAAGGTGTGGATCAAAGTGTTCCCCGACAAACCGGTCACCAAGAAACCCGCCGAAGTGCGCATGGGCGCCGGTAAGGGTAATCCCGAGTTCTGGGTTGCGGTCGTGCGCCCGGGGCGCGTGCTCTTCGAACTCTCCGGCGTTGCGCCGGACGTGGCGAAGGAAGCGTTGCGTCTTGCGGCTGCCAAACTGCCGATCGGAACCAAGGTCGTAACGCGCGAGGAGACGACGGCATGAAGAAGGGCGAACTGAACGAGCTGCGCGGCTTCACCGTGGAAGAACTCCAGGCGAAGGCTCGCGAGACGAAGTCGGAGCTTTTCAATCTGCGCTTCGCGCTGCGGACCGGGCATCTCACGGACTTCAGCAAGATCAAAGAGATGCGTCGCCAGTACGCACAGATTCAAACGGTCATTTCTGAGAAGCGGATCGCGCAGGAGCAGCATGGAGCAGCGTAACGTCATAGGCACGGGCCGGGCCGAGGGCCGCCGCGTCAAACAGGGCCGCGTGGCCTCGAACAAGATGGACAAGACGATCGTCGTCGTGACGGAAACGCGCGTGCCGCACCCCACGTACGGCAAGATCGTTCGCAAGTCGACGCGCTTCAAGGCGCACGATGAGCGCAACGAAGCCAAGATCGGCGATATCGTCCGCATCATGGAGTGCCGGCCGCTCTCGCGCGACAAGCGCTGGCGTCTGGTAGAAATCGTCGAGCGAGCGAAGTAACGAGATGATTCAGCAAGAGACACGGCTCAAAGTGGCCGACAATAGCGGAGCCCGAGAGCTGCTGGTGATCCACATCAGCGGCGGGCACCGCCACAACTACGCGCACGTCGGCGACATCGTCGTCGGCACGGTCAAGAGCGCCATCCCCGGCGCCGCCGTGAAGAAGGGTCAAGTCGTCAAAGCCGTGATCGTGCGCACGTCGGCGCCGATCCGCCGCGCCGACGGCTCGGTCGTCCGCTGCGACGACAATGCCTGCGTAATCATCAAAGGCGACAAAGACAATCTCGACCCGCGCGGCACGCGCGTCTTCGGACCCGTGATGCGCGAACTGCGCGATCGCGGCTTCTTGAAGATCGCGTCGCTGGCCCCGGAGGTGCTCTAACATGGCCGTGAAGCCACACACCGCGAAGTCGTTCATCGTCAAGGGCGATACCGTGATGATCCGTCGCGGCAAAGAGAAGGGCAAGCGCGGCACCGTCAAGGCCGTCTTCCCGGAGTCGGGCATTGCGACGGTCGAAGGCTTGAACGTGGTCAAGCGCCACACCAAGCAGCAACAGCAGCAGGGCAACATGTCGGCCGCGCAATCGGGCGGCATCATCGAGAAGGAAGCGCCGCTTCCGCTGAGCGCGCTGCAGTACGTTTGCGAAAAGTGCAAGACGCCCACGCGCTTGCGTCGCGGCCGGACGGCCGACGGCGTGCCGCACCGCGTCTGCGTGAAATGCGGCGAGCCGGCCCGTGAATCGGCGAAGGGGGCGTAAGCGATGGCTCTGCGTTTGAAAGAGAAGTACGAAGGCTCGGTCCGTAAGCAGCTGCAGGACAAGTTCGGCTACAAGAACGTCAACCAGATCCCGAAGCTGGAGAAGGTTGTCATCAATATGAGCGTCGGCGAAGCGATCACGAACGCCAAGGCGCTCGACCTGGCCGTTGCCGAGCTCGTGCAGATCACCGGGCAAAAGCCGGTCATCACCAAGGCAAAGAAGTCGATCGCGGCGTTCAAGCTCCGTGAAGGCATGAACGTCGGCGCCAAGGTCACGCTGCGCGGCGAGCGCATGTACGTGTTCCTCGACAAACTGTTCAACATCGTCCTTCCGCGCATCCGCGACTTCCGCGGCCTTCCGCCGAAGTCGTTCGATGGGCGCGGTAACTACAATCTCGGCCTGCGCGAGCAGCTCGTCTTCCCGGAGATCAACTTCGATAAGGTCGACAAGGCGCGCGGCATGGACATCACGATCGTCACGACGGCCAAGTCGGACGAGGAAGCGTCGGAGTTCCTCACCGCTATGGGGCTCCCGCTGCGGAAAGGCAATGCATAATGGCTAAAACGAGCATGATCGTCAAGGCGAATCGCACGCCGAAGTTCGGCGTCCGCGGGCACAACCGTTGCAAGTTGTGTGGGCGTCCGCGCGGCTACCTGCGCAAGTTCGCTATGTGCCGCATTTGCTTCCGCGAGAACGCGCACAAAGGCGTCGTTCCCGGCGTGACCAAGGCGAGCTGGTAAGGAGTAGAGCGAAGAAATGGCAGCAATTACCGATCCCGTCGCCGACCTCCTCACGCGCATTCGCAACGCGAACACGGCCAACCACAAGACGGTCGACGTTCCCGCGTCGCGCGTGAAAGCCGCGATCTCGCAGATCCTCAAGGACGAAGGTTTCATCGAGGACTTCGAGCGCCTGAACGAAGGTCCGCAAGGAACCCTTCGCATCCGTCTCAAGTACGGACCGGAGAAGGAAAAGATCATCACCGGCCTGCGCCGCATTTCGCGTCCCGGCTTGCGCGTCTACACGGGCAAGACCGAGATTCCGCGCGTGCTCGGCGGCCTTGGTCTGGTTATCATGTCCACGTCGCAGGGCATCATGTCCGGCAAGCGTGCGAAAAAGCTCGGCGTCGGCGGCGAAGTGCTCGCCTACGTCTGGTAAGAGGTTAAACGGAAATGTCGCGCATTGGTAAATTGCCGGTTGCCGTTCCGAACGGCGTGAACGTCACGCTCGGGGACGGCGAGGTGGTCGTCAAGGGGCCCAAGGGCGAACTGCGTCAGGGTATCCTCTCGCAGGTCGTCGACGTGAAGCTCGAAGACGGCAAAGTGGTCGTGGAGCGTAAGGGCGATGCCAAGCCGCATCGTTCGGCTCACGGCTTGACGCGGACGCTGATCTCGAACATGGTCGAAGGCGTCAGCAAAGGCTTCCGTAAGAGCCTCGAGATTCAGGGCGTCGGCTATCGTGCCGCCAAGGCGGGCGAAAAGCTGAACCTGAGCCTGGGATATTCGCATCCGGTCGTCTTCGAAGCGCCCAAGGGCATCACGCTCTCGGTCGAGGGTACGAATAAGATTCACGTCGACGGGATCGACAAACAACAGGTCGGTCAAGTCGCCGCTGAGATCCGCGGTCTTCGCCCGCCCGAACCCTACAAGGGCAAGGGCGTTCGGTACGAAGGTGAAGTGATTCGCAAGAAGCTCGGTAAGGCCGGAAAGGCTGGTAAGAAATAATGGCTGCTGGTCTTTCAAAGGACATCAAGCGGCAAGCGCGCCACTCGCGCCTGCGCAAGAAGCTCTCGGGAACGCCGGAGTGCCCGCGTCTGATGGTGCGCCGCACGCTGCACCACATCTACGCGACCCTCGTCGACGACACCAAGGGACACACGCTCGTCGCCGCGTCGACGCGCGACAAATCGGTCGCCGAGTCGCTCGAGTCGAATACCAACACCGATGCTGCCAAAGCGGTCGGCGCGGCGATCGCCGCAAAGGCGAAGGCGGCGGGGATCAACGACGTCGTGTTCGATCGCGGCGGATACAAATATCACGGACGCGTACAAGCACTCGCCGATGCGGCGCGTGAAGCGGGGCTGAACTTCTAATGAACTATCGTGGTGGTGGTCGCGAGCGCGACAACAGTGGCTTCGAAGAGACCGTCGTGCGCGTGAACCGCGTAGCGAAGGTCGTCAAGGGCGGTAAGCGTTTCAGCTTCAGTGCGCTCGTCGTGGTCGGCGATCGCAAGGGCAAGGTCGGTTTTGCCATCGGCAAGGCGGGCGAGGTTCCCGAAGCGATTCGTAAAGCCGTCGAGCAGGCAAAGAAGAATCTCGTCACGGTGCCGATGGTCGAAAAGACGATCCCGCACATGGTAAACCTGACGGTCGGGTCCGCCAAGGTGCTGCTCAAGCCCGCGGCTCCGGGTACCGGCGTTATCGCCGGCGGTTCGATGCGCGCGGTGCTGGAGCTCGCCGGCATCCACGACATCCTCACCAAGTCGCTCGGTACGAACAACCCGATCAACGTGGTCATGGCGACGATAGAAGCGCTTCGCTCGCTCAAGACGGCCGAACAGGTCGCGACGCTCCGCGGCAAGACCGTGAAAGATATCTTCGCGGCATGACGCTCGCGTGAAACACTAAGATAAGGAACATCATGGCAGAGAAGAAGACGACGACCAAGAAGGCGGCTAGTGCAAAGTCCAGCACGAAGGCCGCTGCGATCAGCGCGCCGACGGGCAGCGTGATGAAGCTCGGAGCCCTCAAACCCGCGAAGGGTTCGTGGCCCAAGCGCCAGCGCATCGGCCGCGGACACGGCTCGGGCATGGTCAAGACCGGCGGCGAAGGCGGCAAGGGTCAGACCGTGCGTTCGGGCGGCGGCAAGGGACCCGCGTTCGAAGGCGGACAGACGCCCTGGGCGCGCCGTCTTCCGCACAAGCGCGGCTACTCGCAAAAAGCCCGCGACTACGGACATTTCCGCACGCGCTTTGCGGTCGTCAACTTGCACCAGCTCAGCGGCTGGGATGCGGCGGTCGAGGTTTCGCCTGAGTCGCTCAAAGCGGCGGGCATCCTGAAATCGCTCGAGGACGGAGTGAAGATTCTTGGCGGCGCCCGCGCCGGCAAGACGCTGCCTGCGGGATTGACGTTCCGCGACGTCGCCTTCTCGGCGAGCGCCGCGCAAGCGCTCAAGGCCGCCGGCGCCAAACTTCCCGCTGAAACGCAAGAGGGCTAATGCTCGTCAGAATCTCATCTGCGCTCGTTGATAAAGGAGCGTAGAGGTGTTCGATAACCTGCGCGCGGCGCTGCTGGTCCCGGACATCCGCAAACGAGTCGGCTTCGTGTTCTTCGCGTTTGCCGCGTTCGTCTTCATGATCCACGTGCAGCTGCCGAACGTGAACGAGGCGGTTTGGCAGAAAGTGCTGCAGGGCGGCACGTTCTACAACCTGCTGGGCTTCCTGTCGGGCGGCGCGCTGCAAAAGCTGGCGATCATCGCCATGGGCATCACGCCGTACATCAATGCCTCGATCATCATGCAGCTGATGACCGTCGTTCTGCCGCAACTCGAAGAGATGGCGAAGAAGGGCGGCGAGGAAGGCCGGAAGCGAATCAGCCAGTACACGCGCTGGCTCACCATCGTCCTTGCGATTCTGCAGGCGACGTTCATGACGAACGCGATGCGCCTCTCGGGCGTCTTCTACGACAACAGCATCGCGTATCAGGTGTTCGCAATCGTTGCGATGGTCGCCGGCACGCTCTTCCTGATGTGGCTCGGCGAGCAGATCACCGACAAAGGCATCGGCAACGGCGTATCGCTGATCATCTTCATCGGCATCGTCTTGCGCTTCCCGTCGTATGTGATTCAGACGTACAGCAGCACCTCGAGCGGCGGCGAGTCGCTCCTGAACCTGGTGCTCTACATTATCGTCGCGGTCGCGATTATCATCGGCATCATCTTCATGTATCAGGGCCAGCGCCGCGTGCCGGTCCAGCAAGCGCGTCGCACCGTCGGCCGGAAGATGTTCGCCGGACGCTCGACGTACATCCCGCTGCGTCTCAATAACGCGGGCGTGATCTCGATCATCTTTGCGATCTCGATCCTGCTGCTGCCGCAGCAAGCGCTCACGTGGTTCGCGCACCCGGGGGTGAAATCGACGTGGATCAACCTCTTCACGGTCTTTGGTTTCACGCTCCAGTTCCCGACCAACGCCGCGGCGATCTCGGAAGCGCTGCAGGTGTATTTCGCGCCGAACGGCCTGCTCTACAACATCGCGTACTTCTTATTGGTCGTCGTCTTCACGTTCTTTTACAGTTCGATCGTGCTCAACACGCGTGACGTGGCCGACAACCTCAAGAAAACCGGCGCGTTCATCCCCGGCATTCGCCCCGGTCAGCCTACCGTCGACTATTTGAACAAGATCCTCGTCCGCCTCACCGCGGCGGCGGCGATCTTCCTCGGTATCCTCGCCGTATTGCCGGGTGCGTTGCAGCGCGGTCTGTCGGTCACGACGTTTTACCTCGGCTCGACCTCGCTGCTGATCGTCGTCGGCGTCGCGCTCGACACGATCACGCAGATCGAAGCGCGCCTTGCGATGCGCGACTACCGCGGGTTCATCAAGCGCTAATGGACGTCGTTCTGCTCGGCGGCCCCGGCGCCGGCAAGGGGACGCAGGCGCAAATCCTGCAGAAGCACTTCGGCTACCGTCAGGTGTCGACCGGAGATCTGCTGCGCGAGCACCGTAACCAGGGAAGCGAACTCGGCAAAGCGGCCGAAGGCTACATGAAGCGCGGCGAGCTGGTTCCCGACGAGCTCATCATCAAGATGGTCGAGGGCGAGCTGGGCAGCGAGCTCAGCGTGCTCTTCGACGGCTTTCCACGCACGGTCGCGCAAGCGCAGGCCCTCGATGCGCTGCTCGAAGCACGCGGACGCGGCACGCCCAAGGCCGTGTATTTCAATATTTCGCGCGAGGAACTCGAGAAGCGCTTGCTGGGCCGGTGGACGAACCCGCGGACCGGACGGGTCTATCACGCCGTCTTCAATCCGCCCAAGGTCGCCGGTATCGACGACGAGGACGGCGGACCGCTCGTCCAGCGCGACGACGATAAGCCCGAGACGATCAAGAAGCGCCTCGACGTCTTCGAAGCGCAGACGAAGCCGCTCGTGGACTTCTACGGCCGTCAGCATCGCCTCACGGAGATCGATGCCACGCAGTCGGTCGATGAGGTAACGCACGAGCTGATTCACGCGTTGGGCCTTGCGCATGCACACTAGGGCGGAGCGCATTTAGCATGGTGACGCTGAAGTCGGCGCGCGAGATCGAAACGATGCGCCGGAGCGGAAAGATCACTTCGAAGGTCTTGACCGATCTCATGAAGGCGGTCAAGCCGGGGATGAGCACGGCCGATCTCGATGCGATGGCCGAGAAGGGCATCCGCGCGCTCGGCGGGGTGCCGACATTCAAGGGCTACCACGGCTACCCGGCGTCGATTTGCGCTTCGGTCAACGAGCAGGTCGTCCACGGTATTCCCGGCGACTACGTGCTGCGCGAGGGCGATCTGCTCTCGATCGACATCGGGACGACGTTCGAAGGCTACGTGAGCGATAGCGCCGTGACCGTGCCGGTGGGCACGATCTCCCAGGCCGCGCGCCGGCTCCTCGAGGTCACGCAGGAGTGCCTGATGGTCGGGATTGCTGCCATGCAGCGAGGCAACCACGTGGGGGATATCGGCGCGGCCGTCCAACGGCACGCCGAAAGCCACGGGTACGGCGTGGTGAGAGAATTGGTCGGTCATGGGGTGGGCCGGGCCATGCATGAGGAGCCCCAAGTCCCCAATTACGGGAAGGCCGGAACGGGGATCGAGCTGCGTCCAGGGCTGGTTTTGGCGGTCGAACCGATGATCACCGAGGGCCGGTACCAGGTCGAGATGCTCAAAGACGGCTGGACAATCGTCACCGCAGATGGTAAACTCGCAGCGCATTTCGAACATACGATCGCGGTCACCGATGACGGTCCCAAGATCCTCACGCTCCGGAACTACCTCGAGCATCCGGACGTGGAAAAATACCGGCCGAAAGAGGAAGCGGTTGCGTGAGTAAGGTTCTGATGTAATGGCTCGTCGCGGTGGACGACGCCCTTCCAGGGCGAAGAACAACGTCGACAAAGCCGCTCGTACCGCGACGCCGAAAGAAGAGGCGATCGAGGTGGAGGGTACGATCGTCGAGCCGCTGCCGAACGCGATGTTCCGCGTGGAGCTGGCAAACGGTCACAGAGTCCTCGCTCATGTCTCGGGAAAGATCCGGATGAACTTCATCCGCATCCTGCCGGGAGATCGCGTGCTCGTAGAGCTATCGCCCTACGATCTCACGCACGGCAGAATAACGTATCGGTACAAGTGACCCTTCGACTGGGTTCCGGATTCTAAAAGGTGGTTTAGGGAAATGAAAGTTCGTCCGTCGGTCAAGAAAATTTGTGAGAAGTGCAAGGTCATTCGCCGCGAAGGTAAAGTGCGCGTGATCTGCACCGTCAATCCCAAGCATAAGCAGGTACAGGGGTAATTATGGCACGTATCGCTGGCATCGACCTTCCGCGCGAGAAGCGCATCGAAATCGGCCTTCAATATATCTACGGCATCGGAGCAACGACGGCGAAGTCGCTGCTTGCTCATGCCGGGATCAACCCCGGGTCAAAGACCTCACCGAGGACGACGAGAAGCGGATCCGCGAAGCGATCGATACGCTGCAGTTGCGCGTCGAGGGCGACCTGCGCCGCGAGGTCCAGGGCAACATCAAGCGCCTGATGGACATCGGCTGCTACCGCGGCCTGCGTCACCGTCGCGGCCTCCCGGTCCGCGGCCAGCGTACCAAGACGAACGCGCGCACCCGCAAGGGTCCCAAGCGCACCGTGGCCGGCAAGAAGAAAGCCACCAAAAAGTAGCGGGAGGCCGGTTCTGGCCCTGCAACAAAAAGGTCCGACGTTATGTCGGACTTTTTTGTTGCGACTGACTCCAAAGTAGCCTTTAGGCAACTTTGAGTTTGTCCCGTGTGCGGTAGATTCACACTGACGGCGCCCCAGAAGCTCGGCGCTCGCTTTCCGCGCTTTCGCTTTCCCGCACTTGCGCCGCGGTTCAACATCGCGCCCACGCAGCCGGTCGTCGGCGTGCGCAATACCGGCGGCGACGACGCGGAGCTGCTGTCATGGGGCCTGCACGGCAACATCAACGCCCGCGCGGAGACGGTAGCGGTGAAGCCGACGTTTCGCGAGTCGCTGCGCAGCCGGCGCGCGATCGTTTTCGCCGACGGGTACTACGAGTGGCAGCAGCGCCACGACGGCAAGCAGCCGTATTTCATCCACCTGCTCGACGGCTCGCCCTTCGCGTTCGCAGCCATTTGGGACGCGACCGGGTGCGCGCTCATGACCACCGACGCGCTGGGCGGGCTCGTGACGATCCACGATCGCATGCCGGTGATCCTACTCGACGGCGCGATCGATCGTTGGCTGGCTCCCGAGCCGCTCGATGCCGTCGCGGCGCAGGCGCTGCTTGCCGGCGGCAACGGCGGCGCGCTCGTCGCGGAGCCCGTCTCGACGAAGGTCAATCGGGTGGCCAATGACGATCCGTCGTTGATCGTCCCCGTCCGTCCCCCCGAGCAAGAGAGTCTCTTCGGATGAACGGCGTGATTACGGCCGGCGGTCCGATCGACGGCGAGTACGCAGAGCTCGCCGGTACGACGCTCAAGGCGCTCGCGCCGGTGCGCGGCCTCTCGATGATCGAGCGGACGATCGGTGCGATGCGCGCATGCGGCGTCGCCAAGATCGCGGTGGTCGGAAACGAGGAAGTGGCTCGCGCCTGCGGCGCGCGGGTGGAGAAGATCGTGCCGGACGCGGGGAGCGGCACGCGCAACGTACTCGCGGCCCTCGCTGCGTGGGATGCAAACGAGCCGCTGCTCTACCTCACCTGCGACATGCCCTACGTCGAAGCTGAACCGCTCCAGCGCTTCCTGAACGCGACCGCTCCCGGCGTCTTGGCGATGCCCCTCACCGAGTATGAAGATTTTGCGCGTCGCTTTCCCGGCGCGCCGCCCTTCGGCATCACGCTGGGCGGCGAGCGCGTCGTCAACGGCGGCGTCTTCCATATTCCGGCGGGCGCGGCGCGTGCGATCGAAGATTTCGCGACGCGGCTGTTCGAGGCGCGGAAGGCTCCGTGGCGTATGGCGGCGATCGCCGGACCAGCGCTGCTCGCGAAATTCGCACTCGGGCGTTTGACGATCTCCGAACTGGAAGCGCGCGCCGCGAGCGTGCTTTCGATGCCGGTCCAAGCCGTGCGCGGCGCGGCGGCCGAGCTAGCTTTTGATGCGGACACAGCCGATGAATATCGCTACGCGCTCGCGCACGACTGACGCCGACGCGCTGCGGATCACGCTGCTGTGGTTCGGGGTGCAACTGGCGTGGGGCGCCGTGCTCGGGCTCTCGTTGCAGGCGCGCGTCGTGCAGCTCGGGGGAACGAACGCGCTCGCGGCATACGGACTGATCTCGACGGCGGGCGCGGTCGCCGCGGCGATCGTGCAGCTTGCAGTCGGTCCGTTCTCGGATCGCTTGCGTCGCGGCGGCGACAAACGCTTGGGCTTTTACGTCGCCGGCTCGGCCGGGGCGGCGATCGCCTTGATCGCGCTCTACGCCTCGCCGACGATGGCGGCGCTCACCGTGAGTTTCATCGCGCTGCAGGCGGCGATGAACGTCGTGATCGGGCCCTATCAGGCGATTCTTCCGGATCTGGTTCCCGCCGGACGCATCGGCAGTGCGTCGGGTTGGATGGCGGCGATGCAAAGCGCCGGGAATGCCGCCGGCGCGATCTTGGCCACGGTGCTGGGCCACACGGTCTTGCTCGGCGCGGTCATGGCCGCGGTGTTGCTCGGGTCGTGCGCCGTGACCGCGTTGCACGTGCGCGCGGTAACGCTGCAGCCGCTCGGAGAGCGCGCGCCGATACAGGTGACGCGCAAGCTCGTCGATCTGTTCGTCTCTCGAGCGCTGGTCTACGTCGGCTTTTACACGATGCTCGGATACTTTTTCTTCTATGTCAGCTCGGTGCTCGGGCGTTCGCCTGCGATCGACCCGACGACCGCGAGCGGCATCGCGGTCCTGCTCTTTACGCTGGTGGGCGCGGGTGGAGCGGCGATCGCGGCAAAGCCGGCCGATCGCCTGGACGAGAGGCTCGTGGTAACGATCGGCGGCGCGCTCATGGGCGTCGCGCTCGGGCTGCTCGCAGTCGTGCACATACCGCTCCTCGTACCGTTCGTCATCGTTGTTGCGGGCGTCGGCTGGGGAATCTTCCTGTGCGCCGACTGGGCGTTTGCATGCCGGATTCTTCCGCCGGGCGCGCTCGCGACGACGATGGCGATTTGGAACGTCGCCGTGGTCGGCCCTCAAATGGTCGCGCCTGCGCTGACGACCATCGTCTTGCGCGCGAGCGGCACGCTCCAGTCACCCTTCGGCCCGCGAGCGGCGATGCTCGTCGCGGCACTGGAGATCGCGCTCGGCGCGGCGTGGATTTGGCGGCTACCCAGGCAAGGGCGCGGGGAATAAGAACTATCGTTTGTGCGGACCGGGACCGGGCGCACGATTCTTACAAGGAGGCTTCTTCGTGAAACGACTGAGCACCGGAGTACTCGCGGCATTGGTCGCCGTGTCGTGCGGTCTCTCCGCCACCGCTGCTTCGCCGGGGGCGCCGTCACCGGGAAACGCCGGGAAAGCGGTGATCGCGCAGTCATCGGCGGAGGCGCCGGCGGCGAACTTGGGCACTCCGCCGTCGGGGCAAGTTCCCATTCTCTTCAACGACCGGCACGTCTACGCAAAGCCCGATACGCTCAAGCAAGGGCGCGTCCTCGCCGCCCTCGTCAAGGGCGGAACGGTGCTCATCCCGCTGCGCTCGATGTTCGAACAAATGGGTGCGACGGTGTCATACGATGCGGCAACCAAGACCGTCACCGTCAGCAA
>Ga0326727_10015558_pt1 | contig 16296 bp, 19 predicted proteins | sample MB2enrmetagenome_FD_207643 | JGI IMG/M metagenome (GOLD analysis project Ga0326727, IMG submission 207643) | Lab enriched peat soil microbial communities from McLean, Ithaca, NY, United States - MB29MY | ecosystem: Environmental > Terrestrial > Soil > Wetlands > Peat | place: USA: New York...
GCGTGCCAGTCTTCGCGGATCGCGCGCACCGCGGTCACCGGCAGGTCCGGCCCCGGCGCCAGATTCGTGAACTTCCCGCCTTGATACCGGCTGAGATACACGCCCGCCACAATCCACAGGGTCCCTGCGTGGCCGGCCACAAGCGCGGTGATGGCGTTATCCGGCAACCCCTGTTTGGTGGTGTAGGTCTGGAATCGTTTGTCGCGATAACACGTCAGGCCGTTGGACGTGCCAATCCACAACGACCCGTCGCGGGCCGCCGCCAGCGCCGTAATCGAATTCCCCGGCAAATCGCCGCTGTCCTTGTTGAAGACCACGAATTCGTAGCCGTCGAACTGGGCCAGCCCTTCATCGGTGCCCAACCAGAGATACCCGTCGGTGGTCTGCGCGATGGCGCGGATGGTATCCTGCGGCAGCCCGTGTTCCTGGCTCCAAACGGTTCGCGAATACTGGGTCAGACTCTTAGACGGATCGAGCGCCCGCGCGCCGCGCGTCAACAGGCACAACAGAATCGCGCCGGCAGTGGCTCGTGCTCTCATCCTTGTCTTCAGTATAATCAGCGACTTACGTCCAAGCACCGGTAGTGGCTCGCGAAGTGGATCAGCGGCGCGCCGGCGGCCACGCGCGCGCCCACCATTTCGCCGATGAAGACGTCGTGGTCGCCAGCCGTAAAGCGCTGCCGCACGGCGCATTCGATGGCTGCCAGCACGCCCGCGAGTATGGGCACGCCGGTCTGGCCGCGCCGCCAGTTCAATCCATCGAAACGGTCCTGCCCCTTACGGGAGAAGCGCTCCGCAAGATCGCGCTGGTTCTCGGCTAACACGTTGATTCCGAAGTGCGCCGACGCGCGGAAGGCGTGGATCACGCTCACCCGGTGGCCCAGGCAGATCAGGATCAGGGGAGGATCGAGCGAAGCCGAGGTGAACGAACTCACGGTCAATCCGTGCGGCGTTCCCTGCGCATCCAAAACGCTGGCGATGGCGACGCCGGTAGAGAAGCGCCCGCAGGCGCGCCGGAATTCGGCACTGGTGACGCCCACCTCGCTTGACATGAGAATAAATTCAATCCTATCATGTAGTTGACTGATGCGGGAAAGGAACGTCGCCCCGTGCCTGGAGAAGGAGGCTGAGTTTTGATCAAGCTGGACATTATCAACGAGGTCGTGAACAGGACCGGCATTACCAAGACCAAAGCCGAAATGGCGGTCGAAACCGTCTTCGAATCCATGAAGAAGGCGCTCGAACAGGGCGACCGCATTGAGTTGCGTGGTTTTGGCGTGTTCAACGTGAAGCCGCGCAAGACGGGGATCGGACGCAACCCGCGCACGGGCGCGGAGGTGTCCATCCCGCCCGGGAAAGCCGTGCGATTCAAGCCCGGCAAGGAGTTACAGACGCTGCAGTAGACCGCTGCACGCGGCGGTTCATCGTGTCCTCTCAGGATTTCTCTCCTGCCTCGTACTCCCTCTACGCCGAAGACGGTAACGGCGAAGCCCACGCCGTCCCGGAGGCTTTCGCACGCCCGCGCTATTGGCTGCATGCTCTGCTGTTTGCGCTGACGCTCGCGACCAGCACGGTGGTGGGCGCGGCCATGCAGCACGATTTCGAAAGCAACCTGCCGCTCGATCTGGAGCGCAGTTTCTCGTTGTACTCCTGGTTCTGGCGGCATCCCGCCGGTCTGCTGGCAGGCCTGCCCTTCTCGCTGACCCTGTTGACCATCCTGCTGGCGCACGAGTTCGGACACTACTTCGCCGCGGCGTATCACGGCGTGGATGCGAGCTTGCCGTACTTTTTGCCGTCGCCGCTGATGGGCACGTTCGGCGCGTTCATCCGCGTGCGCTCCCCGATTTATTCCAAGCGCGCGCTGTTCGATATCGGAGTCTCGGGACCTCTGGCCGGCTTCGTGTTCCTGCTGCCCGCGCTTTCCGTCGGCCTGGCATTTTCCAAAGTGATCCCCGGCATCGAACACCAGGGCAGCCTGCATTTTGGCGTGCCCGGCTTCGAGTGGCTGCTGGAGCGCCTCATCTTCCCGGGGGTGGCCTCGAGCGATATCTATCTGCATCCCGTGGCACGCGCCGCGTGGGTGGGAATGTTCGCGACCGCCTTGAACCTGCTTCCCATCGGGCAGCTCGACGGCGGACACATTGTGTATTCGTTCTTTCCGCGGCGTCACCGGACCATCTCGACGGTGCTGTGCGTCCTGCTAGTGCCGATGGGAAAGTATTGGCTCGGATGGCTGATCTGGGGGGTGCTGCTGTTCTGGCTCGGGCGGGGCCATCCGGGGATCTACGATGCGACGGATCTGGGCGCCGGCCGGCGCAAGCTGGCATGGATCGCCCTGGCAGTCTTCCTACTGTGTTTCACCTTCGTGCCGATCGGCGACGGCGGATTGTAGACCGCCATGAAGATAACGGCCACCATCATCACGCTAGACGAAGAGCGGAACATCGCCCGCGCCATCGAGAGCCTGCGCTGTTGTGATGAAATCCTGATAGTGGACAGCGGATCGGTGGACCGGACGGTGGAGCTGGCCGAGAAGCTGGGCGCGCGCGTGATCGAAGCCGGCTGGCTCGGATTCGCGGCGCAGAAGAACCGGGCAGCGGAACAGGCGGCCCACGATTGGATACTCTCGCTGGACGCCGATGAGGCGCTCAGCGAAGGGCTCGAAGCCGAAATCTGGAACCTCAAGAAGAGCGGCCCGCAATACGACGCCTATACCATGCCGCGCATGGCGCGCTACCTGGGCCGCTGGATTCTGCACTCGGGCTGGTACCCCGACCGCAAGGTGCGGCTCTACGACCGCCGCAAGGCCGAATGGGCCGGCGATTTCGTCCACGAGAGCGTCCAGGCGCGCGGGCGCGTGGGCCACCTGGAGAGCAACATCCTGCACTTCACTTGCGAATCGCTTTCCGAGCACCTCAAGACCATGGACCGCTACACCACGCTGGCCGCGCAGGAGCTGGCCGCGCGCAAAGTGATGGTGCCGCTCTCGCGTCTGATTGTGGACCCCGCCTGGGCGTTTGTAAAAACCTACCTCTTCCAGCGCGGCTTTCTGGATGGACCGGAGGGTTTGGCGATCGCCCAGATGGCGGCTTTCTACACCTTCTTGAAATACTCCAAAGCGAGAAATATGAGCTGATGCGCATCCTGCACCTCGATGCCGGAAGGGAAATGCGCGGCGGCCAGTGGCAGGTGCTCCGGCTGGTGGAAGGGCTGGCCGCGGCGGGGGTGGAATCCACCGTGCTGGCGCGCCATGACGCGCCGCTGTTCGAGGCCGCGCGCCAGCGGGGCTGGCGCGCGGAGCCTTTGAGCCTGGTGCGCGTCATGCTGCTGGCTCGCCGGCACGACCTGATACACGTGCACGACGCGCGCAGCCACACGCTGGGCGCCATCGTGAGCAGTGAGCGGCTGGTGGTCTCGCGGCGCGTGGCGTTTCCGGTGGGCTCCGCTTGGAAGTACCGGCACGCGCGGCGGTACCTGGCGGTGTCGGAGTTCGTGAAGTCGGTTCTGGTGGCCGGAGGCGTGCCGGAAGAAAAAATCGCGGTGGTTTACGATGGCGTCCCGCTGCTCGAGCCCGCGGGCGGCTCGAGCGTAGTGGCCCCGGCCAACGCCCGCGATCCCCGCAAGGGCGCTCCGCTGGCCGTGGAAGCCGCCAGGCTCGCGGGCGTGGAGCTGAAGCTCTCGACAGATCTGGAGCGCGACCTGCGCGAGGCCGCGGTCTTCGTTTACATCACGCACAGCGAAGGGCTCGGGTCGGGCGCGCTGCTGGCGATGTCGGCGGGCGTGCCCGTGGTGGCGAGCGAGGTGGGCGGGCTGCCGGAGATCATCCGCCACGGCGAGAACGGCCTGCTGGTGGACAATACGCCGCAGGCTATCGCCGCGGCTGTGCGCCTACTGCTGGACGACCCCGCCTTCGCGCGGCGCGTGGGCGACGCGGCGCGCCGCACCGTGATGGAGCGTTTCACCGTGGACCAGATGGTTCGCCGTACCATGGAAGTTTATCGGCAGGTGCTCTCATGATGGAAGCCATTCTCGCGTTGCTCTTCGGCCTGCTGGCCGGCAGCTTTCTGAATGTGTGCATTCACCGGTGGCCGCGCGGGCGTTCGGTGGTGAAGCCGCGCTCTCACTGCGTCCGGTGCCGTAAGACCATCGTCTGGTATGACAATATTCCGTTGGTGAGTTATGCCGTGCTGAGAGGACGCTGCCGCCATTGCGGCAAGCGCATTTCATTTCGGTATCCGCTGGTGGAGCTGGTCACCGGGCTGCTGTTTTTCTATTTCGTCTCCACGCTCGGGCCAACGCCGGCCGCGATCAAGATGTGCATCTTCACCGCCATCCTGGTGGCGCTGATCTTTTGCGACCTGGAGAAGCGCATTCTGCCCGACGAGCTGACGGTGGGCGGCGCGATCGCCGGACTTGTGTTTGCGCTGTTCGTGCCCGTGCCGGACATCACCGCGCACGCGCTGCTGTGGAGCGTGAAGTTGGGGGACACCATCGGATCCCTGGCTGAATCGGTGTGCGGAGCGCTGCTGCCGGCGCTGGTTCTGTGGGGCGGCGGCTGGATTTATTACAAGGTGCGCCACCGCGAAGGGCTGGGCTTCGGCGATGTAAAGCTGATCGCCATGGTCGGCAGTTTTCTGGGCCTGCGCGGGGCGCTTTTGACGCTAATTCTCGGCTCGATCTGCGGCTCGATTCTGGGCTACGGCTACATCAGGGCCACCGGCAAGGACGCCGCCACCTACGAGTTACCCTTTGGCACTTTCCTGGGCGCCGCCGGGCTGGCGGCAGCCATCGCGGGGCCAAGGATACTGGGGTGGTACGGGGGGCTGTAGGCGGGGCCGGGCGGCCGAATCGCGGACAACCTCCCAACTTGCAATCGTGATCGCGTCGAAAGGGAGCAGCAGAGCCACAACCAAAGGTATGCAGTATCGGTAGACAGGCAGGCAGGCCGAGTACAACTCGGCCGCAGGCTGCAAGCCTGCCCCACAGAATCGTCGCAGGCCGCGAAGGTTCGACGGCGCTATCGTCCCATCCAGCCGCCGTCGACGGTGAGGACGGTGCCGTGGATGTAATCCGATGCGTGCGACGCCAGGAAGACCGCGACTCCGGCCAGGTCCTGCGGGGTTCCCCAACGGCCGGCCGGAATGCGCTCCAGAATCTGGCGGCTGCGGGTGGCGTCGGCGCGCAGGGCGGCGGTGTTGTCGGTGGCCATGTAACCGGGCGCAATGGCGTTCACATTGATGCCCTTGGACGCCCATTCGTTGGCCAGCGTTTTGGTGAACTGCGCCACGCCGCCCTTGGCCGCGGCGTACGAGGGCACGAAGATGCCGCCCTGAAACGCCAGCAGCGAAGCCACGTTGATGATTTTCCCGCTCCCTTGCGCCAGCATGTGGCGTCCCGCCAACTGGCAGAACCGGAACACCGCGGTGAGGTTGATCTCGATGACGTCCGCCCAATCCTTTTCCGAAAACTCGGCGGCGGGCGCACGCCGGATGATCCCCGCATTGTTGATGAGAATGTCAATGGATCCGAGTTCCTTCACCGTGAACTCGACCAGCTCCACGCAGGCTTTGGCGTCGGAAACGTCGGCCACGGCTTCGACGGGCCTGGAGCCCGCCGCGCGCACGGCTTCGCAAACCTCGGCGATGCCCTTGGTATTGATGCCGTGCACGACGACGTTGGCGCCTGCCTGCGCGAGGCCAATCGCCATGCCCGCCCCCAGACCGGTCTGCGATCCGGTCACCAGAGCGTTCTTACCTTTGAGACTGAATAAGTCGATCATTGTCCGTTACCTCGCAAAATGTGCGGCCATAGCCAGAAAGAACATCGTGCCCACGGCAATTACGGCGCCATGCGGCAACCCCAGCGCCTTGGGATTCTTCACGTCCAGCTCTTCCCGGCGCATGTAAGCGGGCCGGCCGCCTTTCAACTCGCTCAAGATGAACGCGACGTTCCATAACGTCTTCTTCACCCGCCCGCGCACGGCCACCAGGATCAACGCCAGAATGCCGCCAATAATCGCGGTGACGATAAAGATGCCGAACCAGTCCCGCCACCCCACGATCGCCCCCACGGCCGCCATCAGCTTGACGTCGCCGGCGCCCATGGCGCGCAGCGCGTACAAAACGAAATACACAACGAAGGCGATCGCCAGCCCCAGCAGCGAGGAAACGAACAACCCCGGCCGGCCCTGGTCCAGAAACCCGTTGAGCCCCAGCCCGACGAGAACGCCGCCAAAGGTCAGCAAGTTGGGAATGCGCCGGTAGCGCACGTCGTAGACAGCGGCAGCGAGCGCCACTATGAGCAAGACCGCTACCACTCCCGGCGGCGGTAGAGAGAAAGAGAGCGTCATGGACCCACAAGTATAACGCGACTACTGCGTCTGGCCGGTAACCCGGACGCGATAGCGCGCTGTCGCGGCCCGCGTCGCCTGCACTTGTATCCCATCCCCGTAGTTCGCGAGGCCAGGGATCGAGACCGGCAGATGGCCGCGGATGTCGATTTCGCCGAACAGCGCTTCGACCGCCGCCACCTCCGATGGCGGCACATTGCTGAAGGTGGCCAGGTACGCGGCAACGCCGGGGAAACTGCGCAGCAGGTAAGGATTGCCGAGCGCCACCAGCGCCACGGGCTGGCCCGAGGCGATGAGAGTCTCGACGGCGTGGGGCAGCTCGCCCGCCAGTCCCACGGAGCCGCGGTAGGCGCTCACGGTGGCGAAGGCGGCCACGGCGTAGGTCTGGCAGGCGGGCAGTCCGCGGATGGCATCGTCCAGCGCCTCGCGCGGCATGGAAGCGTCGAGGAACGCGACGGCCGCGCTGGGCGCGCGCTTGCGAACCTCTTGCGTAAAGACCTGCCCGTCGGAGGAGTACCGGTTTTCCACCATCACCACGTAGCAGGCGCGCTCGGGCGTGGCCAGCGGGATGAGATCGCCGTCATTGCGGACCAGGGTGACGGCGCGGCCGGCGATCTCCTGCGCGCGCTCGGATGCTTCGGGAGAATCGACGATGTCGCCGATGGCTTCGAGATCGACCAGGCGCTTGTGGTCGAGGCCCAGACGCTCCTTGGCGGAGAGAATCGCGACCACGCTCTCCTGGATGCGCCGCCGGGTGAGCCGCCCGGTCTCGACCGCCGCCACCACGGCTTTCAGGGCGGCCTCGGGATCCACTGGCATGAGCAGGACGTCGGCCCCGGCTTCGAGCGCGCGCACGGCCGCCTCGGCCCCGCCAAAACTCTTGGTAATGCCGCCCATCTCGAGCGCGTCCGTCACCACCAGGCCTTTAAAGCCCAGCTCGTTGCGCAGCAGGTCCGTAAGGATGGCGGGGGAAAGAGTGGCGGGCAAATCGGGCGGCGCCAGCGCGGGCACGGCGATGTGCGCGGTCATGATGGAATCGACGCCGGCTTCGATGGCCGCGCGGAACGGCGACAACTCCACGCGCTCCAGCCGTTCGCGGCCGGCGTTGTTGGTGGCCAGGCTGATGTGCGAATCGACGGCTGTGTCGCCGTGGCCGGGAAAATGTTTGGCGGTGGTCAGCACGAAATTGCGCTTGTCGGAATGCGCGCCTTCGATGAACGCCTTGACGTGCGCCGCCACTTCCCCAGGATCTTCGCCAAACGAGCGGATGTTGAGGATGGGGTTGTCGGGATTGTTGTTGACGTCGGCGACCGGGTAGTAGACCCAGTGAACGCCCAGCGCCCGGGCTTCGCGCGCCGTGACTTCGCCCTCGAAGCGCGAAAAAGCCGGGTCTCCCGCGGCGCCAAACGCCATGGCATGAGGAAAGACGGTGGTTCCTTCCACGCGCATGGATGCGCCCCGCTCGAAATCCGCACCCACCAGCAGCGGCACGCCGGCCATCCGCTGCACGCGGTTGAGGAACGCCGCCAGGGCGTACGGTTCAGCCTTCCGCGCCACCCGGCCGTTGGACGCATTGGTCAGGATCAGGCCGCCGACCTTGGTCTCCCGGATCAGACGCGCGAAGTTCCGGTACTCGCGCGACCGCGAATTCGGCGGCGCGCCCTGGAACGGGATGACGATCAACTGCGCCACCTCATCGCGCAATGTCATGCCTCTCATCCAGCGGCGGACGGTGGACGATGCCTTGGCGGCGGGGGACGGTTTCGGCGGATTCGGGATACGACGGGAGGCGGGCGCCGCTGCGGCCGCCAGCGCCACCATCACGGCCAGAATCGGAAGAAACAGGCCATGTGGGGCAGATTGATAATCTGCGGCCGATTGGCAATCGGCCTGCTCACGTTGACGAGCACGGGGCACGCTCTCAGTGTGCCAGATTTCAGCCGCTCGACGCCTTGGCCCGGGTGGGAGCGATCTTCTGCGTGGCGGGGGGCTTGCGGGTGGCGCGGTTCAGCAGGCGCTTGACCCAGCGCGTCAGGTGGGCCGGCTCGTTGGAGCTTTTGGAGATGACCACATCCGCGCCGGTGTTCTCCTCCGTCAACCCCAGCGGCTCTACGAAGCCGGAGAGCAGAATGACGCGCGCATGGGCGTTCAGTTTGCGAATCCGCTGGATCAGCTCCGCCCCGTTCATGCGAGGCATGCGGTAATCCGTCACCACCACGTCGAAGTTGGCGCTCTCAAAGAGTTTGAGACCCTCTTCCCCGTTTAAAGCGATAGACACACCATACCCCAGTTCTTCGAGCAGTGTTCGGCGAACGAGCAATCCATCCCGATTGTCGTCCACCAGCAAAATGTTGGGGTGAGAAGGGGCTGGGGGCTTCATGCTGCGACGGAGCGAGAGTAACAGAACCGTAACGTGCCTGTCAACGCTCTTGCATCATCTTGTAAAACCGCCAGATTCAGTGCTTGACAAATCGGGCGGGCGTTGCCAAGAGAAGCCGGCACCGCCGAGTGTGCGAAAACGCACGCGCGGTGCGGGCCCACCACCGCGGCCGCAAAACCGAGGGGTCGCGGTAGGGACGCTGGTTGCCCAGCGCCCCCCGCACGGACCCGTGCGGGCGCTCATTAGCGCACACGGTTCTTATCGCGGATGTGTGGCGCAAAACCGCTCCCATTATCCCGGCGCTCCAAGCCAACGCGTGCCCCACCTAGGCTGCGGGTGATATGGTAAGCATGGAAGCTTAAGATATGGCTCTGGACATCGATCAACGAGAACGCGAAGGCATTCTTATCCTGGATCTGAAAGGCCGCATCACCGTGGGTCCGGAAGCCACCGCGCTGCGCGAAAAGGTGGCCGCGCTCAACGCCGCCGGCACGCGCAACCTGGTGTTCAACCTGGCCGGCACGGATTACATCGATAGCACCGGCCTGGGCGCCCTGGTGATGTGCGCCACCACTCTGCGCAAGAACGGCGGCAATATGAGACTGCTGAATCTCAACCGCCGCCACATCGAATTGCTGGTCATGACCAAGCTGGCCACCATCTTCGAGATCTTTAACGACGAGCAGGACGCCGTCAACAGCTATTACCCGGACCGCAAGCTCAAGACCTTCGATATCCTGGATTTTGTGCAGCACATGAAAGAGGAATAGCGGCCGATGGCACTGGTGGTCATCGGAGGCGTGGCGGCGGGCTTGAGCGCGGCGGCGCGCGCGCGGCGCATCGATCCGCGGCTCGACATCGTTGTGCTGGAGAAAGGCCGCTACGTTTCCTACGGGGCTTGCGGGCTGCCGTATTTGGTCGAAGGGCGGGTGCGCGAGGCCAGCCAGTTGATTGTCCACACACCCGAGTATTTCCGCAAGGAGCGAAACATCGAGGTGCGCACCGGGGCGCGCGTGGTCTCCATCGCTCACCCGCGCCGCGAGGTGGAACTCCAATCCGGCGATCGCGTGCATTACGACCACCTTGTAATCGCGGCCGGCGCGCGCTGCGATACGGGCGGCATCGCGGGGGCCGAGCAGCCCCACGTATTCACGCTGCATACCATCGAAGACGCCGAGCGCATGCGCCGCTTCATCCGCGAGAAGCGGCCGCGGCGCGCGGTGGTGATCGGGGCGGGATACATCGGCGTGGAGGCCGCCGACGCGCTGCGCCGCAACGGCCTGCGGGTGACCGTGCTGGAGCGCTCGGAGAATGTTCTGCTGCGAGACGACGCGCGCTTCACGGCGGCCGTCCGCAAGCAACTGGAAAAACATGGGGTGGAGCTGCGCTGCGGCGTCAAGGCGAGCGTTATCGAACCAGAGAGCGTGGCGGAGGTGGCCTGCGACCTGGTGGTAGTCTCGGCCGGGTTCAAGCCGAACGTGGAGTTGGCCGCACAGGCCGGCGTGGAGATTGGCCGCACGGGCGCCATCCGCGCCGACGACCACATGGAGACCAACCTGCACGGCGTCCTCGCGGCCGGCGACTGCGCCGAAGTCATGCACCTGGTAACCGGCCGCCCCACGTGGATTCCGCTGGGAACCACCGCCAACAAGACCGGCAGGGTTGCCGGCGCCAATGCCGCGGGAAGCCGCGAGCGCTTCGCGGGCGTGGTGGGCACTTCGATCGTCGGCATTTTCGGGATGGGATTCGCCACCACCGGGCTTTCCGTGGAGCAGGCGCGCGCGGAAGGTTTTTCGCCGGTGGCCGCGCGCGTGGAAGCCCCGGTGCGGCCGCCCTACTTTTCGGGCGCTCAGACGATGGTGGAACTGGTGGCCGACCGCGCCACCCGCCGCCTGATGGGCGGGTCGGTGATCGGCGAGGAAGGCGCCGCCGGCCGCATCGATGTAATCGCCGCCGCGCTGCAATCGCGCCTGCGCGTGGACGAGTTCGAACAACTGGACCTGGCCTACTCGCCGCCCTTCGCGCCGGTCTGGGACCCGCTGCTGATCGCAGCCCAGCAACTCATCAAGGAGCTGTAGGCGGGTTTCCGATCAGTTCGGCACTCACTCCTCATCCCGCAGTCGATTGACCAACGCCAGACCGGGTTTTCTCGCGCCTGGCCTCACGTCGAACAGCAGAACTCCGTTTCGCATACGGGGCGCGCTCGTCGGCTGTATGGCCTTGCGAACCAGTTCGGAAATCACCTGCCCCATGGTCGTCTTGCGCTGTTGCGCGAGTTGGCGGGCGACCTGCACCAGGTCATCGTCGATTTCCAAAGTGGTTCTCACACCCGTATGGTAGCGCCGGGCCCAGAGGGGGCCTCCTTGGCGCCGGCGTTCACAACCCCTCAAAGAACAGCGCATCCAGCACGCGGATGGACTCGTGCATGGTCCCCACAAGGACCTCTTCACCGGCTCGCAGCCATGGAACGGGCTTGCGCCACTCCTCTTCCGGCAGCACGCCAATCCCGTATCGGCTCAGTATGTCGCAAATGCGGCCGCGCAGCTTCAGGAGAATTTCGAATGCCGGCTCGCCCTTGGATTTCCGGAACTCAGCCTCCTCATCGATCGGCTGCCCCGTTTCGGTGAACCCATGCGATTCGATAGACGGCTCCGAAGTGGTGCCATCTTCAAAAGTATCCATGTCACTGAGGGTGACGACCGCGAAAGGAGCGAGCAGCGATACCGCCACCGACCAGCCGGTGCGGCCGCGCCCGGCAACCGTTTCCTTGGGCATCCCATCCTCGTTCCAATCTTCCTCGCATTCGGTTTCGGCAAGGCTCTCGATCTCACATTCATAAGTGAATGCTTCCCCTTCCGGACAGACGAAGAAGAGATGGTAGGACCGCGACGGTATCGAGTCGTCCGGGGGGTCCTCTTCGGGATCGGAACTGTCGAACCAGATTGGCCCGCCGTCGGCCTGGCGCTCATGCACCAGCCGCGCGCCTTTAAGCTTCTGCATCGCCGACCGCAGTTCCGGATGAACATCCCAGAAGTAGGACTCCTCCGAATCGAATGCCATTTCCACCAGGCCATCGGGGCAAGCGCGCTCGATAGCTTCCCGAACATCTTCGCGCAGATCGGCGTCTGGATTCTCCGCTGCCACAGCCGCCATCGTACACTGAGATTATGGCTGGCGGCAAACATGGCAAACTTCTCGAGCCGGGTTCCCACGCTCCGGAGTTCCGCCTGGCGCGACTGGATGGCGGGACCGCGACGCTTCAGGAAGTCATCGCCAATGGGCCGGCGGTGATCGCGTTTTACAAGACCACGTGTCCGGTGTGCCAGCTCACGCTTCCGTTTCTCGAGCGCATCCATAAGGCCGGCACGCTGCCGGTCTACGCCATCTCGCAGGACGACGCCGAAGATACGCGGGAGTTCAACCGGGAATTCGGCCTCACGCTTCCCACGCTGCTCGATAGCGCGCGGAGCGGCTACCTGGCGAGCAACGCATTCGGGATTTCCAGCGTGCCCACCGCTTTTCTGATCGAGCGCGACGGCGGCATCGCGAGCGTAATCGAAGGCTGGAGCAAGCGGGAAATCGAATCGCTGGGCGGACTGGCGGGCGCGCAGGTATTCCGGCAGGGCGAAAACGTGCCCGAATGGAAGGCCGGTTGAGGCTCGCGGAATTAGGCTCCCGTGCGGAGCCTCAACCCACGTTAAAATAGAAACAGGCCCCATGCCGAACCCCATCGGAGAGATTCTGGATACCGCCGCCTCTATCGCCAGGGGGATGGGCGTCACGTTCAAGGAGATGATGTCTCCCACCGTGACGGAATACTATCCCGACGAGCCGCCCAAGTTCGAAGAGCGCTACCGCGGCGTCCACGTGCTCCAGCGCGATTCGAACGGCCTCGAAAAATGCGTGGCCTGCTTCCTGTGCGCCGTCGCGTGTCCCTCCAACTGCATCTATATCGAGGCGGCGGAGAACACCGATCTGGTCCGCATCTCCGGCGGGGAGCGCTACGCGAAGGTTTACAATATCGATTACAACCGCTGCATTTTCTGCGGGTATTGCGTGGAAGCCTGCCCCACCGACGCCATCACGCACGGGCATGGATTTGAAATCGCCAGCTTCAATACTGCGACGCTGGTCAAGCGCAAAGAGGATCTGCTGGCGCCCCGCATGGACACGGCTCCGGCGCACTGAATCGGCATGTTTCGAGCCATCAAGGAACAGATCGGCACCATTTTCCGGGAAGACCCGGCCGCCAAGAGCGTGTTGGAGATCGTCCTGTGCTACCCCGGCTTCCATGCCATTCTGCTGCACCGGTTGGCCCACAAACTGTATCGCTGGAGGGTGCCGCTGGCGCCGCGCCTCATCTCGCAGACCGGCCGCTTTTTCACGGGGATTGAAATTCACCCCGGCGCCACCATCGGGCGGCGCTTCTTTATCGACCACGGGATGGGCGTGGTGATCGGCGAGACCACCGAAATCGGCGACGATGTGCTGCTCTACCAGGGAGTGACGCTGGGCGGCACGGGCAACGAAAAAGGCAAGCGCCACCCCACGCTCGGCAACCACGTGGTGGTAGGGAGCGGCGCCAAAGTGCTGGGCAATATCCGGATTGGCGACAACGTCAAGATCGGCGCCGGTTCCGTGGTGGTGCATCCCGTTCCGGACAACTCCACCGTGGTGGGAATTCCCGGCCGGGTGGTGCGCACGCGCGGCGAGAACGGCGTTCTGGAGCACGGCATGCTGCCCGATCCGGAAGGCCAGGCCATCGACGATCTGGCCCGCCGCGTGGCCGAGTTGGAAAGCAGCCTGCGCCAGTTGATCTCCGAGCACGAGCTCGAACACCACGGCAAGAACTGAACCGGAATCGCTGTACACTAACCTCATGACCCGCAGATTTCTGTTATTGTTCCTGCTGCTTTCCGGTTTGGCTTGGGCGCAGAACCGCGTCTACGAACTCCGCACGTACACCTGCTACGACGGCAAGCTGGAGGCCCTCAAGGCCCGCTTCCGCGATCACACCATCGCCATTTTCAAGCGTCACGGGATGGAGAGCATCGGCTATTGGGTGCCGCTAGACCCGGAGAAATCCAAGAACACGCTGATCTACATCCTGGCGCATCCCAGCCTGGAAGCCGCCCAGAAGAACTGGGACGCGTTCCGCGCCGATCCCGAATGGGTGAAGGCCAAAGCGGAGTCCGAAGCCGCCGGGCCGATCGTACAGAAGACCGAATCGGTATTCATGACGCCCACGGAATTCTCGGTGCTCAAGTAGCCGCCGCGGTACCCGGCGGCGAGAATTCGGCCCCCGCCACGCTATCATAAACTCGTAAGACCCGGAGATCACTGGATCGGATGAGCGACTCGCCTTCGCGCCGCAAAATGCCTTCCTGGCTGCCCCAGTTGCTGGGCTATGGCGTTTCCATCGGGTGCCTGCTGTGGGTGCTCCACGGCTACCGTGTCAACGAACTCATGCCAGCCATTCGCTCCCTCGATTGGAGATGGGTGAGCGTCGCCATCCTGGCCGACCTCGCTGTTTACATCGCGCACGCCTGGCGATGGAACACCCTGCTTGCCCCCGTCGTCCGGTTGCGTTTCTGGCGCACCGTGCAGGCCATCTATATAGGGCTGTTCGCCAATGAAGTGCTGCCCCTGCGCGCCGGCGAACTGATCCGCTGTTACCTGTTGGCTCACTGGAACGACCTGCGCCTCTCGCTCAGCTTCGCTTCCGCCGCCATAGAGCGTCTGATCGACGGCGTCTGGATGTTGCTCGCGTTCTTCATCACCGCGGGCTTCGTCAAAGGGATTCCTAAGGACCTCATCATCCTGGTGCAAGCCCTGGGCGCGCTCATCGTGCTCAGCACCGGCGCCCTGATCTGGATTGTGTCCGCCAGGCGCGAGGCGCACGCCGTGGACCACGAGAGCCGCTGGTCCTCCACTCTGCGCCACGTCGTCGAGGGCCTTCAACTGATGGGTAATCCGCGCACCCTTGGGGTGACCTCCCTCATGAGCCTGCTTTACCTGCTGCTGCAAGTCCTCACGGTCTATGGCCTCATGAAATCCTATGGACTGGACCTTTCCTTCTGGGTGGCGGCGGGCGTGCTTGCGATCATCCGCGTGGCAACCGTGCTGCCCAACGCACCCGGCAATGTGGGCCTGCTGAATGTCGCCTGTGTGGCGGCGCTCCGGCTCTTCGACGTTGAAACCAACGATGCCAAGACGTTCTCATTCATCCTGCTGGGGGCGCAGGCTTTCCCGCTGCTCCTTGGCGGCGCCATCGCCACCGCGCTCACCGGGTTGAACATCGGAGAAATCCACGCTCGCGCCAAACGGGGCGTCCGCTCGAATCCCCCAAGCCCTACGCTATAATTGACGAATGTTGACGCCCACCGAAAAGATATGGCATAACGGCCGCTTCATCCGATGGGAGGAGGCCACCATCCACGTCCTCTCGCACGTGGTGAGCTATGGCAGCTCGGTCTTCGAAGGAATCCGCTGCTACTCCACGCCCGCCGGACCCGCCGTCTTCCGCCTGCGCGAGCACGTCCGCCGCATGGTGGATTCGGCCAAGATTTACCGCATGGAGAATCTCGGCTTCACGGCCGATCAGCTCGCCGAAGCCATGCTCGAACTGGTCCGCGTCAACCACATGGATGCCTGCTACATCCGCCCCATCGTGCTGCGCGGATACGGAGAGGTGGGCGTCAATCCGCTGAAGAATCCGATTGACGTCTATATCGCCTGCTGGGAGTGGGGCAAGTACCTGGGAGAAGAAGCCCTCGCCGAAGGCGTGGACGTGTGCGTCTCGAGCTGGACGCGCCTGGCCCCCAACACGCTGCCCGCTCTGGCCAAGGCTGGCGCCAACTACATGAACTCGCAGCTCATCAAGATGGAAGCCCTGGCCAACGGCTACACCGAGGGCATCGCGCTGGACGCCGCCGGCTATGTCAGCGAAGGCTCCGGCGAGAACATCTTCGTGGTGCGCGACGGCAAGATCCACACCCCGCCGCTGGGCGCTTCGGTGCTGCCCGGCATCACCCGCGACGCCATCCTCACGCTGGCCCGCGATCTCGGCATTCCGCTGGTCGAGACCATCGTGCCGCGCGAGATCCTGTACATCGCCGATGAAGTCTTTTTCTCCGGCACCGCCGCCGAAATCACGCCCATCCGCTCCGTCGACCGTATCCCGATTGGCAAGGGCCGCCGCGGCCCGGTGGCGGAGAAGTTGCAGAAGGAATTTTTCGGAATCATCAGCGGGGCGACCCCCGACCGCCACGGCTGGCTGACGCCGGTGCACGTTCACGCCGCCGCATAGTGGGGCAGATTGTCAAATCAGGTCGAGTGACGGGGATTGCGCCCCGCCACCCTCCCACACCACCGGACATGCGGTTTTCCGCATCCGGCGGTTGAACCCGGCAACCTTACTGGCTTGCAAGATCCGATGGAACGAGAAAGCCGTATCGTCGCAGGACCGAGTTGCTTAAAGCTCGATGCAGCTCGGGTTGGGCTGCCACTCTCCACGCGCCGCGACTGCTCGTCGCCACGCCTAGAGCCGTGCCTTTCAACCCAAGCCG
>Ga0326727_10015559_pt1 | contig 16296 bp, 14 predicted proteins | sample MB2enrmetagenome_FD_207643 | JGI IMG/M metagenome (GOLD analysis project Ga0326727, IMG submission 207643) | Lab enriched peat soil microbial communities from McLean, Ithaca, NY, United States - MB29MY | ecosystem: Environmental > Terrestrial > Soil > Wetlands > Peat | place: USA: New York...
TCAAACGGGTCATCGACCGTCTGGGGGACCTCTACCGCGGCCAACAGGTCACTCTGCCATCAAGACCCTTTGCCGGAGACCGGATGGCCGGCGCGACCGGAGCGGCCGGCACGCCGGCCGCCGGCCGCGATGCCAATGCCGAACCGGCCGAGTTGGACAAGGTCAGGCACTTGGACCGGCAGACCAGCGACCTGATGAGCGCGTCGCGTTTCCCCGAGGCCCTGCCGGTGGCATTGGAACTGCAAGCCCTTTTGGAGCGGCTGTATGGCCCGGACAATGTCGCCGTCGCCCTCAACCTCGACAGTCTGGCCCGGATCTATCGCGGGTTGGGCCAGCAGGCGGAGGCCGACCGCGCCGCCCAACGCGGCCAACTGATTCGCGACATCATCCGGGCCGGCAGCCGCGGCGAGACCGTCAAGAGTCCCTGACCCGGGTCATCGCCGTTCATTGAGCTCGGGGAAGCCGTGCTGGTGCCAGAACGGATAGGGAGCCGCCACATCACTGGCAGCGTCGAGTACCTTGATCTGCTGGCCAGTCAACGACCAGTCGACGGCGCCGATATTGGCGACCAGTTGCTCCTCATTGCGGGCGCCGATGATGACCGTCGCGACGCTGGGCCGTTGCAGAAGCCAGTTCAAGGCCACTTGCGGGATGGTCTTGCCGGTTTCCGCGCAGACTTGATCCAAGGCCTCGATGATGCGGAACAGGCGTTCCTCTTCGAACTGCGGGCCGGTGCCGGCGATATCATGGGCGCGCGTGCCGGGGGCAGCCGGCTGACCGCGGCGGATCTTGCCGGTCAGCTTGCCCCAGCCCAAGGGGCTCCAGATGACGGCGCCCACGCCTTGGTCAAGCGCCAGCGGCATCAGCTCCCATTCGTAGTCGCGGTTCAACAGGGAATAATAGACCTGGTGCGCCACGTGGCGGGGAAAGCCATGGCGTTCGGAAGCGGCCAGCGATTTCATCAGATGCCAGCCGGAGAAATTGGAAGCGCCGATGTAGCGAACCTTGCCGTCGCGGACGAGTTGATCGAGCGTGGCCAGCGTTTCTTCGACCGGCGTGTTGTAATCCTGGCCATGCAACTGCAGCAGATCGATGTGATCGGTGCCCAGGCGCTTCAGCGACTTTTCCACCGCGTCGAGGAGATGTTGTCGTGACGAGCCGAAATCGTTGGGACCGGTACCCGTCGGAAAGGTGGCCTTTGTCGAAATCAACAAGCGATCCCGTTTGCCCTTGATCGCCTCGCCAAGGATCTTCTCGGCCAAACCATCCGAGTAGACGTCGGCACTGTCGAACAGGGAGACCCCGTGATCGAGGCAGATGTCGATCAGCCGGGAGGCTCCCCCGACGTCGGTCGCCCCCCAGGCTTTGAAAAAGTCGCCGCTGCCGCCAAAGGTGGCGGTACCGAAGCTTAAGGCGGGCACGCGCAGGCCCGAAGCACCGAGACGTCGATATTCCATGATGCAGTCCCTTTCGGAAAGAATGGCTGGGTCGGGTTCTATGCCAACCGGCGCTGGCGTTGATGGTCTGACCGAAATGATCGATCGCATCCCGAACGAGAGAGATCGCGCGGTTGCCTCTGATCAAGTCGGTTGCTGCCGAGGCCAGTACAATGGTGACTGATGGTCGCCATTGTAACAGGCGTATGCCTGGTCAGACTCTCTGGACCTCGCTGTGATCGAACGGCATGATCCAATGGTTTGATTCGGAAGTACTGGGGGAGGCTGGGCGATGACCGTACACGAGGCGGCATCCGTCGGATTTTCGAGCCAAGCAGAAGCCTATCGGCGCGGCCGGCCAGAGTATCCGGCCGCCATGGACGACTGGTTGGTTGACCGGCTTGGCTTGCGCGGTGGGCGCACCGTTGTCGATCTGGGCGCCGGCACCGGAAAATTTACCCGGCGGCTGTTGGCAACCGGCGCACAGGTGACCGCCGTTGAACCAGTCGCGGCAATGCGCGCCCAGTTCGCCCTGACCGCGCCGGACACCCTGGTCATCGACGGCAGCGCCGAGGCCATTCCCCTGCCCGACGCAAGTGCGGATGCCCTGGTTTGTGCCCAGTCTTTTCATTGGTTTGCCAACGCGGCGGCCTTGGCTGAAATCCATCGCGTTCTGAAGCCGAACGGTGTTTTGGGTCTGGTGTGGAATGTGCGCGACGAGAGGGTCGATTGGGTTGCTGCGGCAAGCCGCCTGATCCAGCCTTTCGAGGGTTCGGTACCGCGCTATCACAAAGGTGATTGGCAACGGTTGTTTCCGGCTCCGGGTTTCGGTCCGCTGGACCAATCGGTGTTCCCCCACGGGCACAAGGGATCGGTCGAACAGGTGCTGATCGATCGGATCCTGTCTGTCAGTTTCATCGCGGCCTTGTCGGATGACCGGCGCAGCCTGATCGCCGCGGCACTGCGCCATCTTGCGGCCACCCATCCGGATCTGGCCGGTCATGACGAGATTGTCTTTCCTTACCGGACCGAGGCATTCTGCTGCCGCCGACTGCCGTGAAGATCTGCTCTTGATCACAACACTGATGAAAACGGGACGAGCTATGCGACTGGACAGACGAAGCTTTCTGCTGATGACATCGGCATTCCTGGCGACGGGAGCCAAGGCCGAGGATGCATTCCCCTTTCTCGGGAATTACGAAAGCCTCAGCGGGGGCCATGTCGGCGTTTACGCCGAGAACATCAAGACGGGTCAGAACATCACTTGGCGCGCGGACGAACGTTTTGTGATGTGCAGTACGTTCAAGGCCTCGCTGGCCGCCCGTGTCTTGGCAGATGTTGATCGTGGCCGGGATCAGCTTCAGGCCGTGATTCCCTTCGGACCGGATGATCTGGGTGACTTTTGGGCACCGGTCGCGAAAGCAAGCCTGAGCAAGGGTGCCCTGACCGTTGCGCAGATGTGCGAGGCTGCCGTCGAACAGAGCGATAATGCTTGCGCCAATCTTTTGCTGAACCGGATTGGCGGCCCGGCGGCTCTGACCGCCTTTTGGCGTTCGATTGGAGACGAAGTGACGCGACTGGATCACATCGAGCCGGAACTCAATCGCTCGCCGCCGGGAGATCCCCATGACACCACCACGCCGCGCGCCATGGCGGCGACCCTGCGTCGTCTCGTTCTTGGTGACCTGCTGTCGCATGACTCCCGTGCCCAGCTGATCCAATGGCTGATCGGCTGTCGGACCGGCGACAATCGTCTGCGCGCCGGCCTCCCAAAGACCTGGACCATCGGCAACAAGACTGGGAACAACGGCAAGGATGCGGCGGGCGATATCGCCGTCGTTTGGCCGGCACCCGACAGCCCCATTCTCATCAGCGTCTATACCCAAGGTGGCACACCGACCGAAGCACAACTCGATCACCTGTTCGCCGACCTTGGCCGGGGCGTTGCTTCCAGCCTGGGACATCCTTGACCAGGCTCGGCGCGCTCGGCAAGGAGGGATCGGTAGCGCCGGCATCACCGGTATCACCGGCGCAGAGGTCGGCGCTACTGCAGCGATCCAACCCTCCGAGTGAACTGAGGCGACCGGCGATATAGAAAGCATGCTTGCTATCTTTATGAAGGCCATCTATATCTCGTTGCATCATGATAGACACGTCCTTCCGCGAGAGCCAAGTCGGCCTCAGCCTGCAACTGACCGCCCGGGTCTGGCGAAAGAAGGCGGACGCAGCCGCGGCTCAAGTGGGCTTGTCCGAGGCGACGAGTTGGGTGCTGTTCAATCTTATGCGCCTGGGCGACGGAACCCATTTGACGGCCCTGGCGGATGCCATGAACATGGAAGGGCCGTCCGTCTCTCGCCTGGTGGACAATCTGGTTACGTTAGGATTGGTTGATCGGCGCGATGACGTGAATGACCGACGGGCCAAGATGCTTTGTCTGACCGAAGCCGGGCGACGCGTCTCCGATCGATTGGGCCAATTTCTGGGGGATGTGCGGGAACATTTACTGAAAGACGTCAGCCAGGACGATCTGGATGCGGTTCTGCGTGTCTGTCGCAGCATCCAGGATAGAGCCCGTCTTTCGTTTGCCTTGGTGGACACGGAAGACCTCAGGTGAAATTCTTCAGGCTGTCGAGGTGGATGTTTTCGCTGAAGACATTCCTCTCACTTCTGTTGACCCTCTATATCGCCTTCGATCTGGACCTGGAAAAGCCCTATTGGGCCGCCCTGACGGTCTATATCGTGGCCCTGCCCCTCAGTGGCGCCCTCAGATCCAAGGCGACCTATCGGTTCCTGGGAACGGTGTTGGGTGCGGCGTTCTGTCTTGTCCTTATTCCCGGCCTGGTGAATTCACCCGAGTTGCTGTCTCTCGGTTTAGCCGCTTGGATCGGTCTTTGCCTGTACATTTCTCTTCTTGATCGCAGCCCGCGTTCATATGTGTTTATGCTGGCCGGCTATACCGCATCCTTTGTCGCGCTGCCCGCGGTGGCCGATCCTGCGAATATTTTCTCGGCCGTCGTCGCTCGAATCGAGGAAATCTCTCTGGCCATCGTGTGTACGTCGGTGGTGGATAGTGTGATCTTTCCAACGTCGATGAAGTCGATGTTGACCAGTTGGAGCGGCCGGTGCGAGCAACGGCTCCGGGAATGGGCTATCGCCGCCTTCCGCGGCGAACGCTATTCGCGTGTTCCGCTGGCTATGGAACTGGGACAGACCGTACGGCTTGCCAACATCCTGGCTTACGAACCATCCCACCTAAGTCAGTCGGAACGCCAACTGAACAGCCTGCAGGCGCGCATTCTGGTGCTTTTGCCGGCCCTGTCGTCTATCGATGATCGAATTCGAGAGTTGAAACGACTGCCGGATGGCATTCCCGCCGACATCCAGTCCTTGTTGGATGATGCACAGGGCTGGAGTGCCAAGGACCAGGTCCCTCGTGAGGATCTGGACCGCCTCCGAAAGAGGATCAAGACCTTGACGCCCAGCTTGAACGGGGCGTCGAACTGGACATCGATCGTCGTCAGCACGCTGCTGGTCAGGCTGCGTGAGGCCCTCGAACTGCTGCAGGATTGCCGGTCCCTGCGTGACCATCTGGCAAAGGGAACGGCCGGGTCCGCGCCCCGCCTGGTCCATTTCGTGCCCCATGCCGCCCGGGCGCAACACGTCGACCACGGCATGGCTTTGTGGTCGGGCCTTGCCACCGCTGTCGCGATCTATTTCTTCTCACTCACCTGGATTTTTCTGGCTTGGCCGGAGGGAGCCATCGCCGTGCAGATGGCGGCCGTGGGTTGCTGCTTCTTTGCGACCCTGGATGACCCGGCTCCCATGATCCGAAGTTTCGCGTACCAACAACTGCCCGGATTCCTGGTCGGCATCGTCTATGTTTACGCGGTGCTGCCCCAGGTCAGCGGCTTCGAGATGCTGGCCCTGGTGCTGGCGCCCACCTATCTGCTGGCAGGAGCCATGATACCGGAGCCGGCTCTCTACGGCTGGGGGCTGGGGCTTGCCGAATCCACAACGATGACGATCGCCTATCGCACGACCTTTGGTGCGGATTTTGCCACGACCATCAACAACGATATCGCCACCTTGGTGGGCATAAGCGGAGCTGCCGCGATCACGGGACTGATCCGCTCGGTCGGGTCGGCATGGTCGACAACCAGACTCCGGCGTGCGAACCAACGGGAAATCGTCGAATTGACGCGACAAAGCCGCACGGGTACGGCTGAGGCGGCGGCCCGGCGCAGCCGCCTGACGGCGATCATGATGGATCGTCTCAGCCAGCTTATTCTTCGCTCGGCCAACAGCGAAAGCGCCGAGAAGACGATGGAAACGGCGCTGGCCCGCCTTCGCATCAGCCTGAATATCGTCGACATTCAGCGGCTGAGCCGCGGAATGCCAGCCGTGGCAACGGACGTCATTTCGGAACTGATGTCCGAGATCGGAACCTACATCGCCACCTTGAATGGCCGAGAGGACGACGGACAACCGCCGTCCTTGCTGCTGGTCAAACTGGACGAGGCGCTTGCGGTAGCCAGCGCCGGACTGGGCGGCACTCGGGACTCCCTCCTGATGACGGCGCTGGTTGGGATACGCCGCGGCTTTTTCCCCCTCGCCCCGCCCTACAGAGCGCCAAACACGCCCTGAATCACCGCGCTGATGACTACATTCGAGGACATACAAAGCAATGAATGGTGAAGTTGACTTCTATGGTGTGTATGTGCCCTCTGCCGTCGTATGGACTATGCTGGCCTTTTGCGTCGTACCTTTTGCCAATCGCATCGCCCGCAGCATCTCCTTGCACTCCTTCGTCTGGTATCGCCCGCTGTTCGATCTCTCGGCATTCGCCATTGTCCTGGGTGCCGTTGCCGTCTTGACGTCGTCGTGGAGGCCGCTGTGAAGCGCGTGCTTGCCAGGGGGGGGCGCGTCCTGACAACCCTTGCCGTGGCCGCGGTCGCCATCACCCTGGCCAGTTCCTTGTGGACCTATTACATGGATGCCCCATGGACAAGAGATGGCCGCGTTCGAGCCGACATCGTCAACGTCGCCCCCGACGTATCCGGTCTGGTCAGTGAGGTTTCGGTCCGTGACAACCAACAGGTCCGTCACGGTGACGTTCTCTTTTCCATCGACCGCACCCGCTTCAAGCTTGCGCTCGATCAAGCCCAGGCCGTCGTCGACAGTCGGCGGGCCTCGCTGCGACGGGCGACACTGGATATGGAACGCTACAATGCGCTGATCGACAGCGCCGCGGCGTCGCGACAAAAGCAGGAACAGGCTGCCGCCGACGCCCAGATTGCCGCGGCCCAGCTTCACCAGGCTCTTGCCGATTTGGACTTGGCCAAGCTCAATCTGGAACGGTCCACCGTGCGCGCTTCGGTCGACGGAGCGATCACGAACTTCAGCCTGCAACCGGGGCAGTATGTATCGGTCGGCAAAGGTGTCGCCGCCCTGGTCGTGACCGGGAGCCTGCATGTGGAGGGCTATTTCGAAGAGACAAGGCTTGCACGCATCCGCATCGGGGATGCCGTCAGCATCCATCTCATGGGAGAACCCTGCTCTCTGCGCGGGCATGTGGACAGCATCGCCATCGGGACGGAAGACCGAGAGCGCAGCGAAGGCTCGGGGATGCTGGCAAATGTCAATCCCACGTTCAGCTGGGTCCGGTTGGCGCAACGCATTCCCGTCCGAGTGGCCCTGGACTCGGTGCCGCGCGATGTTCGCCTGATCGCCGGCAGGACTGCCACCGTCGAGGTGGACAACCCTTTCATGCAGCCGTCTTGGTACAGCCACGGCCTGATCAGCAGAAGCGCCGCTGCCGTCCCCCCTTCCCCGTCAGGAACCGCCTGCGACGCCCGGGCCGATGATGTGGCGGCAAAGTCCCCGTCGCCTCGCTAACCGCAATGCCGAGGACGATCATCTACGGCGCTGTCGGCGGCGCCACCACTGCGTCGGTCTGGCCGTTGGCCGCCAGCCTGCAGGCCCGAGTTTGCCGGCGCCAGATCGGGTGGCGAGAAATCGATCTGGGCGGCGCGGACCGGGTCGATGGCCAGAAAGGCGACATGCCCATTCCTTCGGTTCGCCCGATCGTTACCGGCGGAGACGCCGGCGCTACTCTTGTTTCACACCTTCAGAGGCCAACTCCACTGGCCACCGCACCGAGGGCACTCCTTCAATTTTCTGGTGCCGCCGCCAGGATCTTCCCCAACAGCTTGTTGAAATCCTGATGAGCGACGCCAGGACCTCTTCGGTCGGAATCGCAAAGATGGACGACCACGAGGTGGCGTTTCGGGATGACGACGACGTACTGCCCCAGATATCCGCGCGCCGAATAGGCTCCCGGGCCGGTCTGAGCCAGAAAATGCTCGGCACCCGTCGCCACCCACCACAGGTAGCCATATCCCAATCCCGGGCCAGCGTCCGAGTAAGAGTGCGTGCTTTCGGCGACCCATGATGCGGGCACGATTTGACGGTCGTTCCAGGTACCCCGGCTCAGATAAAGCAGTCCGAAGCGCGCCAGATCACGGGCGCTCAAACGCAATGTGTAGGCCGGAAAATTGCTATTGGCGTCGTTGACCCATTTGCCGTCCGCCGGATCATAATCCTGCATCCCCGTAGGGGTGGCCAGCCAGGCTTTGAACGCCTCATAGAAATCGAGGCCGGTCCCCTGCTTCAGCACGGCGGCAAGAACATTGAAATCCCAATTGTTGTAGTACCAGAAGGTCCCCGGCGGATGACTGCCGCGGGGTGGGCGCTGCGCCTTCATCTGCTGGGTTTCATAGGCGGCATCGTGATAGATGCCAGACCGGGCCATCAGCAGGTCACGGACCCGCGCCTGCTTTTCGGCGTCGGAGAGCGACGGTTCGGAATCGTCCAGTCCCAACTGTTGCAACGTACTGTCAAGGTCGACCTGGCCCTGTGCGACGGCCATGCCAATCAAGGCGCTCATCAGGCTTTTGCGCATGGAGTGGATGGCGAACGGCATCGCAGTATCGCCCCAGTCGGCCAGAACCTTGTCGTCCTGGATCACCATGACCGCGGCAGAGCCGATCTCGCTCGCGAAGTCATGGGCCGCTTCCAGTTTGACCGGATCCCAGCCGATCGATTGCGGAGCGACGGTCTCCCACTCCGCGGCAGGAAATGCGGCGCCGGTGCGGGTCCACGCGACCACCACCAGGAACGAGGCCAGAATGACAGCCGAAAGATGTTGCCGAGCGGTGATCATCATGGGGGCCAATCTCCGATAGTCAGATCCTGCTGCGGCGGACGGCGGGTCCGGTAGCCCGCCCCTGTTTGCCGCTACTGCGCGGCTCCTTCCGGCGCCAGGTCGGCCGGCACGGCCTCCTGCTTGTCTCGGATCAGACGTCGCAACAGCGGGATCAGCAGGAACAGGACGACGCCCACCACCAGCGATCCGATCCCCAGTTGGGAGAACAGGCTGAAATAGTCCCCATTGGTCGAAAGCGCGCTGCCGTCCGCCGGTTCCGGGATCATGCCGGAGAAGTCGCCGGCGAACAGCGATGCCAGGCCGGTCACCAGCATCCAACTGCCCATCATAATGCCCTGATACTGCTTGGGCGCCATCTTGCCGATCATGGCGTAGCCGATGGGGGAAATCAGCAGTTCACCAATGCTTTGCAGGACATAGCTCAGGAACAACCAGAAGAAATTGCTCATCCCATGGTCGTCGGCGAGTGCTATGCCGGCCGGCAGGGCCAGAAAACCCAGCCCCATCAACACCAGCGCGGCGGAGAACTGCCGTGGCACGTCGATCTTCCATCCCCGCGCCCGAAGGCGCACGAACAGGGCCGACATCAGCGGTCCGCCGAAGACGATCACGATGGTGTTGATGTTCTGGATCCACTGGGGTGCCACCTCGACACCCCAGACCATGCGGTCGACGTTGTTCACCGCGAACAACTGCAATCCGTTGGGCGCCATCTGATACAGCGCCCAGAACACCAGCGAGCCGAACGCGAGGATCAGATAAGCCCACATATTGTTCTTTTCGCGCCGGTCCGGGTGGATCACGGTCAGATAGATCAGCCCCAGGGCCACCAGGGCACAGATGCCCTTGACCAGCGTCTCGGTGGAATCCGGGTGCTGAAGCAGGATCCATACCACCGGCACCAGCCCGACCAGGATCAGGATGCCGGCCAGAAAGCGCAACCGGTACTGGCGGGCCGACACTTCCAGAAGGGGGGTCGACAGATCGGCCAGCGCCTTCCAGTTGACCGCGGCCAGGATGATGGCGAGGAAATTGCCGACGGTGGCGAAGATGAACAGGCTGGAATAGTTCTCGGTCAGCTGATAGTGGCCGGCCACGGTAAATCCGACGAAAAATCCGACGTTCATGCCGGCGTAGTTCCACAGGAAGGCGCCCTCGCGGCGATTATCTTCCGGCGCGAAGCGCTGCGTCAGCATCATGTTAAGGCAGGTGACGTTGAGGCCGCTGCCGGTCAGGAACAGGGCCAAGCCCCAGTACAGCAGTTCGACCGAGCCGCCGGAAATGCAGGCGCAGCCGAACACCTGCAGCACCATGCCACCGACGAACAGGTTGCGATTGCTCAAGAACCGCCCGCCCAGATAGCCGCCGAACAGGTGCAGGCCATAGTTGAAAGCGCCGAACACCCCCATGATGGCCGACGCCTCTTTGGCCGGAAAATGCAGATGCTTGGTCGCGTACAGGACCAGCGTCGAATAGAGCACTGCGAATCCAAGGGTGGCAAAAATCTGGATGAAGAACAGGGCGCCGGCCCCTTCGGGCGCATTGGCAAAGCGGCTTTTCGGGAATCGCAACGCGGGCTCTCCTGGCAGGGCGGCGGCCGGCCCCCTCGGGCAAAAGCCGCAACCGATATCGCTGGTCGGGCAGACTAAGCCGCCCAACCGGCCCCATCAAGGTCGTTGTTGCACCCGGTTGCGCCTTGCCTCGGCAGGAGGCCCCAAACACCCTTGTGCGATGATTTTGTCGTTCGCACTACCCGCTTTGGCTGTGTTAGGCTTTGCCCGCAACCAACCCGAGCAAGGATCCCTTCATGCGCCGACTTTGGCTGACCGCCGTCCTGCTTGTGCTTGCCGCCTGTGCCCAGCAACCCCAGATGCCGGCCATCACCGCACAGCCACCGGCGGCACCGGCCATCCGAACCGATCTCGATCATCGCTATCTTGGTCCGAACGGGGCCATCGTCTGGCCCAAGGACGACGGCTTTGCCGCCCCCCCGACGGCGATCGTGCTGGCCCCCGGCACCCTGGTCGACCGCTTCGGCAGCGAGTCCGGAACCTTCTTCAGCCCCAAGGGCGCCCCTTACGTGGCGCGCGCCCTGCCCTACGTCTGCGCCAGCCTGACCTACCACGCCTATCAGATCGACAAACCGCTGCTGGCCTGGGTTGGTACGGCGGCACCCTGGTTCGACCAGCCGGGTGGCGCCACCCAATTGCATACCGACGCCAGTGCCGGCCAGTTGCTGGCCGATCATGTGATCGACCCGGTACCCAATCCCGGCCCGGCGCCCTGCCCGTGACGTCGCCGAGATTCCGGCCCTTGAGCTGTTATTCCGCCAGGATCAACAAGAAGGCCGTCGTCACCCAACCCTCCCCCGTCCAAGGGCGGGCGAGGGCCAAAACCCCGCATGTCCCCACACGCCCTAACGCCCCGCCGGCCGATGCCCCGTCGAAGCCGGTTGCACGCGGACCATGATCGGACGGTGGTCCGACGTTCGCTTGTCGAGGATCCGGGTGTCAATCACCTCCAGATCGCGGACAAAACAGCGGTCCAGGCGCAGTGGCACGAGGCCCGCCGCCAAGTGGGTCGGCCGTTTCGGCCCGGCGTCGTGAAAGCCGAACCGCGACACCGGACCCACCAGGTTACAGTCGCCGAGGACCGCGGCACGGCGCGGCAGGACCTGGAAGATTCGCCACAACTGGCGCCGGTTCAGCAACTGGCCGTGGGACAGATGAACATTGGCCACGGTCAGGTCATGCAGTTCGATGATCAGCGAGACGCGGCGCACGAACAGGCCCGGCTGCAGGACCAGGGTCGTCGGCGCCTGAAGAAACGGTCTCACGCTCCAGGCCGCCAGGCCGTGGCGCCGCTCCGGCAAAGGGCTGCGCACATAGTGTCCCCCCAGACGCCGCGACAACGGGTCGATGTCGCGGGTCGCCTCCTGCATCAGCAACAGATCGGGACGTTCCTGGCGGATCAGGGCCTCGACCTCGTCGAGGTTGGCGCCGTCGCGGTGCAGCAGGTTCCAGCTGATGATTCTCATCGCCCCCCTCGATCCCGTTACTCCGACGAACGGCGCAGCCGCCTGGCCCTGACCAGCAGGGTTATCCCCACCCAAAGAGCAGCCGCGCCAATCGGGTAGGCCACCCACTCGGGTGCCGCCCAGGCCACCAGGGCCAGGGCCAGCAAAAGCCCGCCACCCATGGCAATGGTCCGGGATTCCGAAGCCTCCAGCAAGCGATGCCGGGCCAGCGACGCTCCGACCGCGCTACCGACGCCGACCGCGCCGGCCAGCAGGCGTCCGGCACTGCCCGGCTGCAATCCCTTGCCGGACATCCCCTCTCCATTCCCGGTGGGATGAACGCGCCCCGACTTCAGAAGGACTTCGGTGGCATTGTCCAGGTCCTCGAGATACATCTCCTCCATCTGGCGGGCGAAATCGCGGTCATGGATTGTGACATCCAACTCCCGATTGCTAATCCAACTGGCGAGGTTCGAATTGCTGGAGCCGACCCGCGACCAGGCCCCGTCGGCGACAGCCGTCTTGGCATGCATCATCGAGCCATTCCACTCGAACACCCGGACGCCGGCCTCCAACAGTGGCCGATAGGATGATCGCGAGATTGCCCGCACCACCGGTAGGTTGCCGGACTTCGGGACCAGCAGGCGCACGTCCACACCTGCCCGTGCCGCCGACGTCAAGGCGCGAACATAGCTGGTGGTGGCGACGAAATAGGCGTCGGCCAGCCACAACGAGTGCTCGACGATCTCGGCCACCAACAGTTCCAGGCGATAGAGTCCCATGCTGTCGGGCACTCCCGCCACCACCCATAAATCCGACGGGCCGGCCGACGCCACTGCGTCGGGGGACCGCAATTCCTCGGCCGGCAGGTCATTGCCCGCAGTCCGCCAACTGTCGGCAAAGGCGTGGGACAGATAAGCGGCGGCGGGTCCCCGGATCTCGACCGCGGTATCGCGCCAAGGCGCCTGTCCACGCTCCGGCCGTCCCGCCCAGGACTGACCGATACACAAGCCCCCGGTAAAACCGATCTCGCCGTCGACGCACAGCACCTTGCGATGGTTGCGGCTGACCGCCAGCAGCGGATTGACGGCATGCGGCCGGTTATAGCAGCGCACATCGACGCCGGCGTCGCGCATCGTCCACCAGAAGCGGCGCGACGCCTTGAGACTGCACCCCAGCCAATCGTAAAGAACCCGACAGGACACGCCGCGCCGCGCCGCCGCCGACAGGGCCGCGGCGAAGGCCTCACCGACCTCGTCCTCCTGGATCAAGTAGTTCTCGATGTGCACCCATTTGCGAGCACCGGCGATGGCGTCCAGCCAGGCCGGGTAGTTCTGCCTGGCATCGCGCAACAACCGCACCGCATTGCCGTCGAACTGCCGCGCATCGGCGACACGGCAGAAGGACCTGCTGGCCAGGGCATCCAATGTCTTGGGCTTGGAACTGGCACGGTTCTCGTCCGCAAGGGTCATCGCGCACCTTTCAAAGGGTGCTTTGCGGACGGGCCGGAGAGGGTTAAGAAAAATCTGCTTGGTGGAACATGCGTCCCCGCCTGTCTTCCGCGAAAAGCGGAACAATCGGGCCATTTCGGCTTTGCCCAATGACAGGCACGGAGGCCTGTTCCACTATTTTTTTTCACGTCCTCGTACGCCCGCCCTACTCATCGCCGCACCACGCCAAAGCCCACCCGTCCGAACCTCTGTCACGCAGCACTCCCGCACTACGGTACGGAAGTCATCGCCGCTGGCAATGGAAAAATCACCCGCCGGCCCGATCAGTAGGCCCTGTCCGATGTCCACGCCCACAAATGGGCGGCGACCAGCGCCCGCCAGGGCCGGAACTGGGCCAGCCAGCGCTCCGCCTCCCGTTCCCCCATGCGCTCTGTCCTCCCCTGAAGGGCCTGCAGGCCGCGCCGCACCACGACATCGCCATGCAGCGATCCGTCCAGCCAGCCGAACCCGCGCAGCAATGTGTAGCCGACGGTCCAGGGACCGATCCCGGGGACCGCCAGCAATCGCCGTCCCAGCCCCTCCATGTCGGTCGCACCATTGTCGTCGCCAAGCGCCAGTTCGCCGGTCGCCACCCGTTGGGCCACCTCGATCATGGCGGCCGTCTTGCTGCGGGAAAAGCCCGCCTGGCGCAGGACTTCCGGTCCCAGGGCGGCGACGCGGCAGGCGTCGGGATAGCATGAGAGCCCTGCCGAATGGCGCACCCCCGCCGCTTCGATCAGGCGGCGGCGCAAGGCCACCGCCACCGCCACACTGATCTGCTGGCCGGTAATGGCCCAGCTGACCGCTTCGAACGGTGTCGCCGCTACAGGCAGGCGCAGGCCGCCATTGCGGGCGATCAGGCGCCCGACCTCGGGATGGCTGGCAAATGCCGCCTCGAAAGCCTCCACATCCTGGGTCAGCCCCAGCATCCGGCGGACCAGGGCGACAAATCTGGCGGCGTCGCCGGCCTCCGGCTCGCCATCGACGGCCAGCCAGGCCTGGACCTGGCGGCCTTGAAAGACAAGGGACAGGCAGGCGGGTTGGCCCCGCCACAGCAGGCCCTTGCGCAGTCCCTCGGCATCGACCACCTCGGAAACGCCCGCGCGGTCGCGCCGATGAAACGTCAGAACATCGTCCACCCGAAAGCCGGCGGGCAGATCCAGGAGCGCGGTCGTCTTCAACCGCCCCCCTCCCGGGCCAGCAACGCCCGTTTGCGCGCGACACCCCAACGGTAGCCGGACAATCCGCCGTCCTGGCGCACCACCCGGTGGCAAGGGATGGCCACCGCCAGCGGATTGGCGGCACAGGCCCGCGCCACCGCCCGCGCCGCCCCGGCATGACCGATCATCCGGGCAATATCGGTATAGCTGGCGGTGGTTCCCGGGACGATCGTCCGCAAGGCCTGCCACACCCTTTGTTGAAAGGCGGTTCCCCGAATGTCCAGCGGCAGATCGAGGCCCTGCGCGGGTTGCTCGACCAGGCCCACCACCCGAGCCACCCAGTCCTCGAACCCGGCATCGGCGCCAACCAGCCGGGCCTCGGGAAACCGGCCTTCGAGGTCGGCGATCAACCCATCGGGATCGTCGCCCAGCAGAATGGCGCAGACTCCCACGCCGCTGGCCGCCACCAGGATGGCGCCCAGGGAACAATCCCCGACGGCAAAGCGAATGGTCTGCCCGCGACCGCCGTCCCGATAGTCGGTCGGGGTCATGCCGAGGATGGCCGAAGACATCGCATAGAACCGTCCATTGGAGTTGTAGCCGGCGTCGTAGATCGCCTCGGTCACCGTGGCCGCCACCTTCAATTCGCGCCGAACCCGATCATGGCGATGGGCCGACAGATAAGCCTTCGGCGTCACCCCTGTGACCGTCTTGAACAACCGCTGGAAATGGAACCGGCTCAGTCCGGCCGATGCCGCCAGCCCCTCCAGGGACGGCGGCTCGTCCGCCTCCTCGATCGTCCGGCAAACCTCTGCGATCAGCGCCGCCTGCCGCTGCGCCAGCGGCGGCAGGTCCGGACGGCAGCGCCGACAGGGCCGAAACCCGGCCGCGAGCGCCTGGTTCAGGCCTTCGAAGAACAGCACATTGTCCCGACGCGGCAACCGGGCCCCGCAGGACGGGCGGCAGAACACTCCCGTGCTGGTGACCGCATAGACGAACCGGCCATCGGCCCTGGCGTCGCGGCGCACCACCGCCCCCCAACGCTGGTCCTGCCCGCCAAAATCACCCTCATCCGCGCCAGGCGCCATCGGTGCCGTCATCGCTCCATCTCCTGCCATCTGAGATTGGTTATCGTCGGACCAGGATGCTACCTTGGCACCCACGCATCGGCACTCCGCCCATTGCTTTTGAATTCTCGCCCGGTCTCAGCCGCCGCGCAGCGCCTCCACCACCGGACGACGCACCGCCCGCAAGGCGGGGAAAAGACCGCCCAACAGTCCGATCACGGCGGCCAGCAGAACCCCCTCGCCCATCAGTCGTGGCGTGACCTTCAGCCGAAACACCACCTGGGTGAAGTTGCCGGAAAGACTGTTCACCGCATCGCCGTTGAAAAAAATCCACGCCACGGCAGCGCCGATCACCGCCCCCACCACCGACAGCAGCAAGGCCTCGACAAACACCGATATCAGGATCGGTCCGGCACCGAAGCCGATGGCCCTCAAGGTTGCGATTTCCAGGGTCCGGGCGCTGACCGCGTTGTACATGGTGTTCAAGGCCCCGAACAACGCGCCGAGCGCCATGATGCCTCCCACCACATAGGCGATAAAGGTCAGTATTTTGCTCAACTGTTCCGATAGACGGGCGTAGTAGGCCTGCTCGCCCATCACCTCGACCGACAGCCGCGGGTCGCTTTGCAGGGCGTCGCGGAAAGCGTCGAACCGCGAGGGGTCATCAAGCATCACGGTGACGCTCTGGAACAGGGTCCGCCGATAGGTCGTCAGCAGGGTGTCGACGTCGGCGAAGATCTCCGAGGCGTGGCTGTCCTCGCAGTCGAACACGCCCACCACGGTCCAGTCGCTGTCCCGAAGCGACATGTGGGATCCCAGGTCGATCCCCTGGAACTGGGCCTGCGCGCTTTTGCCGACGATCACCTCGCGCAGGCCGGGCGTGAACATCCGGCCGGCCACCA
>Ga0326727_10015560_pt1 | contig 16294 bp, 16 predicted proteins | sample MB2enrmetagenome_FD_207643 | JGI IMG/M metagenome (GOLD analysis project Ga0326727, IMG submission 207643) | Lab enriched peat soil microbial communities from McLean, Ithaca, NY, United States - MB29MY | ecosystem: Environmental > Terrestrial > Soil > Wetlands > Peat | place: USA: New York...
ATCGCCGAGATGGACGCCAAGCAGCAGCGCATCGCCAAGCCCATGGTCCAATCCGTCCGCTCCGGCCAGCGCGACGTCTTCGTGTAATCGGTATAGAACTCGAACATCGTTGCGGAGTGTCAATCAATTTGAAGTTGTCATCTAATTTAAAATTGTCATCCTGAGCGGAGCCTCTCGCAGCTTTATCGCGAGAGGCGGAGTCGAAGGACCCCGACGCTCTCCGCCCAATCAGGCCGTCTGAACCTTTCTCCCGTATTCTTCGCTCCAACCGCATCACCCGTAGGTTGAACCCCGATTGACCCGCCCGGAGCGCATCGATGCCTCGAATCGCCCATGCAGAACTCCTCCACTGGCTGCGTGAAGAAGACCCCGCCGCCCTCGAGCAGCTCTTCGCCCGCGCCGATGCGGTCCGCCGCGCCCACGTCGGCGACGACATCCACCTGCGCGGCCTCATCGAAATCTCCAGCTTCTGCGTCCGCCAGTGCCACTACTGCGGCCTGCGCTCCGCCCGCTCCATGCCGCGCTACCGCATGTCGCGCGAAGAGGTTCTCGCATGCGCGCGCAAGGCAGTCGAACTCGGCTTCGGCACCATCGTCCTCCAGGCTGGCGAAGACTTCGGCATCGAGGCCGCGTGGTTCGCCGAAATCATTCGCACCATAAAAAAAGAGACCCCGCTCGCCATCACCCTCAGTCTCGGCGAGCGCCGCCGCAGCGAGCTGTGCCTCTGGCGCGAAGCTGGCGCCGACCGCTATCTCCTGCGCTTCGAGACCTCCAACCCCGCGCTCTACAACGCAATTCATCCTCGCTGCGGCGCAGCCATCAGCGACCGTATCACCCTGCTGTGCGATCTGCGCGAAATGGGCTACGAGATCGGCAGCGGCGTCATGGTCGGCATCCCCGGCCAGACCTGCGAGATGCTCGCCCGCGACATTGAACTCTTCGAATCCCTCGACCTCGACATGGTCGGCATCGGCCCATTCATCGCCCACCCCGACACGCCGCTCGGCGCGCCCAATGTACCAACCGCAGGCCCCGACCAGGTCCCCAGCAGCGAGGGTATGGTCCTCAAGGCCGTCGCCCTCGCCCGCCTCGTCTGCCCCGAGGCCAATCTGCCCAGCACCACCGCGCTGGCCACCATCAACACCCTCGACGGCCGCGAGCACGGCCTGCAAAGCGGCGCCAACGTCTTCATGCCCGTCCTCACCCCCGCGCCCTACCGCCAGATGTACGAGATTTACCCCGGCAAGGCGTGTCTCGACGAAGACGCCACGCAGTGCAACACCTGCCTGCGCGAGCGCACCGAGCGCCTCGGCCGCGCCGTCGGCACGGGCCCCGGAGGCCGCTTCACCCGCGTCGCCTCCTGGATCGGAGGGCCCCCGCGCGGCGACCGGCCATCCAGCACCGGACAGCCACCCCGCAGCCAGCCCCGCTTCACCCCGCAAAAAGACCGCCCCTCGCCGCTGGTCGTCCTGCCCTGACCGCGTCCGAGGAAGGCTCTTGCAATGTGACAGCAGGATTAGTATCGCGCTATAAGATGTTTATTTTCATGTGTTAAATTAGCCATACGTTATTGATACCCCCAAATATACCCCTTACGAAGCTGCGCTGAGGCCGCGAACCGCACTTTTCCCACCCTTGCCGGGCAGAGCTAGCAACACCCTCGTCTGCCTCCGGTCTTGCCCCTAGAACTGCCAGGACGGCGCTCCAATGGGGCGGGGTAGCTCCAACCCAATCCCTTCCCTCGGCTCATCCCAGTTCATCCCTTGACCGTCCGCGTAGCGCAATACGTCTGCCCGACCGCCTGCCGTTTGGTTGCTCGATACTGATGGATGCTGACCCGCATCTTGACGATGAGGCGCATAGGGGCGAACGTGGGAGCCGTCCGGCGCTCATCTATGGACTGCTTTGGCGGTTTGCCGGAGTCTCGAAAGTTGTCCGCTACCCCAACTTCCGGTAGGCACGCGTTCGCGCGAACTTCGCGAATTTGCGAGGATACTGCGACTTCGTGATGCGTATACCTCAATGTTTTGAATGGCTTACTAATCGGCGATTGAATTGCGTTGAAGAAGCCGCGAGACAGAATCGAAAGGAGCACTCCAGGCTACGATCTAGGCATATCATCCACAACTGAAGCGAAGTACTCCACAGGCATGAGAGAGGGACTCGTATGGGAACGCCAGAGAACTCCTGGTTAAGGAAGACGACGGCCGGTGACGACAATGGCATAGCGTATCCAGCTCTATTGGCTTTGTCCCCCTGGTACATCAAACAGATAGCCGGTACTGCAGCGACACTTCGCGACTAACCAGCATTGATAGCAAGCCAAGGGGCCGCCCACCCAGCTTCTCTGGCAGAGAGTGAGGGAAAATGTACAGAAACATTGCCGTGGCCTATAACGAATCTGCAGAGGCCGATCGTGCTCTGGCTGCTGCGATTCATCTCGCGAAAGCTCTCAATGTCGGGCTTCAGACGATCACCGTGATGGAAAAACTTCCACCATACACAGCATTTGCCACCGGTTCCGATCCTGCCATTGCCTGCCTTCTCGAAGAAGATCGCTTGAAGTTCTACGAACAGCTGCAAGCGAATGTGCGGGCGGCCGCGGCGCGCGAAGGAGTCGAACTTGTCACTCACCTGATGGATACAGAAACTGTCGGCGGAATCGTCAGCTACGTTTGTGAGCACAAGGTCGATCTACTCGTGATCGGATTGCATCGCCGCTCGGACCGCGTGTCCCGTCTCTGGAGCACGGTGTACACGATTGCGCAGAATGTTCCGTGCAGCGTGCTCGGCGTCCATTGATGAGTGGACGGCTTTATCATTGCGGAACGGCTTTACGCAGGAAGCCAGTTTTTTATCCGGACGAATGGAGGAAACGGTATGGGTGCCCTGGTCCCGTTAAGTGACGCATCGCGGCGTCCTGCGCGCATTCCCGCCGTTACGGCTCTGATCATCCTGGTGAATTGCTTCGGCTTTGTGTTGGAGCTGGCGGGCGGCGATGCATTCGTGAACACGTGGTCCGCGATCCCCGCACAGATTGTCTCCGGTCATCAATGGATCACATTGATTACCTCGATGTTCATGCATGGCAGTTGGTCGCACATCATCGGCAACATGATCTTCTTATGGGCTTTTGGCCCACAGATTGAAGACGCGATGGGCCGATGGAGGTATCTTGTCTTCTACTTTGCCGGCGGATTGGTGGCGATGCTTGCCCAGGTCGCAGCCGATCCCCATTCCACAGTCCCAAATCTAGGCGCCAGCGGCGCGATTGCCGCGGTGATGGGAGCTTTTCTGATTACCTATCCCCGCGATCGGATTCGATCGGCTTGGATATTCTTTGTGTTTGTGCGAATCACGTTTATCCCGGCCGTAGTCCTGATTGGCTTCTGGTTTCTCAGCCAGCTCCTCGACGCCGGCTCAGTGGCCGATGTGCAGACCGGTGGTGTGGCGTATGTGGCGCACGTCGGCGGCTTCGTCTTTGGGGTCGTTACGGCGCGGCTGTTCGAAGACCCGCGACGAATCGCCCGGCAAGAGGAGTTGGACTGATTTCGATCGGGCATCCGGTGGATGGGCAACACCGAGCCGGATTTCCAGCCGAGACAGGCGTGGCCACTCATTCCGCCGGACCCGATAGGTTGGGCCTTGTGTTTTAGCGCAGGAGATGGCGGAAGAGCACCACTGCACAATATGTGCCGAAGCCGAGAAGGATGAGGCCGAGTACTGCGTTGGCGAGGCGGAAGAAGGTGGCACCGATACGGTTGGGAATGAAACGAATGACGGTGACGAGCGCAGTGAACCATGTCATCAGTCCGATACCGACCATCAGTGTTCCCAACCAGGGGGCGCTGAAGCCAAAAACTGAATAGGCAAAGGGGAGCCACCGGGAGGTGACGACAGCCCAGTAGATCATGGTTAAGGGATTGAAGACGGTCATGGCGGCGCTTCTGGCGGCTTCTTCGGCCAGACGCGCGGGGATAGGGCCTTCGCTCCAGCGCCTGCGAGCACTTTTGAAGACGCGATGGGGCTCCTTGACAGCGAGCACTAGGAAGTAAATGCCGACCGGTAACAGAACGACTACGCCAACGGTCACGAAGATGATCTGGAGTTTCGGGTTGGACAAACCGGGCAGGAGGTAGCTGCCCCCGATGAGGGCCAGAGAGAAGAGAAGCAGATCGCCGCAAACGGAGCCGATTCCACAGGCAAGCGTGTGGCGCCAGCCACTGACCACTCCACGGCGAATGGCCATCATGTTGACAGGACCCATCGGCGCGGCCGCCGCCAATCCCATCAGGAATGCCGCTACAAGCACGTGGATGTAGGAGACGAATATCATGATGCGGCGTTTGTATTAGGTTTTATGATCCCCCTTCCAGTGCATTCTTGATGGCTGTGAGCCTGCCTTGAAGAGACGAAGTCGATCGTTCGATTGCGACCTTACGAACAAGCAATCCTCGAATACCACTCAAACCCGCCTGCTCCGATCCCATGGTCATGATCAGATAGAAGCCGGGGTGTTTCGGGTCGTCGCGTCCGCGAACGCAATAAGTCAGGCTGATCGCAGTCTCGAAGTAGTGGCTCGAATAGAGTTGCTTATCGGCAATGGCATAAGCTATATCATCCGCAGTACTGCCCTTCATGGTCATCACATGAGCGACCCGCAAGGTCGGCTTTAATCCGAATTTCACCTTAGCCCAATAAAAACTGTCTTCGACGTTTGCCGGCCTACCGTAGGGATAGGCGAGAAGATAGTGGTAGAAATCCGGCAGATGCGCCGGCAAGGCGGTGTCGTAGCTGAGCAAATAGGCAAACTGCTGGGCCACATTGGGAGCGTCGCGTTTATCGTTATACACTCCCAGGGCCTGATTGCCTTCACGCTGGTAGTCGATCAGGTTCTCCACGATGGCCCTGCGCAGAAACTGATTCACCTGTTCGCTAGCGTTCGCGGCAGACCAATCGATGGACCGCTGGAGATCCTCGACGGTCCTCGCTGGGACCTGGACCAGGCAGTCGCCTGGGGTACAACTTCGCAACGCCTGGATGTCATCGCTCTCGAAGGAGAGCCCTTTCAGGTCGGACAACCGCGGAGGGTTTCCGAACCCGCCGACGCCCATGAAATTGGGAAGCTGGCGAAGACGATCGAGATCGCTTGAAAACTGGATGTACTTCGAGGGAACGGCATGAATGTAGACCGCGCCGAACAGAAAAACCTCGGCCGGCGTACGAGCGGGAAGGGCTTTCACAACCGGGATCCCGTTTCGTATGTCGGCGATCTGATTCTGGCTCAACCCGATATTTTCCCGGAAATATGTCTGCAGGCGTGGGTTCAACGGAGCGGGACCGGGTTGGGCGGCCGCGGCGATCGAGGCCAGCACAAAAAGCGCTGCAATTCCGCTTCGGAGCAAGCCAATCTCGTGCGGGCGCCAGCCGCAGCATCTCGCATTGAGAGTCCCTTCGAACATTGCTCCCATGATACGTCGGACAATCTGATTCACGCTTCTCCCATGTGAATCGAATGCAGGGCCAGGCCTACGTTGCTGCCGCCAGAGGATTCCCCTGTTTGGCCGCATGATTGCGGGCTGTTTCACGGAGAAGCAACCGTTTGGCAATTTCCACCAGGAGGAGATAGGCCACGGTGGCGACGGCCACAAAGGCAAAGTAACTGAGCGGCAGGGGTGTGAAACCCAGCATCTTTGCCAGCGGGCTGAACGGCAGGTAAGTCCCCACCGCCACCGCGGCTAGGCAGCTTGCCAGCAAGGGCCCGCTGGGGCGGCTGCGCAGTGGATTTTTCGCGGTGCGGATGACGAAGATCACCAGCGTCTGGGTTGCCAGCGATTCGATAAACCAGCCGGTGTGAAACTGCGCTTCGCTGGCGCGGAAGAAATGCAGCAGCACATAAAAGGTCAGAAAGTCGAAGATGGAACTGATCGGCCCGATGAACACCATGAAATTGCGGATCAGATGAATGTCCCAGTGCTGGGGCTTTTGCAGGTAAGTCTCGTCCACATTGTCCGTGGGAATGGTGAGCTGGGCCAGGTCGTAAAGAAGGTTGTTCAGCAGGATCTGCGTGGGCAGCATCGGCAGGAACGGCAGGAACACCGAAGCGCCCGCCATGCTGAAGACATTGCCAAAGTTCGAGCTTGTGCCCATCAGCAGATACTTCATCACGTTGCCGAAGGCCTTGCGCCCTTCGATAATGCCGTCGTGCAGGACCCGCAGGCCCGGCTGCACCAGGATCACGTCGGCAACTTCGCGCGCCACATCGACGGCGCTTGACACGGAGATGCCGACATCGGCCGCGTGCAGCGATGGCGCATCGTTAACGCCGTCGCCCATGAACCCCACCGCGTGGCCGTTGTGTTTGAGGGCCAGCAGAATCCGGTTTTTCTGCGCCGGAGAGATGCGCGCGAATACCCGCGTCTGCTCCACGTCATGCGCCAGCGCCGGGTCGGTCATCCGGTCCAGGTCGTCGCCAGTGACGATCTTTCCAGGGTCGATTCCAACCTCGGTGCAGACGTGGCCGGTGACCAGGTCGTTGTCGCCGGAGATGACCTTCATCTCCACCCCATCCTGCTTCAGCGAACCCACCACCTGGGCGGCGTCAGCCAGCGGCTCGTCGGCAAAGGTCAGGAAGCCGGCCAGGACCAGATTGCGCTCGTCCTTCACCGAATAGTTCGCGCACACAGGAACTTCGACGTAGGCCACGGCCAGCGAGCGGAATCCCTGGCTATTCAGTTCCTCGCTGGTCTGTTGCGCGCGCCTGGCCGCGTCATCGCTAACGGGTACGATCTTGCCTTCGACCTCGTAGCCCGAGAGCAGCGGGAAGATCCCTTCAGGCGCGCCCTTGGTGATCAGAATCCTCCGCGACTGCTGCTGCACCACGACGGAGAGCCTCCTCCGCTCAAAGTCGAACGGAATCTCGTCGCATTTGGTGGCATCGTCCATCTTTGGCGGAGGCTGGCGCAGGATGACGTCATCCAGCGGACTGCGGATGCCCGTCTCAAACTTGCTGTTGAGGTAGGCGAGCTCCAGCGTGCGCTGCGATGGATCGCCAAAGGGGCCGAGTGAGCGGTCCAGCGACATCGTGCCTGCGGTCAGCGTTCCCGTCTTGTCGCTGCAAAGCACATCCAGGCTTCCCAGGTTCTCGATCGCGGAAAGGTGTTTGACGATGACCTTCTTGCGCGCCATGGCGACCGCGCCCTTGGAGAGCGTCACCGACGTAATCATGGGCAGGAACTCAGGCGTCAGGCCCACCGCCAGCGCAACGGCAAACAGCAGCGACTGAAGCGGGTCGCGGTGGCGCGCGATGCTGACGACGAGCAGGAAGAGGACCAGAAAAAAGACCGTTCGCGCCAGCAGCACGCTGAACTTCCGCAGGCCTTGATCGAAGGCCGTCTCCTCCGGACGCGCGCCCAGGCGCGCCGCAATATCGCCAAAGGAGGTCCGTGGGCCCGTCGCCACAACCTCCGCGGTTGCCGTCCCGCTCACGACCGATGTGCCGAGGAAGACCATGTTGGGCGCATCCGCCTTGGTCGAAGCAGGCTCCGCGGTCGCCTGCTTTTCTGCCGGAAGCGATTCGCCCGTCAGCGCTGCCTGTAGCACATAGAGGTCGCGCGCGGTCAGCAGGCGCGCATCCGCGGGGACCAGGTCTCCGGCGGAGAGACGCACGATGTCCCCCGGCACCACGTCCCGCCGCCGGATCTCTTTCCACTCCCCATCGCGCAGGGCGGTTGCCGTAGGGGCCACCTGGGCGCGCAGCTTTTCGATTGCCTGCTGAGAGCGGTAACTCTGGGTCAAATCGATCGCAGTGCTCAGCAGAACAATAATGCCGATAATCGCCGCATCCACTCGATCGCCGGTAAACGCCGACACGGTAGCGGCAATCACCAGGATTAGCACCAGCGGGTTGGCAAACGCATGCCACAGTTCGGCGCCAAACGAGTGGCGTTCTTTCGCCGCAGGCTCATTCGGCCCGAACTGATCGAGCCGTGCCTGGGCTTCCTGCGTCGTCAAGCCGGCAGCCGCGGCGCTGGTTTCATCGACGTTGGTCGGCATGGTCGGTCTTCCTTTCGACTGGGCCCTCTCAACCTTCCCGAGCAAGGGCTGTGGTCTGCACGCCAGGTTGCACCATGCACGGCGAATTCGCAATTTGAAAGCGGCTTGCAGAATGTCGAGCGTCTGGCATGTACCAGTCCTCGCGAGTCAGCGGCAGACGGCTTTTCCCTTTGTCGGACCGGCTCAGCAGTACCTGATAGACAGCAATGTCTCCGCGATAGAATGACGCAGCAGAGCCTGCCATATAGAGGAGCCAGATCCGATATGTGGATTTCGGGACATAGCTGAGCACAGTGCCTGCATTCCACTGCAGATCCTCGACCCACCGTCGAAGAGTGAGTTCGTAGTGCTCTCGAAGATTCTCGACGTCCCTTACTTCAAAACCGGCCGACTCTGCTGCCGACAGGGCTTGAGCAAGGGTGACAAGTTCTCCGTCCGGAAAGACGTAGCGGTCGATAAAGGAAGACTTACGAGCCGGGGACTGGTGCGACCGGGCAATGCCATGGTTCAGAAAGACACCACCGGGTTTAAGCGCTTCATGGACAACGCTGAAGTACTGAGGCAGGTTCTTCAGTCCCACATGTTCGAACATACCCACGCTGGCGATCTTATCGAAGGGAAGAGAGAGATCGCTTAGGGTGCGGTAGTCCCGCAATTCCACCTTGCAGCTTTGGGTAAGCCGTTCTTGCTCAATGCGGTCAGTTGCCACCCGGGCCTGCTCTTTGCTGAGGGTAATTCCATGGGCATATGCGCCATACTCTTTCGACGCGTGCAGGACAAGGCTTCCCCATCCACATCCGATATCCAGGAACTGATCAAACGGCTGAAGCCTCAGTTTGCGGCAGATATGATCAATTTTGCGTTGTTGTGCTTGGTCGAGAGGTTCACTCCCATCTCTGAAATAGGCACACGAATATGTAAGTGATTTACCTAACCAGGACTTGTAAAACTCGAAGGGCTGATCGTAGTGGTGGGCAATGGACGAACGATCCCGATTTAGAGAATGAGGTCTTCCATTGCGAATAAAGCGTCTAACCCTGCACAAGGTCAGCATGACGCGCTGAAACATCTCATTTCGAAAATTCGCCGGCCGCGTAAAGAGATATTCACCGATTGCGAATACCGAAAAAATATCACCCTTTACATCCAGATCGCCGCTTACAAAAGCCCCTCCAAGACCAACTTCATCTGGATTCGCAACCAGCAGTTCCAGTGCGTTGGGACTGGTGATTTCAATTGTGCACTCAGGCTTCTCATTCTGCGAAGAATGCCAAATTGATCCATCCCACAAGCGAATCGCGAACGCCGGTCCAGCGTAATTGCTAAACAGGCTGTTGAAGGCCTTTGTCAGCTGCTCCTCTGCAGATACCAACATTGCCTGTGGCTCCTTTAATTGAGGATGAATACGTTATACTCCAACGACAGGCCAGCATCTCCGACGCGCAATGGGGAGCGGGCAGTTGCCCCGTTAAAGGCTGGAGACAAATGATTATCGCTCATTGCTTATGAAGGTCGAGTGCCAAAGCGACCCAGGAGAAGCCACAGAAGATCAGGTCGATCCCAATAAAGAGACCGATCGCCCAAAGCCCGGAGAGCGGCCATTGAACCATCAACAGAACGCCCATGAGTGATGCCAGAATTCCGTCGAAGACTTGCCAGCCCCATCCCGGCAGATGGGTACATAGCGCGGCGATGAACTGGTACAAACCGCCGATCAGAAAGAACAGCGACATTACCAGGGTCGCGACCTCGGCGCTGATCACTGGCTTGATCAAAAAGAGAAAGCCAGTAGCCAGGAAGAAGATGGAGGCCAGCAGGTGCAGGAAGAACCCAGCCCAGTGCCCGACCATGAATGCATTGATGAACTCGACGACGCCGGCAAACAGAAGCATCCATCCGAAGAAGATCATGGAGGCTATCGTGGCCGTGAAAGACCGGACCACCGCAGCGATGCCAAGCACTGCCAACACAATTCCAAATGCGAGGAACCAACCCCAGTGTTGGACCATCTCCGGGGTGGCTTGAGTTATGGTCAAATTGATCGTATCCAGCATTGTTTTTTCTCCCTTCTTCAATTACGGGTTGACTTCCATCGGCGGCCAGGAATGAGCTTATCTCCATGGTCGAATATTTGGTCGCAACTCCACTAACGGACCGTGACCCCATTTCGAAGCGGCAGGCCCCTCTGCCGGATGCGCGAGCTTACCTGGCACAGTGGTTCGGGCATTGGGACCGCTGACGCTGGTCCTCCGGCCGATCCAGGAAGCGGCGTCATTCCATCGCGTCCAGCAAGCAATGCCTCATGAGTATGCAAAACCTGGATCAGGGTTGCGGCCATAACAAGCCAGAGTTTGAGTTGAAGCGTGAGCGCCAGAGCATGGAGGGTCATAAGCTCAGCCCCTTCACGGCCCGGCGGGCCGACATTGCGTACATCACGCTGGCTAAGCCACTTACGATGAGGTCGATGCCTAAGATGATTCCGATGGCCCACACAGAGCTTGATGGCCAGGGACGCATAATCAGGTAGGCCAGCAGGAGCGAGACCAAGGCGTCAAAGAGAATCCATCCCGATCTGGGAAAGTCGTGGAAATGGAAAAACGTGGCAATGTCCAGCAACCCTTCAAGGACGAAGATCAAGCCCAGCACGATGGTGAACGACTCCAGGGCGAGCTTTGAGTGGAATGCCAGGTAGCCGCCGCCAACGATGTAGACAACGCCGATCAACATTCGCCAAATGAACGCTCCGGCGTTGCGGCCGGCGAAGGCGGACGCCAGGAATGCGCAACCGCCGAGGATGATAATGCAGGAAATAAGAATGGAAACTGCGGTGCCTGTCGCCAACGGCAGAAACAAAGCCGCCACTCCCAGGAGAATCATGACGACTCCCCATCCGATAAGGGCCCCGGTGAATTCGTTGAATAGGTTTTTAATACTGTGTGCCATGATCTTTCCTCCTTCTTGCTGTTTGCGGTAAGACAGCGACCGAACGAATGTCCGGCGACGAACAACACGAACGCCGATGTGCTTCAGAGTGCCTTCACCTTCGCTTCAATTTCCTTGACCGACTTTTCGAAGTCTGCGATCAGCGCCTCGAGGTCCGCCTTCGCGCGCGCCCAACGCTCCGCGCCCGCCTTCTTCAGCTCCTGCAGCTTCAGTTGGAGTTCTTCCTTTCGGGTTAGAAGGTCCGCGATCACGACGATCTCCGCGTTGGCCTTCGCGGCCTTGGCGCGTGCCTTCAATGTTTGAAGTTTTGCCTCAGCGGTCTCGATTTCAGACTCCAGTTTGGCGTAGGCTGCGTGCTTCACTGTATTCGATTCGATGCTCATACTATTTCTCCTTGTTTGTCGTATTTTGGTTTACCGATCGATGGTTCTTGAAAGACCTTCTTTCCCCCTGCGATGCGACGGCCACGCCTGAATTCTGGAAGAGGGTTGCATGCCAGCCTTCGCTCAGTACGGTGGAGACTGCAGACGCTCAGTTCGACGTGCAATGAAGGTGGTCACAGCCACAGTGGATCTCGGCATTCTCTACATCATCGGCGTCCGAACAATAGTCGCTGCAATACTCCTGTGTAGATGGAACCAAGCACCGGCACGGCCCGTGTGCACATTTGCGCAGGGGCACCGCATCCCGGATGTCGTCCATAGCTAGCCTCACTTTCCCAGATCAAACTGCAAATAACACCAGCGACGGACCGCGTCGCGGTTCTAATCGTGGATCTTCGCCGCTTTTGTCTTCAAAGCGGCAGCCTTGGCCTTGAGTGCTTCGGCCTTGGCCTTGATCTCGCGCTCCGCTGCCGCGCGCCGCTCCTTGGCCTTTTCCAGCCGCGCTTGTATCTTGGAGTCGAGTTGGTTGATCTTTTCCTGAAGCTTTGCCTTCCGATCGGCGCGGGCCTTCGCGTACTCCGCCTTCAATTGCGCCAGGTCGGCTTTCATTGCCTCGTTTTCCTCCTCGTTCACCGTGTGCCTGACATTCGACAACGCCCGCCGAAAGACCTTTCCGCCGATGGACTCCATGCGAAGATCGACGGGAGTCGTCCATTCCTCCTGAATTTCGGCAACGACAGCGAACTTGCCCGGCTTCAGTTCCCTGGTAACGTCATCGATGAAGTCCGTACCGATCCTGGCGTTGTCCAGATCGGCAAAGCTGCCGCCCAGCAACCCCACCGTGGCGCCAATGGCAAGGCCAGTCACGCCACCGAGAAGTCCGATGAGGCTTCCCAGCGACGTCCCGACGAGGGTCCCGAGCGGTCCCTGATCGCTACTCTGCTTCACCGTCGCAGAGCCATTCGCATTCTTGGCGATTACTGCATCGGCATAGACCGAGATGCTCCCCTCGTCATCCAATTGATAAAGGGCCTTCTTTCCTTCGTAGGCTTTCGCTTCAGTGTCGAAAACAACAACTAACATTCTGTCCATGGCTGCATTTCTCCTTTCGATTTTGTCTTGCGGCCCATTCAATGCACTTCAGTCGCCAATTGGTAAGCGCCTCAAAACATTGAGGGGGGAGCATCGCGGAATCGCAGTCTTCTCGCGATTTCGCGAAGTTCGCGCCAACGTGCCCACCCCGGAAGGGGCCCGTCCATTGCCGGAAAGGTGCTGGCGGTGCAGTCTCCGACGGGTGCAGGCGATTCTTCGTGAGGTTCGCGAATTTGCGAAGGAATTGCGACACGGGGATTTGCACACCCGCACGTTATCAAGAGCTTAGGCGTGGCCTGTGAATTGCTGGTCAACAAGTGTTCGACAACAAGATCGGAGGATGACATGTCATCAGGACTGCTCGCACACCCCAAAGAAGAGGCATCCGTTCAAACCGGCAAACCCGCACAGCTTATCGAAGAGGAGCGGAATCTCTACGACCGCATTGCCCGCCGTGCTTTTGAGATCTTCAAGAGCGATGGGCTCCCCAGCCACGATCTGGCCGATTGGCTCCAGGCCGAGACGGAGTTTCTCCATCCTCTTCACATCGCGATCTCAGAATCGGCCGACGCCGTAAGCGTGCGCGCGGATGTTCCGGGCTTCAAGGAGAAGAATCTGGAGATCACCGTGGAGCCGTGCCGGGTCACGATTGCCGGCAGGCGGGAAGCAAAGAAAGAGTCCAAGACCGGCAAAACCATCTACCGCGAAGCCTGCTCGGACCAGATTCTTCGTGTCGTCGGCCTTCCGGCCGCGGTGGATGTGAACAAGGTAAAGACCACGGTGAAGGATGGAGTGCTGGAGCTGGATCTGGCGAAGGCCGCGCCGGACAAGCACACACCGGCCGCGGCATAGCCGCCCATGCCATAACGCACATCGGGCGAGTCGTCCGATGTGCCCCAGCTTCTTGCGAGGCGAGATCAATGAACACGACTATGGTTAGCCAGTTCCCAAGCCAATCTGCAATGGGTGGACGTACAACAGTCTTCTCGAACCGGCCTTGTATCCTATGCGTCGATGACGATACCGTCGGCCTTGAAGTTCGCGGCCATGTGCTGAGACGGCAAGGATACTCGGTGGTTCTCGTCAATCGTCCAGAACTGGTCGACACTCACGATCTATCGGCCTATCAGCTTGCAATCATCGATTTTGACATGCCTGGTCTAAACGGAGTGGAGCTGCTAACCCATCTTCGGTCCCATGGCGCGACATTTCCGATTGTGTTGCTCAGCGGTTCCATGGACATCCTGCCCCCTGACAAGCGGGCACTCTTTTCAGCGTGCATAGAGAAGGGGGACCCGGTGCATAGGCTTCTCCACACAGTGGCCGCGTGCCTGCCCCCGGAAGAACAACCCGCGAACCCTGTTGGGTGGCATGGCCGATGGGGCCTGGCTGCCACCGGGGAAGCGAACCAGCCGCAGAACGTCGCATGGCAGTTTTCCCAGCAATAGAACGAACGTGGAAGAGACCCACGGAATTAACTACAAAGGAGAAATAAGATGAACAGCGACTCGGATGTACAAAGAAGCGTTCAGGACGAGCTCAGATGGGAGCCAGGTCTAACGCATGCATCAAAGATCGGCGTTGCCGTCAAAGATGGAGTTGTAACGCTGACCGGCCCGGTAAACAGCTATTTTGAAAAATGGGCAGCTGAGCGGGCCGCCAAGCGGGTATTTGGCGTGAACGCCCTGGCAGTGGAACTCGAGGTGGTGTTGCCCAACTCCACCGTGCGGACCGACGCGGATATCGCGCGGGCAGCCGAGACCGCATTGCAGTGGACCGTTGCGGTGCCGTTCGGTCGCATCCGCGTGATCGTGGAACACGGTTGGCTGACGCTACAGGGTGAGGTTGACTCGGACTATCAAAGGTCCAGCGCCGAGCTTGCAGTACGTGGCCTGATTGGTGTCAAGGGAATTTCAAACGAAATCGACGTCAAGTCGACCGCTACACCCGCCGAGCTCAAGAACGACATCGAAGCAGCCCTCAAGCGCAGCGCGATGTTGGACGCGCAAGCCATCAACGTGCTGGTCACGCACGGAACGGTGACACTGACCGGCAGTGTGCGTTCCTGGGCGGAACGGGAAGAGGCGGAGCGAGCGGCCTGGGCGGCGCCTGGTGTCTCCAACGTGAACGACTTCATTAAGCTCAACTACGCCGCAGCAGCCTAGCGATTGCGAATATACCGGGCAAGACAACCGCTGGACCCTGGAGGAAAGCAGATTTGCCTGACGCCCGATGCATGGACAGGCATGGCGCGTTGGCCGACAGATTTGCATTGAAGCCGGCATAGATCGTTGGCCGGGCACGCGAAACTTTCATTGGTTGCGACCGCGTGCCCGGTCGCGATATGTTACGGCGGGAAAGAGGTATAACCTCTACGTGTGCAACCTCGCCCAACTTGTCGTATCTGGTCCGGTGTGGAAGTGGACCCGCCGGCTGGGAGGGCCTGGGTTGATCTTGCTTGGCCTCGCGGACAACACCCCATTTGTCTCCGCGCCGCCTGGGAGCGAAGATATGTTCGTCATCTTCCTTGCGGCGGGCCATTACGAATGGTGGGGCTACTACGCCTTGATGGCTACTGTGGGTGAGGTGCTTGGCGGGTATCTTGCCTACCGGATGTCACAAAAAGGCGGCGAAGCGACCCTGGAAAAGAAAGTCGGTAGGCCGCAGGCGCAGAAGGTCTACAAGCTCTTTGAGAGATTTGGCAGCATCACGGTGTTTGCCGGCGCGATTCTCCCGCCGCCGTTTCCTTTCACAACCGTGGTGATGACCGCCGGAGTGATGCAGTATCCGCGCAGGAAGTTCCTGCCTGCGCTGATCGCCGGGCGCGGCTTGCGCTTTTTTGCCGTGGCATATCTGGCCAAGATCTACGGCCGGTCAATGATCGCTTTTTTCTCGCGTCACTACCGGCAGACGATGGTTGTTCTGATCGCCATGGCAGTGGCGGCAGGCATTGGAGCGCTGATCTACTTTCTATGGGTCCGGCCCATGAAGCAACGCAAATTACGCTAAAGGATGTGGACCATGAGCAAAACGGAATCGTCACCCAAAAAACCCAGCCCCGACGATGATCAGAAGCGCCGGCTTCAGATTCGTTTCGGCATCAGCTACCTGATCTCGAGCCTGATTCTCTTGTGGCTGTTCCAGATATTCGTCCTCTCTCCCGCGTCCGGGAGCATGGAGATTCCTTACAGCGAGTTCAAGCAAAAGCTGGCGGACGCTCAGATCGTAAGGGCGACCATCAGCGAAAGGAACATCGTTGGTGAGATGAAGAACCCCAAGCCGGGAGGGTCTCCCGCAACCGTCCCATTCACTACCGCGCCTGCGCCGGCCGGCGACAGCGAACTGATCGGAGAGTTGCAAGGGGCAAAAGTTACTTACCAATTCGAGCGCGCGCCCAGCCCCATCGGCGGATTCTTGCTCGATTATTTACTCCCGATGATAGTGCTTGGCGCCTTTTGGTACTTCGCGTATGGGCGAATGGGCAGCGCTGCGGGCGGAGGATTGGGCGGCATCTTCGGCGTAGGCAAGAGCAAAGCGATCGAGGTCAAGCCCGAGGACGTTACAGTCACCTACAAAGATGTGGGCGGGGCGGATGAGGCCATCGCCGAGCTCCAGGAGATCATCCAGTTTCTGAAGGAGCCGGAGAAATTCGCCCAGCTCGGCGGACACATTCCCAAGGGAGTATTGCTGGTCGGCCCGCCGGGCACGGGAAAGACACTGCTGGCCAAAGCCACGGCCGGCGAGGCCAAGGTCGCGTTCTTCGAGACCAGCGGCTCGGAATTCGTTGAAATGTTTGTGGGAGTGGGCGCGGCCCGCGTGCG
>Ga0326727_10015561_pt1 | contig 16294 bp, 16 predicted proteins | sample MB2enrmetagenome_FD_207643 | JGI IMG/M metagenome (GOLD analysis project Ga0326727, IMG submission 207643) | Lab enriched peat soil microbial communities from McLean, Ithaca, NY, United States - MB29MY | ecosystem: Environmental > Terrestrial > Soil > Wetlands > Peat | place: USA: New York...
TGCGACCACGCGGTCATACGGTTTGGGGGGGCCGCACCCCCCCACTACAGCCGGCCTGGAGGCCGGCGCTACCCATTTACGGATACGCTTTGGACCAGAGCATGAAACGACATTCGACATTAGCCGGGCAGTTGGGAGAGATAGAAGCTGAAGAGCACGAGCACGCCCATCAGCACGCCGACGGCAACGCGCAGGCGCATGTCGAATAATGGCCGTGGCGAGCCGAGGCGCGGAATCATGGGGGCGGCAAAGAGCAGGCCGGAGCCGAACCCGCCCATGTGGGCGAAGTTGTCGATGTTGATCCCGCCGCCCATGTAGTTTGAGCCGGCGTTGATGGAAAGGCCGAGCACCAGGTTGAGTCCGGCAAAGTAGATGACCGACCGGCGGAGTTTCTTCAACTCGATGGGCGGCACGGGCAGGCGATCGGACTTGAGCAGCACGATGAGGGCGCCGGCGATTCCGAAGACCGCGCCCGAAGCGCCCGCTCCGGCGGGAAACATGACGGTGGGGTCCAATCCACCGGCTGCATGGTAGGCTTCCCAGGCCTGATGAAATGAGTACCAGCCTTTGAATGTGGAAAGCAGGTTGCCGGCCGCGCCGGTGAGGATGTAGACGGCCATCACGCCCGCCGATCCCATGAGCGGTTCAGCCAGCAGGCCGAGGTTCCACAGGCACCACATGTTGGTGGCGAGGTGAAGAAACCCGACATGGACAAACATGGCGGAAACGATGCGCCACCACTCGCCGTTGACGAGCACGGCGCCGGCATTGTTTGCGCCCCAGTGCATGAGCTGAGCGGTGGTGGGACTCACCGGGCTGACGCCCTTGAAGACCATGGCGATGTAAACTGCACAGTTGATTCCGACGAGGAAGTAAGTGGCCGGAGCCGCAGCCCAGGACGGGCGCCGGCGGCGAGCGGGCGGCGGGGACGTGAACGTGCCGGCGCCTGGAGGCAGGAATTCCGGATCGGAGCTTCCACGAACGATTTCTTGTTCATGGGGTGGAGGAGTGGGGGGATAACTTCCCATGACTTCACTCTAATGCATTTTTGAGAAGGCTGTAGGATGGGAGTTAGGGAAAGTTATTTTTGGATTGGTGAGAGTGTTGATTGATGGAGTTTCCAACAAAACGTCCGGCAAGATTCTCTTGATGTATTTGCGGCACCCGTCGACGGGCTCTCACGAGAATCCTGCGTGGGGGTCGGCCGCCCCTACGGGGCGAAGGCGGTTGCGGGTTTGCGTTCCCAGGGTTCACGTCCGCTCGCGCGGACTCCATCCTGGGCTATTCTCGACCGCTCCTGCGGAGCGAAGGTCGGGACGTTTCGTTGGATTTTCATCACACGCGCGATCAAGCTTTTCCGCTGGCTGAAACGAGAGGAGTCTTGCACGGGCCGTGCGTCTTGGGGATAAGTTTGCGGGGGTTCGTGTGGAGACTCGTGCCTTGGCTGTGTAATTTGGTAATGGCTTGTGGACGAACGCGGGCGTGGACGCCCGCGCGACAGCCGGTCTGGAGACCGGCGCTACAGTCCGGCTAGTACACAAACTCGCGGTCACGGCACTTGAACCCATTGCGGCAGTTAGAACTCATCAAATAACAGGAACGGAAACTAGGAATTCAAGGGAGAGAATGTGAGCGCGGAGAAGCGGATTCGGCGGGCGTTGCTGAGCGTTACGGATAAGACGGGGCTGGTGGAGTTTGCGCAGACGCTGGCCGGGTTTGGGGTCGAACTGGTGTCGACGGGGGGAACGGCGCGGACGCTGCGCGAGGCTGGATTGGCGGTGAAGGACATTAGCGATCTGACCGGCTTTCCGGAGATGCTGGATGGGCGCGTTAAGACGCTACATCCGCGTGTGCACGGAGGGCTGCTTTATATTCGCGGAAACAAGGAGCACGAGGCCGCGGTGGCCGCGCATGGCATTGAGCCGATCGACATGGTGGTGGTGAATCTCTATGCGTTCGAGAAAACAGCCGCGCAAGCCGGAACCCCGTTCGGTCATCTCATAGAAAACATCGACATTGGCGGGCCGTCGATGGTGCGGTCGGCGGCAAAAAACTTCGAAGACGTGGCGATTGTGACGCGAGTAAGCGATTACTCCAAGTTGACGGATGAGTTGAAGGCTACGGGCGGCGCGTTGAGCAGGGAGACTCGGTGGCGGCTGGCGAGGCAGGCGTTTGGGACAACCGCGGCGTACGACTCGGCGATTGCGAATACGCTGGATGCGATTGCGGAAGCGCCGTTGCCGGACGAGGTTGCCGCGGCGGATGTGGCATTGCCCACCACGCTGCGCATCAATTTGCCACTGGCGCAGGCGCTGCGCTACGGAGAGAATCCGCACCAACGGGCGGCGCTTTATGCGGACGGCTCGGGCCTGGGAATCGCGGGCGCGAAGCAGTTGCAGGGCAAGGAACTGAGCTTCAACAATCTGGTGGACCTGGACGCATGCTGGGAGCTGGCGCAGGAATTTGAGGAGCCGGCGGTGATTATTGTGAAGCACACCAACCCGTGCGGCGCGGCGACGGGGACAACGATTCTTGAGGCGTACCGGAAAGCGCTGGAGTGCGATCCGGTGTCGGCGTATGGCGGGGTGGTGGGCATCAACCGCGAGGTGGATGGGGAAGCGGCGGCCCAGATTGCCAAGCTGTTTGTGGAGGCGATTGCTGCGCCGGGATTCACGGCGGAGGCGAGGGAGCGGTTGGCGGCGAAGAAGAACCTGCGGCTGGTGGAAGTGCATGCCGCCCCCGCGCGGCCGGTGGTGAAGAACGCTTCAGGCGGGCTGCTGTTGCAGGATGCGGATACAGGGAGAGTGACCGAAGGAGAGCTGAAGGTGGTGACGTGGAGGCCGCCGACGGCGGAGGAGTTGCGCAGCCTGCTGTTTGCGTGGCGCGTATGCAAGCACGTGAAGTCGAATGCGATTGTGTATGCGCGCGATGGGCAGACGGTGGGGGTGGGCGCGGGGCAGATGAGCCGCGTGGACGCGGCGCGCTTCGGAGCCTTGAAAGCGGTGCTGCCGCTGGCCGGGTCGGTGGCTGCTTCGGATGCGTACTTTCCGTTTGCGGATGGGTTGGAAGCGGTTGCTGACGCGGGAGCGACCGCGGTGATTCAGCCGGGAGGTTCGGTGCGCGACGAAGATGTGATTGCGGCTGCCGACAGGCTGGGCGTGGCCATGGTGTTTACGGGGATTCGGCACTTCAGACACTGAGACGGGTTTGCCGGGATAGGACCGATCCCGTAATGTCGAAATTGTGTTGATCGATTTTGGAGCGAATTTCAAGGATTGCCGCCCGCCGCGGCGGGTTGCGGTCCCTCAGGGGTTAAAATCCTTATTCTTCCGGCCCGTATCGGCACGACTGAACAGGCTGCGGAAAAACGGGGAACAGGAGGCGAATTCGCCGAAAAACTTCCCGCAGGGGCTAAAGCCCGCGTTGATTCTACGCCACTTACGGCACGGCTAAAGCCGTGCCCTTTCAAAGCAATAAGTTTTTCCGCATCTTGTGAAGTCGTGCCCTGACACAAAGCGCACTTTTGAAGCACGCAGTAAGGAAAATCCAGCATTCCGGCGCGCTTTTGCGACCAATGACGGTTAGAATCGTCTTTACAATAGGCAGAGCTTCTCCGAACGGCTGCCTGCGCTGTCTTTCGGCTTTGCGGAACTCTGTTCTGTGAGGGTTGTGAGGCAAGGGATCCCCTGGATGATGAGATCAAAACTTAGTTTGCTCGGCTTATGGCTGCTTGCTGCCGCCACGTCGTTGGTTCTGCTGCCGGCCGTCAATGCGCACGGCCAAGCCCAGCCCGGAGTACATTCGGACAGCGCTGTCCCGGCGAAGGCGCCGGCAAGCAGCGCCGGAAAGCCCAGCCCGACCGCTGCACCGGCTCCGCCCAATGCGGCAACTTCAATGGTGACTGCCGCGACGGCGGCCGATCGTGCCCAGGCCTACTATCACCTGGCGCTGGCCAACGCCTACGAGGAAGATGCGGTGACGCTGGGCCGGCCGGAACTGGTGACGCAGGCCATCGAGGAGTACAAGCTGGCGCTGAATGCCGACCCGAACTCGTCACAGTTGAACGAGGGCCTGGCGGATCTCTACTTTCGCACCGGGCACACGCACGACGCCGAAGTGACGGCGCGGATGTTGCTGAAGAGCACTCCCAGCGACATCGATGCGCACAAGCTGCTGGGCAAGATCTATCTGCGCCAGTTGAGCGACGGCTCGAATGCGGTATCTTCGGCGTCGCCCTCGGGCAATGCGCTGGATCTGGCGATCGCGGAATTCGAGCAGATTGTGACGCTGCTGCCCAAAAGCGTTGAGGACCGGATGGTTCTGGGGCAGCTTTACACGGTGAAGCACGACCCCAAGAAGGCGGAAGAGGAGTTCAAGACGGCGCAGGCGATCGAGCCCGAATCAGAGGATGTGGTGCTCAACCTGGCGCGGGTTTACGCCGAGAGCGGAGATCTGGATCATGCCGTCAAGGTGATTGAAGCGGTTCAGATAGAAGCTCGCAGCCCCAGGATGGAGGTTGCTTTGGGCGCGGCATACGACCAGTTGAAGCGGCCCAAGGATGCGATTGCCGCTTACCAGCGCGCCGCGGAACTGGACCCCGGCGACGAACATACGCTGGACGCGCTGGGCCAGGCGCTGCTCAACAACAACCAGCTCGATGAGGCGTTGAAGCAGTACAAGGCGCTGGCGGCGGCCGATCCCGAGGATGCCGGACCGTTGGTTCACATTGGCGAGATCGAGCGCCGGCAGGGCAAATACGAGGATGCTCTGGCGACCATCCGCAAGGCGCGCAAGCTGGACCCCACGTCGCTCGAGGCTGGCTATAACGAAGGCCTTCTTCTGGACGTGCTGGCCCGCTACGATGAGGCGGCGAAGGTGTACGAAGAGATGCTGGATCAGCCACCGCTCTCGCGCGCCAACGGCGCCTACACCACCGAGGAGAAGAACAATCGCGGCATCTTTCTGGACCGGCTGGGGGCGATTTATCACGAGCAGAACAAGACGGACCGAGCCATTGCCACATACCAGAAGATGATCGAGCTGGGCGGGGATACGGCGCTGCGCGGATACCAGGGCGAGGTGGACGCGTACCGCGACGCCAAGGAGTTCGACAAGGCGATCGAGGTGTCGCGCAAGGCGGTTGAAGCCGACCCCAAGAACAGGGATTTCAAGCTGATGCTGGCCGGTGAGCTGGCGGATCAGGGCAAGCCGGACGAGGGCCTGGCGATGGCCCGGGCGCAGCTTGACAACAGCGACAACGATCGCACGGTGTGGCTGGCGATAGGGCAGATCGATATCCGGCTGCGGCGATGGAAGGATGCCGAGGATGCCTTCAACAAGGCCGGCACGATGACGACCAAGACCGAAGACCGGACGTATCTTTTGTTCTTGCGCGGCGAGCTGGCGGAGCGGCAGAAGCACTTCGATCCGGCCGAGCAGTTCTTCCGCCAGGCGCTTGAGGTGGACCCGAACAGCTCAATGACGATGAACTACCTGGGCTACATGATGGCCGACAAGGGCATCAAGCTGACCGAGGCGCTGAGCCTGATTCGCAAGGCTGTCGAGCTGGAGCCAATGAACGGCGCGTATCTCGATTCGCTGGGCTGGGTCTACTTCAAGCTGGGGCAATATGAGCTGGCCGAGGAGAACCTGCGCCAAGCTGTCGAGCGCGATCAGACCGACCCGACGGTCCACGACCACCTGGGCGATTTGTACGAGAAGACGGGGCGGATCAGGCTGGCCGCGGCGCAGTGGGAGCTGTCGCTGGCCGAGTCGGCGAAGTCGCTTGCCGCCGATGTGGAGCCGGGGGAAGTGGCCAAGGTGCAGCACAAGCTGGATAGCGCGAAGGTGAAGCTGGCCAAGCAGGAAAGCGCGACGGGACTGGGGAAGGTGGAGTAGGGGCGAAGTGACGGTTCAATATCCGCAGCGGCGGTAAACCGCTAGTGTAGGCCGCCGCAAATAGAGTCCTTTACCGAAGCCCGCGAATGAACTGAAGTCGCAGAACAGACTTCCCTCAGGGGCTAAAGCCCTGCCTGTTTTTACGTCGTTTGCGGCACGACTGAAGTCGTGCCCTTTCAAAACATAAACGGCCATCTGTGTGGCGGACACCGCTAGCGACGTGGAGATTCACGGATATTTTCGGGCCGTGCTTGAAGTGCCTCGCCGGCGTGAGTAATATTCTGCTTACCCGCAAATGAACCGAGGAACGATTGCTAACGGAATCGGATACCTGAGCGTCGCTTGCTCGCTGGCGTTCTGGTTATGGGCAGGCCTTTTCCTCTTCACTCCGCTCAATCGGAGCGACGCGTGGTTGCACGTGGGGGCGGGCGCGCCAGTCTTGTGGCCGATTTTGTGGATTGCAGGAGCATTGCTGGGCCTGATAGCCGCGGCGTTGGGGTCGAGAGCGTGGATATTGGCGGTAATTCTGGCCCTTGCTTCGTTTGGCGCCGCGGCGCTTATGATTTCGACGGTCCAATGGTGAGGCGGCCCGTATCTCAGTTCTCCTAAAAATGTTGGGGCACCCAGTTTGTTGCCCGTCAGGCGAGGGCCACTGCGCCTCTCGGGGTTGCCTGCCAGAGCATTTTCGGTGAAACCCTTTTCAAAAGGACTGGAATTTGTGGCCTCCCACCCATGAATCCAAAGGCGATTCATGGATGGGGCACCCAGTGTGTTGTTAACACTTGGCTCGAAATCGCTCTAGCGCCTGCCAGTTGAGGTGGTGAGGTCGGACATCCTGGCCGTTCTGTATCCCAATGCAATCATCTCGGCTGCGCGGTCAAACTCCAAGGTCCGGCACGCGCTTCTGGGGATTTCTATGACCGTGTCCGGTGGATAGGCGGCCAGCTTCTGGCGGGCGATGGTGCTCTGCATGGCGTCGAACGCCTGAATGGCAATTTCATACGGTCCCCAATCCCGGCTGCCGCTGCTTGCCATGGATGGTTGGAGGCGGCCGATGAAGCGATTGATCTTCTCACGGATCGGGGACGACGGCGGCTGCTGGGCGGCGCTCACGTCCACCGGCTCTGTCGGACTCCCGCCGGGCCCGTTCAGATCCACGGCGATGGTCATGGCGGTTTCATCGCCAGACGTCGGCGCGACGGGCAAGGGATTCAGAACGCCTCCATCGACGAGATCGACCCCTTTCAACTTGAACGGAGTGAAGAAGAGAGGCAAGGCGAAGGAGGCGCGCATGGCATCGAAGAGGCTGCCCGAGCGTATCCAAACCTCCTTCTGGCCTCTCAGGTCGGTGGCGACGGCCGTAAATGAAATGGGGAGGTCTTCAATCAATTTCTCTCCCACAAGACCGATCAAAGTGTTGACGAGCTTCTCACCTCTCACCAGGCCCGACTTCTCCCAGGAAAGATCGAGCAGCGTGACGATGTCGACTTTCGTCAAGCAGCGTACCCATTGCTCATACTCGTCCAGTTTTCCGGCGGCGTATATGCCCCCGATGACTGCTCCGATGGAGCAGCCGACTATCGACTTGATCTTGAAATCATTTTCTTCGAGCCAATGAATGACGCCGATGTGCGCCAGACCCCGAGCGCCGCCGCTTCCGAGAACCAGGGATACGGTCTTCAATTTCGTCGTCGACATTATCTCAGCGTATGCCTTTCACTAAGACGTCAGGCGGGTGTTCAACCTTTCTCTTGGTACTTTATCGCTTTCTCAGTCAACACAGTGTGTTTTCTGCTTAGCGCGCTTCCGCCGCGGCGTACTAGACCTGGGCACCCGTGGCATAGCTGCGCTACTTTGTTCCTTCGGCGGCGGAGGCGATGTAGCGATCGACGTTGCTCTTGTCGACGAGCGAGGTGCCGGTATCGACAAAAACTGGATAGGGCGAGAAGGAGTCGGCGCTGAAGTCTTCGTTGAGCTGCTTGGGCGGGGCGTGGAAGACTTCGTCGAGACCCTTGAGTCCGACGAAGGCCATGGCGAAGGGCTTTTGCGCGACGGTGGCGTCGATGGTGCCGGCCTTGATGCCGTCGAGGGTGTCCTGATTCACGTCCCAGGCGATCAGTTCGCGGTCGGTGGCGTTGGTGCGCTTGAAGGCGTCCGAGACCATTTTGCCGGAGGCTGAATCGAGACAGACAAAGGCATCGATCTTCTTGGGGCCGGCGAGGACCATCAGCTCCTGGGTCATGTCGAATGCGGCGTGCACGTCGCCCTTGATGTCGACCACTTCGACGACCTTGATGTCGGGGTGGCTGGCGAAGACATCTTTGAAGCCCTTAAGCCGCTCCTCAGTGTTGGGCTGGCCGGCAATGGTGAAGAAGACAACATTGCCCTTGCCGCCGAGCTTCTCGACGACGCGTTTGCCGCCCAGCCTTCCCGCTTCGAGGTTATTGGTTCCGATGAAGTAGAGCCGGTGGCTGGCGGCGGCATCGGAGTCCATGGTGATGACGGGAATTCCGGCATCAATGGCGGCATCGATTTCGGGCTGGAGTACCGAAGCGTCGGCGACAGAGATCAGAATGCCGGATGGCTTGGCGGCAACCGCGGCTTGGAGCGCGGCGAGCTCGGCCTGCGGATCGTAGCCGTCGGGCCCCTCGACTCTGGCGGTCACTTTGTATTCCGCAGCGGCCTTCTTGAAGCCGGCAGCGGCGGTCTGCCAGTAAGGCAACGCGGTGTTGGATGAAATCAGGTAGTACACCTCCTTGGCCGAATGGCGGCTGCCACAGCCGGACACAAGCGCAACACTCAGCGCCAATAAGCTCAATGCCGTCTTCTGGATCATGTTCATGTTGCCTCCCATGCAAACTCGGATTGAATTGAGAGCGAGCGCCTGCTTTGACTTGGCGCGAGGGCTCTCGAAAGATCGGGCCGGATGGTACTCCAATAGAATTGGCGTTGTCCACTACCGGCGATACGGGCACCTTTATAGCACCGGCGGACGGGATTGCTAGTGATTCAGGGCACATGAGACGGAGATGGATGATCGACTCCGTTGGCCGCCTACCCGCCCTGAATCCAAAGAAATGTCGACATCGCGATCCATGCCGCGCAATAATTGAGAAGCAGAGGGGCCCTTCATGGCGATCCAGGTGGAACTCAATCCGGAGGCGGAAGCGAAGTTGGCGGCCGAGGCTCAAATGCAGGGCCTGGCGGTGGAGGGGTACGCGCAGCGGCTCCTTCAGGAGGCTGTGGCTTCAAGTCCGGAGTTGCGCTCCCGCGCCAGCCAGGAGGAGTTTCGGGCGTTTCTGGACGCACTGGCCGGCAAGGCTCCAAATGTTCCCGGATTGCGCTCTTCGACTTTTTCGCGGGAGATGATTTACGGCGAGCATGACTGATGCCCGGCGCAGCGTATCTTGTGGACACCAATATCCTGTTGCGTTTGGCGCAGCCGGACAGCCCTGACCATGGAGTCGCGCGCCAGTGTGCCGACCTGCTTTGGGCACAAGGCGCAAGCCTGTTCTACACCTCGCAAAACCTAGCCGAATTCTGGAACGTGTGCACTCGGCCAGCCGACCGAAATGGATTCGGATTCTCGGTCTCCGAGACCAATGAGCGCGCCGGTCTGGTCGAATCCCAGCTGGTTCTAGCGGCCGACAGCGAGGCGACGCACCGGGAGTGGCGCCGGATCGTGGTTGCCAACCGAGTTTCAGGTATTCAAGTGCACGACGCTCGCCCGGTTGCGGCGATGCACGTTCACCGGATCGAGAATCTGCTGATTTTGAATGCGCGGGACTTTCATCGATACGAAGATATTGTTGTGGTCTCTCCGCAGAATGTGTTGAGTTGAGGATCGGCGATGACTTCGGAAAACAGTCTGGCGGCGTTGCTTCCCTCGGGGATTGCGGTTCGCGGAAATAACGACGATGAGCTGGCGCGGAGGGTGCACCTTGAGCCGGCGCACCCGTACCGGTCTCCTTTTGCGAGAGACGGGGCGCGGATTCTGCATGCGCGGGCGTTTCGACGGTTGGCCGGCAAGACTCAGGTGTTTACGCGGCGAGCGGGCGATGCGCCGGGCGACCACTTTCGCAGCCGGCTGACTCATACTCTAGAAGTCACGCAGATTTCGCGGACGCTGGCCGGTGCGCTGGGGCTGAACGCGGAGCTGGCCGAGGCGCTGGCGCTGGTGCACGACATCGGGCACCCGCCGTTTGGCCATGCCGGGGAAAAGGCTCTTGACGGCTGCCTGCGGGGTTTTGGACTGAGCTTCGACCACAATCTGCATGCGCTGCGCATCGTTACCTGGTTTGAAGAGCGCTACGCGGCCTTTCGCGGGCTGAATCTGACGCTGGGCGTGCGCGAGGGGATGGTGAAGCACTCGAGGGATTATTCAGCGGCCGAGCATCCAGAGTTGGCTGCGTATTATCTCGACCGGTTTCCGCCGCTGGAGGCGCAGTTGATCGACCTGGCCGATGAGATTGCCTATCTGACCGCCGATTTGGATGATGGACTGGACTCGGGGATCCTTGCGCTGGAACAGGTGCGCGAGGGCGTGCCGCTGTTTCGGCGCTTCTATGACGACGTGGTGAGAGAATATCCGGTCGCGACCGAAAAGATTGCGGCCTATGAGGCGCTGAAACGCGTGCTGAACGCGCTTGTGACGGACTTGCTGGATGAGGTGCGGGTGCGAGTAGCGGCGATTGGAGCGACGACGCTTGAGGATATCCGGCAAGCGCCGGAACGGCTGGCGGGGCTCAGCACGGGGATGGAAGCAGCGCGGGCAGAAGCCAAGGAGTTCCTCTACGCGAATCTCTACAACACGCAGGAGATGGAAGAGCTGCACAGGCACGCGGCCAGGGTAGTCGAGGAATTCTTTGGGGCGCTTATGGCCGATCCGGGGATGCTGCCGGAGGATCATCGTGCGGAGATTCCAACGCAGGGGCTGGCGCGGACGGTGGCGGATTATATAGCCGGGATGACGGACGGCTTTATCGAGCAGGCTTGGGGACGGTCCGGGGGGCGGTAGAGCAGTGCCCTTCGCCCGCTCATTTCTTGGGAAGAAACTCGATGTTTGCCAAGTCGGCTACGTCTTTGAAGTCGTAGTCGGCGGTTACCAGTATATGAGCGGAAGAGTCCATCGCCAGTTCAATGGCGAAGGAATCGGCATAGCCAAACTTGCGGTCAACTTTGATCGCGGCGGCGCGAATGGCTCGTTCGCCGCTGGCTGAGACTAACTCGCACTCAGTGGGGAGAAGGCTGCTCATGATGCGCGCTTCATGCGATGCGCCTAAGCGCTTGCGCAGGTTACCAGCGACCTCGCCCCATTGGACGGCTGGTATTCGTACCTCAGCTTGCCCCGCGACACAGGCGGCGAAGATTTCTTCTACGCGATCCGCGCCCGGTTCATTATCGATATATCTGAGCAAGGCAGAGGCATCCAAAACATAGGCGGTCATCTTACGGCCTTACCAACCCTCTTTTTCCAGCTCCCGCTTACGTTCAAGCCGCCTGTCCTCAAGCAGCATATCGGTTCCTGAAGGCAGGCCCGCAGTGCATCCTCGCATCTCTTTGATTCGCCTCAGCCTGGCAGCAAGGGTATCCGGCTCGAGAATCAGCCGCGTCCCATCCTGGCGGATGGCAACGCGTGTTCCCGGCTCAATTCCAAGTGATTCACGGATTTGGGCGGGGATGACCAGTTGGCCCTTCGTGCTTACGGTGGTGAATACCTGTTCCATTACTTGTTGCATGACCTACACACTAGCACGGGTAAGATTAGAAGTCAAGAGTAGGTATAGTATCTTTGAATAAGATTAGATCAGGGGATCTTACGTTATTGATTGTCTTACTGCACAGTCCCCTTGGGCCGGAGACGGCGGAGGTCTAGGGCGCACTCGACGGCATTCTGGGCGTGGAGGCGGAGGTTGTCTGAAGCGGCCCAAAGCCAGAGGCGGGAGACCTGGGTGGGGTTGCGCAGACCCCCTTCGGGACGGAGGCGGACGAGGACGTCGTTCTGGCCGGTGGCGGCGAGGTTGGAAGGCGAATCGGTGTCTTCAAGGACGAGGTCAACGTGGTCGCCGCTGAGAGCTTCTTCGAGGGCGGCGATTTCGACGGGGCGCTCGAGCTCGATGGCGATGGACATGGTATGACCGTGAAAGACCGGCGCGTGAACCACCTGCAAGGCCAGCGCGGGCCAGCGGCCGGCTGACAGGGCGTCGTAGTGGCGGCGAATGCGAGCTTCGACTGAGCTTAGGTTGACAGCAGCGGTTTCGCCCAGGCCAAGGAGCAGGTTATAGGCTGCCTGCGCATCGTAGATGGCGCGCGGCAAGCCCTGGAAGCTGAGTAGGGCAATGGTCTGCTGGTGCAGTTCGTCCATGGCGGCGCGGCCAAATTCGCTGGCGGGTTCGAGCACGGTGGCGGCGGCAAAGCGCACCGGCGCGGCCAGTTGCAGGCGATCGAGCAGCAGGGCCAAGGCAAGGGCGGCGGGGTGGGCGGGAACAACGGCGGGGGTAAACAGGTCGGGAATGACGGCCTCGGAGCCTAGCCAGGGAGCGCGGATCAGTACGCCGGTCTCCTGGTCGAGCGCGCCGGATAGGTCGAGCACGGTGGAACCGGAGCGCAGCGCCTGACGCCAGTGCTTACGGGTCAAGTCTTCAGAGCCGGCAAAGAATGTGAAGTCGACCTGGTCAAAAGCATCGGTCTCGATGGCCTGAACGAAGGTGACCTCGTCGCCGATCTGATCGAGCTTTCCCTGAACTGTTTCCTCATCGAGCAGGGTCATTTTGGTGGCGGCTAGGGGCGACTCCGACAGGGCTTCTTTCAACTCCCGGCCGAGCAGGGTAGAGGCTCCGGCGATGGCAATCTTGTACAAGGGAATCCTTTGGTTGAAGTGGTTAGGGGTGTCTCGCCGCTACAAGGGCCTCAGGGGATCCGGCTCTGGCGCATGGGCATCCGGATCGAGAATGGTGGCCGGTCGCCTGCGGCGGCGGCGAGACCAGGAATACGCGGCGCGCGCCCAGATGCCGGAGAACATGTAGATGAGGGCAATCGCAAAAAGTACGACGTTGGAGTAGCGGACGCAGAAGTACAAAATGATCGACAGCAAAAAGAGCAACTGGAACGGATGGGCGCGGGAGAAGTTGATCTCTTTGGCCGACCAGAAGCGCCAGGTGCTGACCATCAGGAATCCGCATAGGCCGACCAGAGCGAGCCAGGGTATGGCGACCCACCACCACCATTCTTCAATGGGGATGCCGTAGAAGAAGTGCACGGTGGCGGCTACCAGTCCAGCCGCGGCGGGAATGGGCATACCGACGAAATACTTGCGTCCGGGGCGGCCAGGATTGCGCGGCTGGGCATCGGCGCTGATGTTGAAACGGGCCAGGCGCGAGACGCCGCCCATGAGAAAGAGAAAGCAGATAAAGGCGCCGGCCTGCTGCACGTGAAGATGCAGCCGGGGATTGATGGAATCGGGAAGGAAATGAAATCCCCAAATGAGAGCGAGCAGGCTGGGCGCGACGCCGAAGGTGATGGCGTCGGCCAGGGAATCAAGTTCCTTGCCGAATTCGCTGGTGGTGTTGGTCATGCGGGCGATGCGGCCGTCGAGCGCGTCAAACGGGATGGCGAAGAGGATGGCGATGGCGGCGAAGTCCAGATGGAGGTCGGCATTGCCGCTGATGGCTTTGATGGTCTCAGTAATGGAGAAATAGCCCGCGGCGATGTTGACGGCGGTAAATAGCGACGGCAGCAGGAACATTCCGCGGCGAAAACGGGCCTTGGCGTTGGCCCTGGCGATGGCGGGATCGCGGCCGTTCATAGGGCATCTCCGGTGGGCATGGCGGCAATTACGCTGGAGCCGCCCTTGACACGCTGGCCAACCTTGACCCGCAGTTTGGCTTCTTCGGGCAATAGGACATCGACGCGGGAGCCGAATTTGATGAGGCCAACGCGCTGGCCCCGCTCCACCGTGTCGCCCTCTTTGAGGTTGAAGACGATGCGGCGAGCCAGCAGGCCGGCAATCTGCTTGAAGGTGACCTCGGTGCCCTGGCCGCTTACGGTGACGACGTTGCGCTCGTTGTGCTGGGCCGAGTCGGGGTTCATGGCGTTCAGGTACTGGCCTTTTCTATAGCGGACGGCTTTGATGACCCCGGCGATGGGCGAGCGGTTCACGTGCACATCGAAGACGCTCAAGAATATGCTGACGCGCTGGCGTGGACCTTGCGGAGTGGCGATGGTGACGGTTTCAGTGACCAGCCCGTCGCCGGGCGATACGATAAGCCCTGGGTCTGCGGGAACGGTACGCTTAGGATCGCGGAAGAACCAGAGGAAAAAAGCCGCCAGCAGGACCGGCGCTATGCCCCACGGCCAGCTGCCTGTGGTCCAGATCAGCAGCCCCGCGACTGCCAGCAAGCTGAAACCGTAGATGTAGCCGTCACGAACCATCGTCCCAACGATTATACGGTCATTCCGCGCAGAAGACGGCTATGTTGTTCAATTGGCAACGCAGAACTTGGCAGGCGTATGGGGACACAAAACCCATCATAGAGCCGCGCGGGAGGGTGCGGCGACGCTCGATCAATTTGGCTGCATAAACCGGAAGACAATTTAGGCCGAAGCGACGGCCGGCTGGCGGCGCTCCAGGGCAAAAATGAGGTCTTTGGCGTGCAGCTTGAGTTTCTTCAAGCGGACTTCTTCGAGCTGTTCATCTTCGGAGAGATACGGTTTTTGAAGCAAATCTTCCAGCCGCTGAGCGTAGCGATGATGTTCGGCATGCAGGCGATCAATCTCTTCGCTCAGCGTGGGATCTTGTACTTCGTCCATCAAGCACCTCCGTTAGTAACAGAACATTTACATATAACGCTGTCGGGGCTCAAAGGGCAAGTCCCAAACGGAACCATGGTCATTTGCGGTGTGGAATTCTGGATGGAATCGGGTCGAATGCGCGACAGATTACGGCAGAGGGGATGGAGTTACGGCCGGTTAGCAGACTGTGGCATTCATGGCAGGCGAAGCGAGAGCAGGAGCGCATCTTCAACAGGATCAGCGTAGTAGCGGGGGCGGCGGGCGGCTTCTTGGAAGCCAAGATGGCGGTAGAGCGCAAGAGCGGGGCGGTTCGAGGCGCGGGCTTCGAGTGATACTTCCGTTACCTGCTTGTCTCTGAGTTTCTCGGCGACGGCGGCGAACAAAAGCTGGGCCAGGCCGCGTCTTTGGAACTCCGGAGCGACCGCGATCATCTCCAATTCGGCCTGGGGAGGGAGCAGGCTGGCTACGGCAAAAGCCACGACGGTGTAGGAACTGGGGTCTTCGGCGACGAGGGCGATGCGGTGTGGTGTGCTGTGTGCGTCGAGGGCGGAGAGCCATGCGGAGCGCGGCCAATGTGGAGCGAGTTCGAGGCTGCGCTCGATCTCGATTACGCGGTCGAGGTCGGCGGGCGCCATGGGGCGGATTTTTGCTTCTGACTTCGGGGGATTCATGTGTGTTGAGGGGTTACGGGCTCGCCGAAGATTTCGGCATCGGAGCGGCGGAGGTAGTGGCCGTCGAGGAGGGCCAGGTCGACGAATTTCCTGGCTGCGAATCGGGGAGCTGCGAGTTGAAGCGCGTCGGCGGCGCTTGGGGCGGGCGTGCGAAGAAGCTCTGTGGTTGGCCAGGCGGCTGTGATCAGTCCGGCGGCAGCATCGTCGCAAACGGCAATGCGCGGCGGAGGTGCGAGGGTAGCAAGGTCGGTCGGGCCGGCCAGCAACTCACGAACGGCTGAGGGTGGCGAGTCGAGCCGCAAGAAGACTTCGTGGCGATGAGCGTCGATCGCTGCCGAGGGCACACCGGATTTGTGGGCCAGAATTTCAAGACGGGAGACGGCGACTACGGGAATTTGCGCCGGCTCGGCCAGGCCTTTGACGGCGCTGAGTCCGACGCGGACGCCGGTGAAGCTGCCGGGGCCGTTTACGGCAACGATTGCGGCGATGTTGTTGAGCTCGACATGGTTTTGGGAGAGCAAATCGGCGACTGCTGCGACCAGCGTGGCCGAGTAGCTGCGGCCTTCGAGTTCGATCTGGCCGAGAATCTGAATCTGGCCATCGTGGAAGCGGCCGAGGGCCACCGAGCCGGTGGGTCCGCAGGTGTCGATGCCGAGCAGGGGCGGGGCTGGCGCGGGTGTTTCGGCAGGCGGAGGGGTGGATTGCATGACTTTCTCAGGATGACACAGCGGGAAGCCGGGGGTTCCACGTGGACAGGCGTGAATCTGCTCCTGCATTGTGATTTGGGGTAAACTAGTACTCAACCGAGGCTCGCTATGCCCGTTACATTGCATCTCAAACCTGAAGTGGAGGCTGGCTTATTGGCCAAGGCCCAAGCCAGCGGTATTGGGTTGGAGGATTATCTCCTTACGGTCGTTGAGGGCGCTGCCTTATCT
>Ga0326727_10015562_pt1 | contig 16292 bp, 16 predicted proteins | sample MB2enrmetagenome_FD_207643 | JGI IMG/M metagenome (GOLD analysis project Ga0326727, IMG submission 207643) | Lab enriched peat soil microbial communities from McLean, Ithaca, NY, United States - MB29MY | ecosystem: Environmental > Terrestrial > Soil > Wetlands > Peat | place: USA: New York...
AGAAAACTCGGTCGGAACGCCTGTGAAGCAATCGCTGATGCGTTCAGAGGCGTAAATCCGATTTGGATGGCTGAATAGTTACAAGGACAGATCGTTCTTCCAGTAAATCAAATATCAGAGATAGTCGTCTACTGTTAAAATCACGTTAACATTTTATTAACTAATTCAAAATATTAGTGTTAGCCGTCAAAATGTAGATGATAGGAAATGACTATTTCTTGATTTTCATAATAATCTGTTGCATAATATCTGATCGTCAACTTGATTAAACTATGAATCCTTGAAATTATCAGGATCAAGAATTCCAAAGAATAGGTGGGGTTGATGGAAGACAAAAACGGCGTCATTCCCCGTACGAGAAGGAAAAGGCTTTCCTTTACCGCTCTCCTGATCTTGTCCGTGGGATTTTTGGTCATTTTTCTCGGATTGGGCATCTGGCGCTATTATTCTGAAGGCGTCACTCTGGAAAAGAGCTTGGATTCAAAACTGGAGGTAGTCAGCAAGACCGTTCAGCACGCCTTAACGGACCCGCTATACAACAACGATCCTCTCCAGGCCGGCAGCATTATCGACGCGTTCCTCCTGGATTGCGACTTTTTCTCCATCGAAGTTCTAAACGGGTTTGGCAGGCCTTTTGTTTTCAAGACCAACGACATTTACACGAATCAGAACGCAGGGAAAACACTGGACAAGCAGTTCGGTGTTCCATATTACGATCAGGAACTGGGCAAGGTCACCATTCGTTTCAGCCGGAAATCGGTGCAGGACAAACTCCGGCAACTGGTGGCGCGAATTGCCGGCGAAAATCTCCTGACCGCCTTTCTCATCCTTTGCCTGGCATATATTTTTATCCGTTTCAATATCTTGCTTCCGGTCAAGCAGACTTCTCAGGCGCTCCGTGATATCGCCCAGGGAAGCGGTGATCTCAAGCACCGGCTTTCGATTCTCAAAGAGAATGAAATTGGCGAACTTTCCCACTGGTTCAACGTTTTCGCCGACAAGCAGAGCAACCTGATCAAAGTCATCCAGACCTCCTCCGGAAACCTCGACCGGCTCTCTTCGCTTATGGCCGAGTCTTCCAAGATCCTGACTAATCAGAATCAGATCCAGAATGCAAATATCGAGGGCATCGGTGCCTCGATGAAGCAGTTTTCCAACAACCTCGATCTGCTCCGTGCCGACATCCTGAAAGAAAAGGATTTCATCGTCCAGACCGTTCGCTCTATTCGCGATCTTTCGTCGAAAATAGAAGAGGTGGCGGAAAAAACCTTCAGCATCAAGAACACGGTGGAAAAAAATTCCCTGGCGGCAGAAAACAGCCTGAAAATTGTCGATGATTCCATCAGCCAGACCATCGTGATGAATGAAATCCTCAACGAGTTGGGTGTAAAAATACGACAAGTAGGCGAACAGTCCAGTAACATTGATAAAATACTGAAAGTTATCAAGGAAATAGCGGACCAGACCAATATTCTTTCCATGAACTCCGCCATCGAGGCTTCTCATGCGGGAAACGCGGGAAAAGGATTTTCCATTGTTGCCTCAGAAATCCGGCGACTGGCCCAGAATGTCAGCGAATCAGTCAAAGAAATCGGAAGCTTCCTGAAAAAAATTCAGGAAGGCGTCCAACAGGCCTTCCTGATCAGCGAAAAAGGAATCGTGAATTCCGCGGAAAACGCCAAAAAGGTCCGGGAAGCGAGGTCGGCCCTGACCGATATTATGTCCAGTATCACTTCCATCCATTCCACTGTTTCGGAAATCAACCGACTGACTCGGATGGAGGGAGACTCCGTAACAGATACGCTGCAACACTCCTCGGATCTGGACGCTTTTGCAGAAAAGATCAGTCAGCATGCCGAAGAAAACGGAAAAGTTTCCGTACAAATCAGTGAAGCTATCAAGGAGTTCGGAGAAGCCACCGGATTGATCATGCATACCACCGAGGACCTGGAATCCGTCACCGGCCAACTGCGCAAGGAAAGCGAAGCTATGGTCAAGGATATAGCCCAATTCGACTTGAATTGATACAACTAAGCTATATTCTAACTCAGGTTTTCCTTCTGTCGGGATGGCGGGCGGGTTGCCGGAACAGCGGGAGCGTCCGGTGACCTTCCCGGCGTCGTATAATGGATAGGGAAATATCATTCTACATCAAGACAGATAATGCAGACATCGTCGTCAAAAACTGGATATTCCGGCGAAATCCGCTACTCATTCCGTTGGAAAGTTTACCACTTTTTCATTCAGGGATACTTCCATGGATATTTTATCAAAGGTGGCTGGTTTCCGCCAGAATAGCGAAAAATTCTTTTCAACCTCATCCTTCGGATTTTTGTCTTTTTCCAAAAACTGAGTCATCATGTACAGAGTTTAAGAGCGGAAATCGGAGACAACGTAGACGGGAAAGGGCTTTCATGCCATTTTCCACGTAGAATCAGGCTTCTTCTGGAAACATGGTTGAGTCTAGGAATTTTATCAAAATACGGATGAACCGGATGAGTCCGGAATTTTTTGTTAGGGTTTGATAATGATTACTCGGGGGTGATATGGTGGATATTGAACTGAAAGGAACTTTCCAGTGTCCTTCCTGCGTTTTTACCTCGAAGCTGGAGCTTCTTGAAAAAGAAGAGAAATACGTGGACTGGGACATGATGATCATCACTTGTCCTGCATGCGGAGAAAAACAGCCCTTCCGGATTATTTGATTTCCCGAATAAGCGGGTAAAGCAGGGATATATGGATAGAAAGCAAGAAGCAACTCTGCGTGTGAAAGTGAATATTATTAACGGCCCTACTGTTGTAATCGTTATGATAGGCGAGCTAAGTATTTTTATTCCTGAATTTCAACTCTTCTACCAGCAGGTCGGAGAATATATCTCTGAGGGTTTAGACAAATTCATTATAGACTTAGACCAGATTACCTACATAGACTCCTCTGGAATAGGTCTTCTTATCAAACTGGCTGCCAATACCATGAAAAACAATACCAAGATCTGCATCATTTGTGAACAACCCCAAGTCAGAAAAGCATTGACATTAGCCAACATTGACCGGATTTTCTATTTTGTTCAAAATCTGGAAGAAGGCGTGGATTATTACGGGCTTCCGAAAAGTCCAAGGTGAAAAATGCTACAAAAGTATTGAAAAAAGATGGTTCAGCTATATTGTTTTCTATTCAGGAAGCATACTGTCTTTCCAGTCTCTAATTACAAATGATTTTACCAGACCTTCGAGTATAAATGGATCTTCTTTTACCCACTGTTCAGCGGCAGCGCGAGTCTTAAATATAGCCATATTACCCCCACCATCAAAAGGCCCGATACCAATAACATCGCCATTTTCAATATACTTAGCCGCTATAACTTTGTGTCTCGGATAAACAGCCATAATAACTTCCATTGTTGCACCGGATGATTCTCCAATCACTACTGCTTTCATAATCTACTCCTTGGAGCTATGTTATCCGAGATTTCCCAGTTGAACACGAACTTCAATCAAAACAACCGCACTCAACCAACTTTATATTATTCTACCCATTCCATCTCCTTCTGTCAAATATTTTGCCTCAAAGCTGTTCCGAAAATCAAAAGGCGGGATTGACCCCAAGCGATGGTTTACCCGGCAGGATTTACCTTTTTTACCTGACTGGCGTGGAATGAGGGAAAAGATGGGTTTCAAGGTCAACAACAGATCCGCACGGCAGCGCGCCGTGCGGATCTGGATGGAAGAACGCGGAACGGCGGCGGCAATGGCAAAGGCAATTGCACGCATCCGGTTACCAAGAAGCGCAAGTCCCGCCGTGGGTCATTCTATGCGAGCAATTACTTCGGTTCGAAGAGGTAGATCGCGCAGATCACGTCGCCGTCGAAGAAGAAGCGCACGCCCCGGTCGCGATAGCTGATGTAGCTGTAATTGTCCGCTCGCCGCTCCGTCGCGATGTACAGCACCCGGTCCCGGAAGTTTATTTTCCGTTTGTCGACGGAGCCCCCGGATTTATCACAATTTCGCTCACGCTCTCGCCGTCGGCATTGGTGAGCGCGCCCGGCACCGAGGGATCGCCGAAAGCGAGGTAGGAATATTGGAATTGGTAGCGGTATTTTCCCGGCGCGAGGTTGGTGCGGAAAACGAAGACGTCGCCCGAACTCTCCATCGGCAGGGACTTCCAGCCCGTGAAGTCGCCCCGGATGAACAGGCTCCGTTGGAACTGGACCAGCGAAGCCGGCACGCGGAACGTCGTCGTTCCGTTGGTCGTCAAGGGAGGGGCGGCTTCGACGGTCGCGACGGAGTTATCCGGGGCGCGGAAACGAACCGAAAGGTCGATTTTCCCGGCGACGGCGGAGCGGGGTGTCCACTGCACGTTCGTGATTCCGGCGCGGAGGCCGGGAGAGGCGCCGAACGTTCCGAGGATTTGCGACTGCGCGGGAAGGAGGAAGCGGCGGAAACCGCGCGCCGGCTCGTAGTTCCATTCGATGTAGCGGAGGAGGCAGCTTCCGTCCGGCAGCTTCAGCACGCACACCGGCAGTTCCTGGGCGATCACGCGCCAGCCGGTCTGCCTTCCGCTACCGTAATGCGCGGTTTCGGTCCAGTCGCGGATGCCGTCGGCGGAGAGCCGGATGGTTTCCTCCAGCACGGGGACGCGGAGGAAGGCGACGAGCCAGAAGGCGGCGATGACGGACGTCGCGGTCAGAAGCAGGATGCTGACGAGGAGGCGTTTTCTCTTATCCATCGGTCAGCCCCGATCGCTGGAAACGGTTTCGAACACCATTCCGCGGTCGCGGGGATGGTCTAAAATCTTGTCGCGGTAAGGCCAGAGCATCGGAAGGAAGACGGCCGAGGCGACCAGCGCGAAGAGGAAGAGTGCGGCGGCGGCCCAGAGCATCCGGGAACCCTCGGAGGGTTTGCGCCGGCCGTCGATGGAGGCGAGGACTTTCCTGCGGACGCCGGCGGATATTTCCTCCTTCGGCATCGAATGCAAAAGCTCCTCGAGTCTTCTCTTCCGCCGCTCTTTTTCCATTGCTTTCTCCCTCCGCTCCGGTTGGACTACTTTCCGTTGGTGAATGCGGCCGCAACGATCCCTTCCTCAATGAGGAAACCTGCCTGGTTGATGTAATATTCTCTGTCATTCAGCGTCCGGTCCCGCATACTTACGGTGGCCAGAGGGCCTTGGAACTGGAAGGCCTGCTTGAAGCTGCCGCTGATGACTTGCTTTCCGTGCTTGTCTATGTAGCTGAAAAAGCCGTCTTTTTTTAGCTGTACTGCGGCGAGGCCTTCCGAAAAGACATCGGCGAAATAGTAGGTGGGCGGGATTACCCAGGTACCGGTTTTATCTATGAAGCCGTACATTCCGTTGGACCATACGGCGGCAAGCCCCTCTTTAAAGGAAAAGGCGGAGTGGAAGACCCCCGGGACGGCAGGCTTTCCTGCTTTGTCAATAAAAATCCAGATGCCGTTGCTACAGACGCAGGCGACGCCTTCCGAGAAATTCATCGCCTGTGAAAATGTCGGCTGGACGATCCAGTTGCCGCTGCGATCGAGGAAGCCCCATTTCTTACCGACCCGGACCCGGACAAGCCCTTCCCGGTATGTGCTGCCGTCGTCAAAGCGGTAATCGACAAAGATCCGACCGTTCGTGTCGGCATAGCCGAACTTGCCGGCTGCATTCTTGACGCGGTACGTACCTTCGGACGGGAGGCTGATGTCGCAGACGCCCGGAAGGGATGCGGTCACGTTGCCCTTGCGATCCAGTATCACTGTGTCTTTCCAGTCCAGGATAGCCGTCGACAGCCCGTCCACATAGGCGATACCGACAATACCATGGTTGCGGAAAAGTGCGGAGTCGTCCATCCGGAAAACGGTTTTCCCGCTGGCATCCACCGTGTAGGTTGAAGAATGATGGACCGGTTCCTCCACCCAGAACGGGGGTTCCGGAGTCATTATCTCGTTCAGCACAAGTATGACTCCGTCTTTCGGATCCACACGGAAAAGAGATTTGCCACTGGCGTCAATAACGGTGCCGGGGTTTTTATAGCTGTTGGCGAAAAAGACATTGGTGCTGGCGCTCAAACCCGAAAAGACCGCCATTACGAAGCCCAGGACCAACGCTGCTATACGGATTTCAGATTTCGATTTCATCGTTCACTCCTTTTTCCCGAAGCCATTGCTTCATCTTTTCCCTCGCTTGGAAGAGCCGGTTTTTGGCCGCACCTTCGGAAATGTCTTCCGCCATGGCAATCTCCTCCATCGAAAGTCCCTCGCAGTAGTACAGCACCGCCGCCGCGCGGAGTTTCATCGGAAGTGCGTCCAAAAGCTCCTCCGCCAGCAGCGCATCGTCCGGTCCCGCCCCGTCGGGCGGAAGCGCGGGCGTTTCCTCGTCCAGCTCCGTTTTCCGCGCGCTCTCCCGCCGGTATTTCGCCCCCTCGCGCCACGCGTAGCGGAGGGTGATGGAATAAACCCAGGTGGAGAACTTCGAGCGGTTTCGGAACTGCGGAAGCGCTTCGTAAATGCGGATGAACACCCCGTTGACGTGGTAGTCGAGTTCGGAGCGGGGGAAGCGGCCGACCTTGCGCAGAACCGAAGCCACGAGCGGCATGTGCAGATCGTAGATCTCGCCGAACCGGTCGGTTTGACCGGAGAGGATGGCCCGAATCACTTCCTGCATTCCGTCCGCCGCCTTACGCTGACTTTCATCCGTACGAGATATGAGATACCGACGGTGCCTTCCGGGTTTGACCGGGAGAGGAAAAATTTTCGCCGCTTGCCGAACGGCCTTTCCCGTGTTAGAATGGTAAAGCCATTTCCCGCGATTTTCAAAGGAGGAGAGATATGGCTCTTCCGGCCTACAATCCGGCCCGTGTTTCCTGGCGCTTCTCGCGCTCGGGCGGCAAGGGCGGGCAGAACGTGAACAAGGTGGAAACGCGCGCGGAACTGCTTTACGACGCCGCCGGCGACGAAATGCTCCGTGCGGACGTGCGCGAACGCCTCCAAATGCTCGCGGGAAGCCGCCTGCGCGACGGCGGGATTATCGCCGTCGTCTGCGACGAGGCGCGCACGCAGGAGGAGAACCGGGCGCTCGCGCTGGAACGGCTGGAAGAGCTCCTCGAACGCGCCGCCGTCAAGCCGAAATCCCGCCGGAAGACCAAGCCGACGCGCGCGTCGAAGGAGCGGCGGCTTTCCGGCAAAAAGCGCGACTCGGAGAAGAAGGCGGGCCGGAGCAGCCCGCGCGGCGAGTGAGAAGCGGCACGGGTAGTCTGCGAATTCGTTGTTGAGGAACAAGGAACGGTCAGCGGATGAAGTTGGTGTTCGCCTTGGTTTCGGGCGAAGGGAAAGGCAATCCAGCGGTTTTCCCCGCCTCGATGCATTTCAGGAGCCATGCCATATTCCTGCCGAGGATGCGCATCGTCTGCATTCCTTCCGCATCTTTGCCGACTTCGTCCGGCGTGTTCCCATGGACCATGTTCCAGTACTGAGAAGTCACAACGGGCATCTGCGAGATGGAGAGGTACTTGTGGAGCTGATCCAAGGCTGCCGTGGTGCCTCCGCGCCTTGCGGAAACCACGCACGCGCCGGGTTTGCCGCGGAAGAGACCGCCGCCCGCGTAGAACACGCGGTCCAGCAGTGCGACCAGCGCTCCGTTGGCGGAGGCATAGTACACCGGCGAACCGATCACCACGCCGTCGCATACGGACATTCTTTCGATGAGCGCGTTGGCCGGGTCGTCCCCGAAAACACACTTACCGGGATTCTGCTTGCACTTCCGGCAGGCGATGCAGCCCCGCACCGGCTTTACGCCGATCTGGAACATCTCCGTCTCTACGCCGGCTTCCGAAAGCCCGGCACCGACTTCCGAGAGCGCTGTGCAGGTGCAGCCTTTATCATGCGGACTGCCGTTGACAAGGATTACTTTCATGGTATACCTCTCGATTATCATCCGTAACGGATCGTTTTATCGGAAAAGCCGGGGCTGAATCACAACAGAACGGTGGTTCCATTCCATGCGTCCCGGAACTTCCGGCCCCGGTTGCCGGTAAAAGGAATCAGGCCGTAATGCATGGGAATCACGACCTTCGTTTTCAGCGCGTCGGCCGCTTTCAAGGCGTTTTTCCAGTCCATTGTGACAATCCCGCCTCCCACCGGAAGCATAGCGATATCCGGCTTCATATTCTCCATCTCCGGAATGAAATCCGTATCTCCGGCATGGTAAATGCGGATTCCGTCGACGTTCAGCAGGTATCCGCAGAAACCGGCCTTCCGGGGATGAGGCATCTTTCCCTTGTTGTAAGCAGGAATACCGGAGACCTCGATGGCGCCTATTTTCCGGGTTTCGCCCGGCGCGACGCCGTCCGTGGCGACCCCGCCGTCGGCTCCGGATGCCTTGACGGAAGCCGGAACCACGATTTTAGCCCCGGGTTTCGCGAGTTTGCGGATCAGTCCCGGTTTGAAATGGTCCCCGTGGGGATGCGTGACGAAAAAATAGTCGCCCGGCGGCAAATTTCCCTTTCCGGCAAACAGGTCGATATAGATGACTGCCCCGTCCGCCGCGGTGATCTGCATGGCCGATTGGTCGAGCCTGCGGATATGGGCGTGAATCCACTCCACCAGTCCCTTCGTTCCGGTATCTTCCGTCTGATTCATGATTCGCTTCCTCCGGATTTTCCCGCATTGACGGAAAAAGTATAACGGGTATCGGGAAGGCTGTCAAACGAAGCTTAATATACCAGAGGAACGATGTTTTCCTTCTTGTGCTTGCGGAGATCCCGCCGCAGAAGCGCCGCCGGAAAGGGTTTGCCATGGGATGGGAACACCCGCGTGCAGCCGGCATCGAGGATTTTATCCCAGTTTCGGTAATAGGCGTCCAGGTCGTTCACCGAAATCACGCAGTGCCTCGTTCCCGCGAAGGCGAGGAAGTCCGCCGCGGCGTCGCCCGAGATCCATGTTCCGTCGTCAAACAGGAGGGAGACTGAATCGTCTGTATGCCCCGGCGTCACAAGGATCCGCCCGTCCAGCGGAACTCCGGCGTCGCGGAGCGCGGTATCGCCGCCGATCAGGATGTCGTTTTCGCGGATCACATAAGGCGGAAAGGCGTGCGTCCATTTTTTGTCGAACTTCGCCTTCACGGCGAGCAAAGCGCGGACCCGGCGGCTGACGTAACCGGCCTCGGGACCGTAATTGTGCCTGCCGAGCGAGAGGATTTCCGCCGCGCGTTCCGACGCGATGAGCCGGATCTCCGGATTGGCTTCGATCAGGCGTTTCACGAGTCCCGCGTGGTCGTCATGGGCGTGCGTGAGAAAAAGAAAGCGGATCTCGCCCGGGCGGACTCCCTCGCGGGCGAGGTTTTCCAGAAGCCGATCCCAATCGTATTCGTAGCCGGTGTCGACCAGGAGATATCCCCGGTCGAGGGACAGCAGAAAGACATTGGTTACCTTCATCCGGAGGATGCGGGCCGAAACCGGAGCATTTTGCCGTTTCATGGTCGACATATCTATCTCCTTGCATCGAAATGTTCTATCGGGCAGTTCCCCGAAATTAATCGTTTCCGGTCATCGGGGACGCCTGTGCAGGCGGCTGTTGGGAAGCCCCGGAGGCCGAATGACCGGAGCGCATCCGCGGTTTTGTCAGAAAGTCAGTGACATTTCACCTTGACCTTATTACTTCATAACGAATTCTTTTATTTTATTAATCGAATAATGTCTGTCCCTGTATTCTTTATTTCGCGCAATTTACTTCTTCCTTAATGGCCCGGAAGCGCCTTCTTCCGCTCGGAGCCCCGGTATTTTCTTCCCCTTCCACTCGAAGAGGCAGACGGAGATGTCGTCCTCGAAGCTGCCGCCGGGACGGTAACGCCGGAGCTGTTCGATCAGTACGTCGATGAGTTCCGCTCCGTCTTTGACGGCGGAAGCAGCGAGATAATTCGACACGAACGGAACGCCTACGATTTCCCGATCTCCCTTGTCCACCTCGAATAGCCCGTCGGTAAAGATGAAAAGACGGTCGCCGTGTTCCATCACGATTTCACCCGAAATCCAGGACTCGGGAAGAATCTGCGAGATGAACATGCTTCGCAGTTTGAACTCCCTGGTTCCGGCGGGTCCGCTGACGAGGAAGGGCGTGTGGCCGGCGTGGGCGTATGACACATGCCGGGTATCCGTATCGATGCGGAAAACGGCCATCGTGCAGAAATAGTCGTCGATGAGGTATTTGCGGATCTCCCTGCCGATCTGCGCCATCAGCGTTTCGGCCGAAATATCTTCGGTAAGGTTGGCTTTCACGATGGCCTTCAGGAGAAACGTGAAGAGCGAGGCGATGAGCCCGTGTCCCGAGATGTCGGCGGAAACGATATAAACCAGGTTTCGGCGAGGAAGGATGTCCAGGAAATCCCCTCCGAGTTCCTCCGAGGGGATGTAGCGGCTGTGAACGAGAAAATTCGCACCCTCCAGCAGTTCCGGAGCGCCGATGGATTTCTGGATATGACTTGCCACGTTCAGTTCGTTCCGGATTTTGTTTTCGACGACAACGCGCTCGCTGATATCCTGAACCTGAAGCACCCATCCCGAGAAACCTTCGTGTCGGCGAAGGTAGAGCTTGGAAACCATGACGCTCCACCATGCGTCCCCTGCACGGTAGTCGCAATCCAGGCCGAGCGCGCGGAAACTCTCGCCCTCGTATTTCCATTCGAAATGAAGAAGGGGTTTCGGATCCACCAGTTCATCGCGGCGTCCCCGGAAGAAAGGCAGATCCGAGAGAGGAATTTGTTCCAGTTGTTCATGGCCGTAAACACCGATCATGGAGAGAAGGGTATGGTTGACGTAATACGGTTTCTCGTCCGGCCCGTAAACGGCGATGCCGAGCGGCGACTGCGAATAGACTTTGCGGAAGCGTTCCTCGCTCTCATGAAGTTCCCGGATGAGACGGTGCCGCTGAAGCGCATACCGGATCGAACGACGAAGGACCTCGCCGTTCAGCTTTCCCTTGAACAGGAAATCCTGGGCGCCGAATCCGATGGCGCGCTCTCCCGTAACCTCGTCATCGTCGGCGGTGAGAACGATCACGGGAATGTCCCCTGTGCGGATTCGGTTGGACGCGAGGGCATCCAGTGAATTTCCGTCGGCGAGGTGAAGGTCGAGAAGCAGAAGATCGAAGAATTCCCTCTCCAGCGCAGTGCAACACTCACGGATGGTCTGAACCACCCGAACCGAAAACGGTCCGCCGGGCAGATTCGACAGGGTCTCGGTCATCAATTCGGCGTTGATCGCCTCGTCTTCGGCCAGCAGAACCCGGACCATCTCCTCAACCATAAGCGCCCCCGGAGCCGGAAAGGCGCGGAGACCCCCTGACCGCCATATTTTCCCCCTGGCAGTTGTCACCCGATAGCATTGTACCCCTTCATGAAAAAAACGGCAATATTTTCGATGAAGATTACCGGTTCGGTACTTTCTGGAAATAATCGCGCCGGAACTTGCCAAGCCCCGATCCATGGAGTATGATGTTCCGGGTAAAGAACGGCATCCGACCGTTCCGTTCCCGGGAGGCGGTTATGAAAATTCCCGTCCTGATTTCCCTTCTTCTTGCGGCGACCGCGGTCACATGCTGCGGAACACACGACGACGCCTACGTATTCCTCACGAAGGACGAGTTGAAAACCCTTGCCGACGGCACTTACACCGGGCGCGTGGAGAAGGGGCTCGACCGCGCCGAGGCCGTGGTGACGGTGAAAGACGGGCGCATCACCGCAGTGGGAATTCCGCACGTGCGCGCCTTCGACTGGCGCGAGGCCGTAGTACGCATTGTCGTGCCGAAGCGGATTCTCGAGAAGCAGTCCCTGGACATCGACGCGGTCGCCGGGGCGACGGGAAGCACCCATGCGGCGAAGATGGCCGTCAACGAAGCGCTCAAGCAGGCGGTTCGAAACTGACTTCCAGTTTGCGGAATAATGTACGGTATCATTGCCAGTTGGTGGATATTTCTGCCAATAAACCGCAGACGTAACATGCGTGAATATTTGAAAAAAGATCTGGAGCCAGTTTTACCCTGAACGCATGGAACTGGAGAATATAGGCGATTCCGGCATTTCCGACTTCATCAGGGGATGGTTAACCAAGGAATCCGCAAAGAGCACGAAATGATGCGGGAGATGCTTTTTCGTGCCATTCGTGGTTAATATTCGGCGGCATAAGCAAAAGAAAGTGCAGCATTCCATAATCAAACTGTCAAACGATATTTGATCACCTTCATTTGAAATTAATAATCCGGATTTATACTGTGCTAACCGTTTATCAATGATTACAACTTTTCAATTTTTCCTGAAATCGTGGAGGCGACAGACGCAGCAGTTTTTTTCATCGCCCGCGAAATTCTGGCGGATGTCTTTTGCCTATTGTAGAATAAGGTGATATCGACCTGAATAAAAAAAACGGCGACCTTTCCTCCGGATTGCATGGCGGATTTCACAATGAAGTCCGGTCGGCTGACGGACGGAACGAACGGTCCCGGAATACACCGATCGCGATTCGTGTGGAGGATTTATGCCGAAAATACTGATAGCGGACGACGAAGTCAATATCCGTTTACTCCTTCAAATGACACTGGAAAGGCTCAATGATGCCGGAGTGGAACTGCTGGTTGCGGAAAACGGGGTGGAAGCACTCCGACAAATCCGTGCACACAAACCGGAACTTGTGTTTCTTGACGTGATGATGCCGGAAATGAGCGGATATGAAGTCTGCAGTATGGTGAAGAAAACGAATCCTGTGCCCGGCGTGGCCATTATCCTGCTCACGGCTAAAGGGCAGGATGCCGACTATCAGGCAGGAATGAATGCCGGCGCTGACCAGTATCTGACGAAGCCCTTCGATCCGGATGTACTCCTGGTTACCGCAAAAAAAATTCTCGGATTATCCGACTGATTTTCCATTCGGATGGAATTCCCGGAATGGAAAATGACGGAGAATCATTTTTCAGTTATTATCCGGTAAAGTCATGGTTCATTTACGGGGGATAACCTATGCGAATCCGTCCGAGGATCCTGGTCGGGAGTCTGTCCATAGCCCTCCTCCCGATGCTGGTTCTCCTGCTGGCGTTGCAGATCGTGGCGCTGGTGCAGCAGAATATCAACATCGGAAACTCCCTTCAGGATTCGGTAGCCCGTTTGAAGGATGACTTCAGCCGCGACATGGACAAATACCAGAATTTCGTTTACTTCACGTCCAGGTCAATCAAGAATTTCGGCCGGAATGATCTCCGGGACTTGACCGACCCTGCTATTTCCTTTATGTTCAACAAGCTCAGACTGACCACTCTGGAGCTGACCTATGGCCCGGAAGTATTATCGAGAAAACTGAATATGAACAATGATTTTTCCCTGGAATACATCCTCGATTCTGAAAAAGCGAAATTTTACTGGAATCAGATGGATGATCCATTAATGCCCTGGTACGCCACCCTGTCCACTCCCGACCTGGTCTCCAATATTTTCGTCATGAGACACATCGCGGTGATCTATAATTCCGGGCTTGCAGAAAAGGTCGGTTTGGTGGTCGCCACCATGCCCATCGACAACATTTATATGACCGATCTGGTGGGAACGAGTCAGGATCTGATTGCCGTTGTAAACGTCGGGGGTATTCTCATTTCCAGCAGCCAATGGCCCCTCCAGCCGGAAGCTATTTCCAAAATGCACCGGGCGTTCGGTAGAAAAAGAGCGGGGTACGAGCAATTGAATATTCCCGGAAAAGGGGACTATTATTTTGCCTTCGATTCGCTGTTCCGTGAGAAAGGAAAGGACATCGCGGATATCGGTATATTGGTCCGGGGCGACGAATTCCGTCAGTTGATGACTACCAATCTTATTGTCAGCCTGATCCTCTTCATTGTTATCTCCGCGGCCGCCACTTTGGTCGCGCTGAGTTTTTCCAACCGGCTGACGGTGCCTCTGCTCGATCTCCGTGCGATGGTTTTGAATTTCCAGCGCAATCTGGAAATGATTCCCCGACCCTCCAGGATTCAGGACGAGATCGACGAACTTCAGGACGGCTTCGGGAGGATGACCGAATCGATCTGGAATTATCAGGAAAGCCTGGTTGAATATTCCCAGAATCTCAACGAAAGCAACCGTAAGCTTCAGGAGTTGGACCGGTTGAAGACGGAATTCCTGAACAGCGTGGCTCATGAAGTGCGTACTCCTCTGACATCGATGGTCGGTTTTGCCCGTCTGATCGAGCGCTTTGCGCAGGACGATCTCCGGCAATTCCTGCCCCAGGACGTTCCGAAGGTAGCTAAAACGGTGAACAATATTGTCGGAAATGCGCAAATCATTTTCGAGGAAGGGATGCGGCTGACCGATTTGCTGAACGATTTCCTGGATCTTGCCAAAATTGAATCCGGCAAGGTGGAGTGGAAAATGGAGATGACGAATCTCCGGACTGCCGCAGAACATGCATTAATATCGGTGAAGCCGATGTTCGAAAAAAAAGGATTACAGGTGGAGCTTATTGCCGGCAAGGATCTTCCGAATATAGTCTGTGACAAGAACAAGATTATTCAGGTACTGATCAATCTTTTATCCAATGCGGCCAAATTTACCGATCAAGGTAAGGTTGTTTGTGATATACAGGCGACCGGCTCCGAACTCCTTTTTTCCGTGAGCGATACAGGCATAGGAATCAGTCCCGATAACCTGGGCCGGATATTCGAAAAGTTCAAGCAGGTTGGGGAAATTGTTTTTAAGGATATCAAAGGTACGGGATTGGGACTTGCCATCTGCAAGGAGATAGTCGAATATCATCGAGGCCGGATCTGGGCGGAAAGCGAGTACGGGAAGGGAACCACCGTTTCTTTCGCCCTGCCGCTGGCCTTTTCCGTCGGCAGGGGCGAGGAAAAGGCCGGCTGAATCCGGAATGGTATCATGTTAAAGGGAATCATTTTTCCCGATCAAGGAGTTGTTTCATGACCAGATGGCTGTCATTTCTTTTGTTATTTCTGGCAATAGGTCCGGTTCATTCCGGAATGTCCGGAAAACAGGACGCGATGTACATTTCTCCTTCCGGAAACGACAACAACCCCGGTACGCCGGAGCTTCCTTTGAAATCCCTCCAGCTTGCCGTGGATAAGGCGGCAGCCGAAGGGATTTTAATCGTGAAGGTGGAATCCGGTCGTTACGAAGCCGGCAACGGCCTGAATGCGGAATCCAACGGACTCGTGATTACCAACGACAATCTGCGCATATCCGGCGGCTGGGTTACCGGTTTTTCGAAACAGAAAGGGACTTCGGAACTCCTGGGTAGCCCGACTTATCGGCATATCCTCCATTGCGAGGAGGCGACAAACCTCATGATATCGGGTTTTCAGATCAACGGGGAAGGTTATTGCGGGGGCGGATTCCTGTCCAACATTCGGCAATCGATTCTATCCGATATGGTCTTTGTCAGCAATAACGTGTCGGAACCGCGCTCCGGTGGCGGTTTGACGCTGATCCGTTGCACCAGCAACTTCATCCGGGCTTCTTACAAGTTTAACCGGGCGATCTCGGGCAGCGGATTCAGGCTGAAGTATTCCCGCTACAATTTTATGGATGGAATTGTCTTGAGTAATATTTCCAGCGGCAGCGGATCGGGTGCATTACTCGACGATTCAGGGAATAATGATATTACTGCTGAGTTTGTAAGTAATTATTCCAAATCCACGGGGACTCTCACGTTGTCCAAAAGCAGCAGTAATAATATCCGTTCAAGCATTCACGATAACAGCACGACAGGATACGGCGGTGGAATTTACCTTATTCTCAGCAAAATGAATACGCTTTCCGGCCCGATCCATGACAATTACGCGGGTAACGAAGGCGGTGGAATTTCTCTGGATAATTGCAGTGATAGCAGCATTCACAGTAGGTTGTATAATAATTATGCTAATTATAACGGAGGAGGAGCAAGGGTTTTCAATTCGACAGGTATTTCCATGGACGGTATCGTCAGCAATAATAAAGCAAAATTATCCGGCGGCGGTGCGGCCATTATACAGTGCAGTAATTGCTTGATTTCCGGAAGTTATTTGAACAACATGTCTGAAGGCGGCGGCGGATTACTGGTTAATAGTAGTACAAATATTTTATTGTCTATAGATATATTAAATAATACGGTTGCGGCAAAGGGCGGTGGATTGTTCATTAGATATTCAGAAAATATAAGTATATCAGGATCGATTGTCAGCAATGCCGGTAATAATGGCGGGGGAATATACGTTGAAAAAAGCTCCCGGATCCGGCTCGATACGGGAATTCGCCTCAATAAGGGCAACTTTAACGG
>Ga0326727_10015564_pt1 | contig 16290 bp, 14 predicted proteins | sample MB2enrmetagenome_FD_207643 | JGI IMG/M metagenome (GOLD analysis project Ga0326727, IMG submission 207643) | Lab enriched peat soil microbial communities from McLean, Ithaca, NY, United States - MB29MY | ecosystem: Environmental > Terrestrial > Soil > Wetlands > Peat | place: USA: New York...
TGCCCTGGTCGACCTTGCGACGATTTTCAATCGCGGCAAGCCGCGCCTTTACATCCTGAAACTCCGATGTGTCTTCGACGTACTGCGGCTTGGGAGGCAGGATGGTGGCGATCTCGTGCTGCGTGTGCTCCATGCGCGCCGGAGTCGGCGGATGAGTCTCAAATGCCTTGGCGACGAATCCGGGCTTCTTCTTCTCCAACGCCTGAATCTTCTCGAAGAACTGCGGGAAGGCCTGCGGATCGTAACCGCTGGCGTAGAGATACTGCACGCCGAGGTAGTCGGCCTGGGCCTCGAAGTTGCGCTGGAACTTCATGAACGTTACCGGCACGCCGAGTCCGGCGGCTTCGTAGATTCCGTATCCGGCCCAGCCGCCGATGAAGATCAGCGGGATCGAGGCAATCTGGGCGATGTTGCCGCGCGTGGCCTGGCGGGCGGCGTGGCAGGCGGCGACGTGACCGATCTCGTGCGCCATCACTCCGGCGAGCTCGGCCTCGCTATCGGCTGCAAGGATCAATCCGCTCTGCACGTAAAAGAAGCCGCCCGGCAGCGCGAAGGCGTTCACCGTGTCATCGTCGAGCACCTTGACCGTGAACGGCACCTTGGCGTCGGAGTTGCGCACGATGTTCTGCGCGATGCGGTTGATGTACTCGCTGATGACGGGGTCGTTGATGACCTTGGCGCTCTGCTCCACCTGCATGGCGAAGCTCTTGCCCATGGCGACCTGCGTTTCAAGCGAGTACCAGTTGCCGAAGCTCTTGTTGCAACCGACGTTGCGATTGCCGATAGCGTTGACGTCGTCGATCTTGCCATCATGCGGGAAGTCGAACTCGCCTTTTTCTTCCTTCTGCTTCCCCTTGTCGTTGTCGTTCCTGTCGGCAGAAGGCTGGTCGGGAGCGGCGTCCGTCGTGGCAGGCTGCTCCGGCGGAGCCGCCGGAGTGCTGGCGGCGGAAGCATCGGGTTTTGGGGCGGTGTTGTCGGCGGGCTGCTGTGCCATCCCATAGGCGGCGAGCGAGAGCAACAACGTCAGCAACAGCGCAAATTTCGGTTTCATGGTGAAGCCTTCTCTCGGGACTGAGCCCAGCCTATCCCTCCATATATTAGAACTGAGCCGGGTAGAAGGGTTGCACAATTCTTCCGGGCATAATCTTTCAGCTTCGCTATTTTCGGAGCTCAGGCCATGCCCGTCAGAGTGGCCATGACGGCAGAGCGGCTGGTTTCCATCCAGTTCTGCGTTATACTGCCGAAAGTTAGAGTCATACGAGGTTTGCCAGTTATGTCATCCGCGGCCGAAGGGCAGCTTGCTTTTGAGGGTTCCAGCGAGTTTCATCTGCTGGAAGAGAAAATTTATCGCACGATTGAGCTGCTGAAGGCGGCGCGCTCAGAGAAGGCCGCTGCCGAGCTCGAGTTGGCCAATTTGCATGAGCTGTTGGAGTTGCAAACGGCAGAAAATGAATCGCTTCGCAAGCAGTTACAGGCTCTGGAAATGGAGCGGGCGGAGCTTCGCGGCCGCACGGAAAAGCTGCTGGCAGAGGTGGACTCGATCCTGGAGCAGTAAGCGACTCCAGGGCGAAGCGGCCGCACGGCTGAGGCCGGGTGCGCCGCTTACGCGGTGAGGAGCATAGCGTGGGGGAAGAAAATCACAGCGTTCGCGTCGAGATCTTCGACGAGAGCTACAACCTGCGTGGCTCTGACGAGGCCTACATCCAGAGGTTGGCCAAGCTGGTAGACGCCAAGATGCGCGCCATCGCCCAGCATGCCAGCACCGTGGACGCGCACCGGCTGGCTGTGCTGGCGGCGCTGAACATCGCCGACGACTACTACCAGCTTCTCCGGCGCTTCGAAGGGATCGAGAGCGAGTACTCGATCCGCGCCGGGCAGCTTGAGCGGGCGCTGGACTCCGCCCTGAAAGAGGCGATGGCCGAGACGCGGCGGACGGGCTGAGGAGCTGTCGTCCGACGGGCTGCTTCCTCTGCATCCGGCGCAACTATTCGCCGCCCCCAGGGTTTATGCGAGCGGAAGGCTCCGGGCAACCGGGGCGGGCACTTGGCGGGAAGCGGGTTACGGCAATACCAAGTGCCGCAGAGGTGCAAGTATGTCGAAGACTCGAATCTCCCGGACGATTCTTCTGGCCGCCATCGTCGGCTGTCTTATGCTGGCGATTCCGGCTCCGGCGGCCGCCGGAGTGCGCGTCGGCGTCGGATTCTACGGCGGCTATTACGGGCCGTTCTTCCCCTACGGGTACTATCCCTACGGGTACTGGGCGCCGTACGGGTATCCGTACTACTACGCGCCCTACCCTTACCCTCCCTATGGACGGCCGTTGGGCGAAGTGCAGATCAAAAGTCCGGAGGGCGACGCGCAGATCTTCATCAACGGCTCGTTTGCCGGCAGAGCGCACGACCTGAAGCGGTTTTATCTCGCTCCCGGCAATTACACCATCGAGCAGCGCTACAAGAACGACACGCAGAGCCATAACATTTACGTGGTTGCCAACCGGAGCTTGAAAGTTGAGTTCGTCAAGCCGAGTAATTCTCGGGCACCGGCACCGCCGCCGAATCCTGAGCCGGCAGCGGCACCGGCCGGCTCTATCCCACCATCCATGATGTAAGGTTGTGTTGACCTTCGAGAGAAAGGCGGAGCCTCCCCGGATCCGCCTTTTAATTTGTGCGATCAGTCCTCGTCGGAGCCGGGAGCGGCATCCCAGGCGTGGCCGAAGATCGAGAAGGACTGCTTCTCTCCTTGCTTTGGGAGGAAGGTGACGCGGGTCGGCTTGCTCTCCCAGGTTGGCGGATCGCACTCGGAGTCGGGAGTGCCGCCCTGGCTGGCCTTTCCGAGTTCCTTTCGCAGCAACGGCTTCTTTCGTCCGAGCTGCATTACGACGAGGCTCAGCTTCTCGCCGTTGTCGCTGATGCCGCAGTAGGCGACGTAATCTCGAAACCAGGTGGCCTGCGAGTAGAACGGGTCGAATTCGAATAGCGGAATCTGTGATACATGCGCGGCCAGGCGATCGACCAGCAGCCATCCGCCACGCTCCCAGACCCAGGACGGAGGCTTGCTCTCTCCGGGAAGGTTGTTGTTCAGCCGATAAGCGCGACGAACGACGAAGAGGCGGTCGGTGACCTCGTGAACTTCTCCGGTGACGAACTCCCTGGGCCGGGCATCCACGATCAGGCTGCGGACCTTCATCATCTGCGAGTCGCTCTCCTCCGGACCGATCAGCAGCTTGACCGTCAGCACCTTTCCGAAGGTGATGACGTGCGGTTTCGAGGCGGCCAGCGCGGGTGAAAACAGGGCAAAGAAGAGCAAAGCAAGAGTGAAATAACGCCGGGAGTTCATGGTTGGCAGCCTATCGCCCCGGCGTTCTTTCCGCAAATGCTTTCGCGGCGGCCATCCAGAGCTGGCCGGGCAACCCAAAACTGCCGGTTCATGCTCCTAACCGTTGAATGGCAGAGACGATGCGGCAGCGCCCGCAACGAATTCTGGTTGTGGACGATCATATCGATAATGCTCTGCTGATGAGCGAACTGCTCGCTCGCCAGGGCTACGAGGTATTGACCGCGGGAAACGCGACCGATGCCGAGGCGATCATGAGCGCCACCCCTCCAGACCTTGTGCTGCTGGACGTGGTGATGCCGGGCAAGAACGGATTCGAGCTCTGCCGGGAGTGGAAGGAATCACCCGAGACGCGGCTGATTCCCGTGGTGATGATCACCGGCCTCAGCGCCCGCGAAGACAAGATTAAAGGCATCGAGGCCGGAGCCGACGATTTCCTGAACAAGCCGATCTTTCCCGTCGAGCTCTTTGCCCGCGTGGCCTCGCTGTTGCGCGTCAAGTTTTACACCGACGAACTGGAGAACGCAGACAACGTACTTTGCACTTTAGGATTAAGCGTGGAATCGCGCGATCCCTACACGGAGGGCCACTGCGAGCGGCTGGCCGATTACGCCAGCTCGCTGGGAACGTTCATGGGGCTCGGCGCAGAGGAGCAATTGGCGCTGAAGCGGGGAGGATACCTGCACGATCTGGGCAAGATCGCCATCTCCGACGAGATTCTGAAAAAGCACGGGCTGCTGAGCGCCGAGGAGTGGCGGTTGATGCAGCAGCATCCGATCATCGGCGAAAACATCTGCCGTCCACTGCGCTCGCTACGCATGGTGCTGCCGATCATCCGGCATCATCACGAGCACTGGAACGGCAGCGGATACCCGGACGGGCTTGCGGGCGAGGCGATTCCGCTGCTGGCAAGAGTTCTGCAGGTGGTGGATGTCTACGATGCCCTGCGCACCGCGCGTCCGTACAAAGCGGCGCACACGCACCAGCAGGCGTGCGAGACGATGAGCGAGGAGGCTGTCCGTGGATTGTGGGACGGAAATGTCGTGAATGAGTTTTTCAAGATGATGGCCCGCCGCGAAGAGGCCGCGTAGAGCTTTTCCCTAGGATGCCGGCGATCATACCATTTACAATCAGAGTGCACCCTGGGATATTGAATGTTGCCGTTTTGTTCCATTATTCTGCCCGCGTTCAATGAGGAGCAGCGGATCGCTCCCAGCCTGGAAAAGGCTGTGGCATTCGTGCGCGAACACGGATGGAACGCCGAGATCGTGGTGGTCAACGATGGCTCACGCGACCGGACGGCGGAGATCGTCCGCGGCTTCATGGCGTGGGCGCCGGAGATTCGAATGGTGGAGAATCCCGGCAATCACGGCAAGGGCTACAGCATCCGCAACGGGATGCTGCATGCGCGCGGCGATATCCTTTTGTTCAGCGACGCCGATTTTTCCTCGCCCATCGAGGAGTCGATTAAGCTGATCGAGGCCATCGGCGCGGGCGCGGATGTGGCCTTCGGTTCGCGATGGCTGCTGGCGGAGATGCAGACGCGGCGGCAATCGATCCTTCGCCAGATCGTGGGTCGCGCCTACAATCTGTTGCTGCGGATGATCCTGGGACTGCCGTACAGGGACACGCAGTGCGGCTTCAAGGCGTTTACGCGCAGAGCCGCCGAGGTGATCTTTACCCGCCAGCAGATCGAGGGCTGGGGATTCGATCCGGAGCTGCTCTTCATCGCGCGCAAGTTCAAGCTGAAGGTAGTCGAGGTTCCGGTGCAGTGGGCCAACGACGACCGCTCCAAGGTGAATCCTGTCAGTGATGCTCCCAAAATGCTGCTGGAGTTATTTAGTATCCGCCTGAACAGCATCGCCGGCCATTACAACCAGCCGACATTCCAGTTCCTTGCCACGGCCTCAGGCCCGGTGCCAGTCGGCAAGCCGCCCGCCTGATCCAGTCGCACGCACGACGCGAGGTTGTATGGCAGCGCCTCAGGCGCTGACGCCACGCCCTGCGCGCTTGGGCGGCGCGGGAACCGATTCGGGAGGGCGCGCGCTGGATACGAGGCGAACCTCGCCGGCCTCGCTGAGCTGGACGGTCATCACCGTCGCGCAGGCGTCGCACAGCCAGAAATACTCGATGGGATTGCTTCGGCTTCGAATCGAAGCTACGACTTTCCTGCCTGAATTCGCGCTCTTTTTGGAGAACTCGTGAAAATCGATTCGAAAGAGGCGGCCTTGACCAAGGTACTGGAAAGATGAGGAACAACCCGGATTAAGGCACTTCGACAACATAAGAACCTCGATCAAGTCTGGCTGGCTGAGTTATGAGACCCCAGGAGGAGAGAGTGACGGCTCACTCTCTAGTACGTGTTACTTCATCGTCTCTCTGATGCAGCCCCCGAGTCAAGATAATCGATTCCTTAACTCCCTGAAATCGCACTCGCAAATCTTTCGGAAAACGAAAAAACATTTGAGGATTGCGCACCGAAAAGTTTCATTCCGGGCCACGCGCTCTGCGCTGGGGCGAGCTCTGCAGCAAAAAAAAGAGCGCATCTTCATCGAGCAATCTGACGTGCAGTCTGAACGGCAGCCATCCCGTAGCTTCCAGTCGCTATCGAAGTCCAGCATGCGCGATTGTCACTCCTCTTCATCTTCTTCATCTCGCCGCTGCATTCGAGGGTTGCTATGCCCGGTGATCTGTCTGTTGATTTTCGCAACACTGGCGAAGGCACAGGGCCAGTGGTCGGCACTGCAGAACCTTCCCTATATTCCTGTGCACACCGTCATGCTGCCGAACGGCACGGTGCTGATGATCTCCTATTATGAGGACTCGCTCTATCCGCAGATATGGGATCCAGTGTCGGGTTCGGTGACCCCGACCGCGCAGGCGCCTTATGAGCTCTTCTGCGCCGGACACACACTGCTTGCCGACGGACGCGTCTTCCTCACCGGCGGTCACATCGCAGACTATGTCGGTTACGCTCACGCGCTGATCTACGATCCCCAGCAGGATACCTACACTGCCGTGCCGGATATGAATGCCGGGCGCTGGTATCCGTCGAATACGATCCTGCCCAACGGAGATGTGTTGGTAGTCAGCGGCGACATGACCTCCAACACCACGCCCGATCCGCTGCCACAGGTCTACCAGGTGGCAACCAACACCTGGCGCAATCTGAGCAACGCACAACTGCAGCAGCCTCTGTATCCGGTGATGCTGCTGGCGCCCAACGGGCAGATCTTCAACTCGGGACCGCTGCAGGGCAGCTTGTGGCTGGATACATCCGGAGCGGGGAACTGGAGCCAGGGACCGGGAATGAACTTCAACGGCTCACGGGATTACGGCCCAGGGCTGTTTTACGGGAGCGGCAAGGTTTTGGAGGTGGGCGGCAGCGACCCTCCGACGGCGACCGCCGAGGTGATCGATCTGAACGCATCGAATCCCACGTGGACGCCGACCGGTTCGATGAACTATCCCCGGCGGCAGCACAATGCTGTGGCGCTGCCGGATGGCACGGTCTTCGTGGTGGGAGGCAGCAGCGGGCCGGGCTTCGACAACTCGAACGACCCGGTCTATCCGACCGAGCTGTGGAGTCCCACGACAGGGCAGTGGACGGTGATGCCGAGCATCGCGGCGTATCGCGGCTATCACTCGACGGCCTTTCTGCTGCCCGATGGGCGAGTGTATTCGGGCGGCGGAAACGTCGGCGGGCCGAACTATCAGATTTTCTCGCCTCCATATCTTTCCGCCGGAGCGAGGCCGACGATCTCCTCGGCGCCGACGGCTGCCGGCTACGGGCAGACGATTCTGATCGGCACGCCCAATGCAGCCTCGATCGCGAAGGTCTCGCTGATTCGGTTGCCTGCCACGACGCATACTTTTGATCAGAACAATCGCTTTGAGACGCTGGCCTTCACCCAGGCGAGCGGCGGGGTGAATGTGACCTTCCCAGCGAATTCCACCGAGCAGCCCCCGGGACATTACATGCTCTTCCTGGTGAACAGCTCGGGCGTGCCCTCTGTTGCCGCGATCATTCAAATCGCCTCCACTGTGACCACGACGGGAACCATCAACGGCATAGTGACGACAACGGCGGGCGTGCCGCTGAGCGGAGTCACCGTCTCCGGTGGCGGAGCTTCGACCGAGACGCTGACCAATGGCAGCTTCACGCTGACAAATCTTGCAGCCGGCTCCGTCACGCTGACGGCGACGCTGGCTGGGTATCAGAACGCAACCATGACAGTGACGGTGCAGGCCAACACCGCGCTCACCGCGCCCGCGCTGCAACTGGCTCCCACCGCGCCGGGAAGCATCACCGGTACGGTGACCGACAACAAGGGGAACGCAATCGCCGGGGCAACGGTGAGCGGCGCGGGAGAGACGGTGGTGACCGCCTCGAACGGCAGCTATTCGATGAGCGATGTCCCGGCGGGAACGGTGACACTCACCGTCACCGCAAACGGTTATGCAAACGTCAGCGAGACGGTTACCGTGAACTCCGGAGCGGCGGCAACGGCTCCAACGATCCAGCTCGTTCCGAATGACGGCAACGTGAGCGGCACGGTAACGAATTCAGCGGGAACTCCGCTTGCGGGAGTGAGCGTGAATTTTGGCGGAGGCTATACGACCACCGACGCCAACGGTAATTACGCGCTGAACAAGATTCCGGCCGGAACGATTCAACTGGTGGTGGCGGCCAGCGGATACAACAGCCAGACGCAGAATGTAACCATCACCGGAGGAAACACCACGACGGCGAACTTTGCGCTCACCGCAGTCAGCGGCAATGTGAGCGGCACGGTGACCAGCTCCGCGGGAGCAGCGATCGCGGGCGCCGTCGTAAGCTTCAGCGGCGGCAGCACCACCACCAATGCCGGCGGCAACTACGTGCTGAACAATGTTCCGGCAGGGACGATTCAGCTGTCGGCGTCTGCGAATGGATACAACGGCCAATCGCAGAGCGTAAGCATCACCGGAGGGAGTACTGCCACCGCGAACTTTACGCTGATCGCAACCAACGGTAATGTGAGCGGCATGGTGACCAGTTCCGCGGGAGGGGCGATCGCGGGCGCCACAGTAAGCTTCAGCGGCGGCAACACCACCACCAATGCCAACGGCAATTACTCGCTGAACAACGTCCCGGCGGGAACGATTCAACTGCAGGCGTCTGCGAATGGATACAACAGCCAGACGCAGAGCGTGAACATCGCCGGAGGAAGCACCGCGACCGCGAACTTTGCCCTCGCCGCAGCCGGTGCTCCGCCCGGATTTACGCTGAGCACCAGCGGCAATCTGACGCTGACGCCGGGGCAAAGCAGCGGCAACAGCATGCAGATTGCGCTCACTCCAGTGGGTGGCTTTACCGGCCAGGTGAACCTGACTTGCGCAGTGACGACGAGCATGTCGAATGCCTCCAACGAACCAACCTGCAGTGGAATTGGCGCGGTGACTGTGAGCGGCTCGGGAGCGGTCGTGATTGCGGCGACGATCAACACCACCGCACCCACGGTCGGGGCGCTGGCTCCGGCGAGATCGCTCTGGGCGAGCGCGGCCGCATTTGCAGTTCTGCTCTGCGTGGGTGTGCCCCGGCGGCGGCGCGCGTGGCGCCTGATGCTGGTGCTGGCGGCGATTGCCGTTGTGTCGGGAGCGCTAAGTTGTGGCGCGGGCGGCGGGACGAGCTCCAACAAAAGCACAAATGGCGGTAACACCTCGACGGGCGGCACGACCGCAGGCACATATACGGTGACAGTCAACGGCAGCGACGCGGCGACAGGAAAGATCACAGCCGGCACAAGTTTCAATGTGGTGGTGAATTAAGCAGGAGCTGGGGCGGGCTGAACGGCCTTTCCTGCAAGACCGCCTCAGACCGCGTCCTTCTTTTGCCGCGAAAGTCGCCGCAATGCCCCGGTGACCGATGAAAATACGTATTCACTGGTTGCAAGAAATGCATCGCTCGCCGCGAAGTTGACGCCCGTGAAAATGGTTTTCAATTGAAAATCGGGCCGTCTCGATCAGTTTCAGCAACAGTTCTGCTCTCGTCATGAGTGCACCTGCACGCAGATTGAGAGCAACCTAAGATCTTCCCCTCGCGGTTCACCGTTTGCCGCGATCGCGGCAAACGGCGGTCTGTGACTTCGGTCATTCAAGCGGCGCGGGTCATTTCACCACTGCGGACTGGTACTCTTCGTAGCTGCCCTTGAAGTCGGTGATGCGGTGGTCGGACTCGAAGTGCCAGATTCGGGTGGCCACCTCGTCGATCAGGTCGTGGTCGTGGGTGGCGATCAGCACGGTGCCGGGATACTTCTGCAGCGAGATGTTGAGCGCGTTGATCGACTCCAGGTCCAGATGGTTGGTTGGCTCGTCCAGCACCAGCACGTTGGGCTTTTGCAGCATCAGCTTGCAGAAGAGCAACCGCGCGATCTCGCCGCCGCTGAGCACGTCGGTCTTTTTGTTGGCCTCGTCGCGTGCGAACATCATCTGCCCCAGCAGGCCGCGAATCTCCTCGTCGGCCGCGCCCGGGTCCCACATGTGCAGCCACTCGAACACCGTCATGCCGCCCGAGATCAGCGCGCGATGGTCCTGGGCAAAAAAGCCGATCCCCGCCTCGTGTCCCCAAATGACTTTGCCGGAGGTGACAAACTCGCCCTCGTAGCCGCTCGATTCGCGCAGCTCCTTCAGCGGCGTAGTCGGCGAGTTGGCCAGCAGAGCCTGGATCAACGTGGTCTTGCCCGTTCCGTTGCGTCCCATCAGGGCGATCTTCTCTCCGCGGGTGACGCTGGCGGTGAAGTTCGAAATCACCGCCGGGCCGTCGTAGACCTTGGTGAGCTTCTCGATCTCCAGGATGTGCTTGCCCGAGGGGCGCTTCTGCTCGAACTTGATGTAGGGGCGCTGGATGTTGGAGCGCGCCAGATCGGTCACCTGCAGCCGCTCCACCTCCTTGCGGCGGGACTGCACCTGGCTGGAGCGAGTGCCGGCCGAAAAGCGGGCGATAAAGTCGTTGAGTTGGGCGATCTTCTTCTCGCGCTGCGCGTTCTGCGCCTCGATCTGCGAGCGGACCTGCGTCTTGGCCAGCACCATCTCGTCGTAGTTGCCGGTATAGGTGATGATGGTCTCGTAGTCGATATCCGCAATATGGGTGCAGACGCTGTTGAGGAAGTGCCGGTCGTGCGAGATGACGATCAGCGTTCCGTCGTAGCGGATCAGGAAGTCCTGCAGCCAGTGGATGGAGTCGAGATCGAGGTGGTTGGTGGGCTCGTCCAGCAGCAGCGCCGCCGGATGGCCGAACAGCGCCTGCGCCAGCAGTACGCGCACCTTCTGACCGCCCTGCAACTCGCTCATGCGCCGCTCGTGCAGCGTGTCGGGCACGTCGAGGCCCTCCAGCAGCACGGCAGCTTCGCTCTCCGCCGAGTAGCCGTCCTCTTCGCCCACAATGCCTTCCAGCTCGCCCAGCCTCATGCCGTCGTCGTCGGTCAGCTCCGGTTTGGCGTAGATGAGCTCGCGCTCTTCCAGCGCGGCCCACAGCCGTTTGTTGCCCATGATGACCGTGTCGATGACGCGATAGGCGTCAAAGGCAAACTGGTCCTGGCTGAGCACGCCGAACTTGCGCGGGCGCACCACGGAACCTTTCTGCGGCTCCAACTCGCCCGTGAGCAGCTTCATAAAGGTGGACTTGCCTGCGCCGTTCGGGCCCGTAAGTCCGTAGCGGCGCCCCGGCGTAAATGCCGTGGACACCTCTTCGAAGAGAATCTTTGCGCCGTAGCGCATGGAAACGCCGGAAACTGAGATCATAAGTATTGTGGATAGTGCTGAAGCCGGAAGGCGGGACGCACTGGATGATTCAAGGATATCACGCCGGCCTATTCTGAGCGCCAGGCAGCACGGCTGGAAACTTCCAGGCGAAACGCGCTTCCGCAATGGACACATACATGGAAGTGATTGAGTTCTGGTTTGGGTTGATTTGAATTCTGCCATACGTTCTTGCAGGTAAGTCGTTCTCTCGTAAACGCCTTACGGAGTGCAGCACTCCGGCCGCGCTTGCGTCCAGCTTGCGCGGATCGCTGCCGCGCTCAAGCTGGACGCTGCGCTCCCATCCGGCAAAGCTCTCCGGAAGAATCGGCGGCGCGGCCCTGCGCAAACAGCGAAGCAGTGCAGCAGAGCAGAAACAGAACTAGGCGCAAACGTATCAATCGAGCCCTCATCGGCCAGGGTTCCCCGCGCGTTTCACGCCACTCGAAAGTAATCCCCTCGCGAAATTCCGGTACGCCGGGCTTGCGCGTGAGAGTAGAATATAGGCTTAAGGCTCTGAGAGCCGGAGACCGCCGGGCCTCCGGATGCCCTGTCCATGCGCGTAGATCTGCTCAATGGCGATACCGTACAGATTTGCCTTCCCGAACAGGCAGAGAGTTCTACTGTGCTGGACTCCGCCCTTTACGGCAGGATCGTGAACGCCGGAGAGACGGCGCTCAGCATCACCGTATTCGATCCCTCGCTGCTAGGCCCCGAGCTGCTGGCGCAGGCCTCGCGCTTTATCGTGCGCAAGGTTACGCCCTCCGGGCTGATGGAGTTTTCCGCCGAGGGCCAGATTCGCCGCGAATATCACAAGCTGACCCTTACCGGAAAGCTGACCGGAACGCAGCGCATTGTGCAGCGGCGCGACTCCTGCCGCATCGAACTGCGCACCCCCGCGCGTTACTGCGAACTTGCCGCCTTCGGCAGCGGCGCTCCGATGTGGAGCGGCGCCGAGTTACGCGATGTCTCCCTCAGCGGCGCATCGCTGCTGCTGCAGAGCAACAACAAGCTTGAGCCGGGCCGGAAGCTGCTGGTCGAGTTCGCGCTGGACGAAGAGAAGTTCTCCGTGCCCGCCACGGTGGTGCGGTTGACCGAGGAGGATAATCAGTCCGACACGCGCCTCGGCCTCGAATACCTGGAGATGAATATGCGCCAGCAGGACCGCCTGGCCCGCTGCATCATTCACCTTCAGCTCAAACACATCAGTTCGCGCGTCAAGGTCGATTGAGCGTGTAAACACGACGAGCCTTCGAGAAATCCTTCCGGCAGCATCACCTCGCTGTGCTCCAAACATTGCCTTCGCGCGACTTTGCCGCTACGCTTGTGAGAGCATACTTCCCGCCCTTGCGGGCCTGTAGCTCAACGGTCAGAGCAGAGGACTCATAATCCTTTGGTTGTAGGTTCGAATCCTACCAGGCCCACCATTTTTCAATCACTTACGGTTCATGGTTATTCGGATGTGCCGTAAAGTGTGCCGTAAAACTTTTCCGGCGTCATTTTACGCTCCCGAAGCAATAGCTGTGCCCGTCTGGTTCAGTGCGACACGCACGATCTCCAACTCGGGGTGTTGATACTGCATCGCCGTCTTCACATCTTTGTGTCCCATGGTCTTCATCACGGCCGCCAGATTTCCGGTCTGCTTCAGAATCCGCGTGCCGTAATCGTGGCGTCCACAGTACAGGACCAGTGTCTTCGGCAGGCCCGCCTTCTTGCGCACCTCACGAAAGCGTCTGGCAATCGTCGTCAGATGGCCAGACTCGGAGCGCTTGCGTGCGGCGAAGTGGAGTTCGATGCCGAGAGCGCACGGCGATATGCGGCGGCAGGAGATGAGCTCGTGCTTCGTGAACGTGAGCGGCAGAGCAAAGATATTCGTCGCATCCGCCGGAAACTCGGGCTGAGCCAGGTCGATGCCGCGCGGCTGACCGGCGGCGGCCACAACGCCTTTTCGCGGTACGAACGCGGCGAGACGACGCCGATGCCTGCGGTCATCAATCTGTTCCGGCTCTTGGACAAGCATCCGGAGCTATTGAAAGACCTGACGAAAGCGCGCAGTGCCGGCTAAAGGCGAGCCTGATTTCCCCAAGTCAATTGTGCAACAGCCTGTTCCTTCGACCCCGCGAAGAATGAGCGCAATATTCGGGAGCGGGGAATTTCCTTCGAACTGGCAGCGGACTTCAAAGAGGTGAACAGGTATGAAAAAGCGGCCAAACCCTAAATTGATCGATAAGGAAAACCCTGAATGGACGGACGCTGACTTCGAGCGGGCGGGCGGACTTTCTGCGTTGCCGAAGGGAATGCAAAAGGTGATATCCGCGAGAAAGCGAGGCCCTCAGAAGACCCCAACGAAGCAGCTTGTATCCCTGCGTCTTTCCCCCGAGGTGCTCTCCCACTTCAAAGCCAAAGGACCAAGGTGGCAAACGCGGATTGACAATACTCTGAAGTCGGCGATTCCAAAAGTGGGTTGATGAGCGGAGCCGTGCTTGACCTCGGATCGGATGTCCCGGCCTCCGAGCACGACGTCAGTCCTAGAGTTCTCGCCGCCGCCCTCCGCTCGGTGTGCCACAGGTGTGCCGTGAATTCAGCTTCCATTCAGCTCAAACAAGGAGGAAACGCCGGCGCGTCACACCCAATGCACCGGCAGCGAGGGCAAACGGCAACAACGGGACCGGCGGTGGAAGGACCGCAGAGAGAAATACAGACAGGACAGGATGACGTACGGACACTTGTGTTAGCCTATTTAACCGGATCGCTCCGCGAAGAGCGGAGTCGATTGGCTCAGGACGGGCGCGATTCGTTTGCAAGGCGCTCGGCAGATGGCCGGGAAAACGAGTCCGACGAAAAAAGTTGTCCAACCGAAGCTGAGCGGAGTAGACGCGATGAAGACCAGTGCTCGCAATGTATTGGCTGGAACCGTGACGAAGATCGACAAGGGTGCGGTGAATTCCGAGGTCGATCTCACCACGGCGAGCGGTACGGCGATTGTCGCCATCATCACCAATAATAGCGTGGAAGCGCTGGGACTCAAGGTGGGATCGAAAGCCAGTGCTCTGATCAAGGCCAGCTGGGTGATTCTGGGAACCGGCATCGATGGCGTGAAACTGAGCGCACGCAATGTGCTTACAGGGACGGTGGATTCGGTCGCGGAAGGCGCAGTCAACGCCGAGGTCGCCGTGCGGCTGGCTGGAGGCGAGAAACTGCAAGCCATCATCACCGAGAACAGCCTGAAGGGCCTGCATCTGAAGGCCGGCGACAAAGTCTTCGCCGTGATCAAGGCATCCAGCGTCATCCTTGCGGTTGAGTAAGTGCGCCGAATCTCTGTACGAATCCGGTTGCGGCTGGTGAGCCAGTGAACAAGGGTCTGTCTGCTTCGTTTGCATTCACACCGGTCGGGGTGATACATACGCCCTATCGCGACTCTTCCGGGACTCCGATTCAGAGCGCTGCCTCTATCGACGTCGAGGGCAGCGTCGAGGTGTTCCCGGAGTTTGCCGCCGGACTCCGCGACCTGGAGGGCTTCGAGCGCATCTGGCTGCTCTACCTGCTGCACCGCGCCGCCGAGCCGAAGCTGATCGTGCATCCATACCTCGATCCTGAGCAGGAGCACGGCATCTTCGCCACGCGCTCTCCGGCGCGGCCCAATCGCATCGGATTGGCTCCCGTCCGGTTAGTTGCCGTGGAGGGAGCAACGCTGCGGATCGCCGGCGTGGATATGCTCGACGGAACTCCCCTGCTGGACATCAAGCCCTACGTTCCGGATTTTGATTGCTTCGCGGCCGAGCGGATCGGATGGTACTCCGGCAAATCTGCAAAGAATGTCGTCGCTGATAGCCGCTTTGAAGCGAAATAGGTGTGCGCTTCCTTAGACAGAGGATCTGCGCGGCAGCTCTGCTATGGCTTCGAGTGCGGTATCAATCTCCTGATCGGTGGTGAAAGGTCCGGGACTGAGGCGCACAGTGCCGGAGTCCTGCGTGCCAAGAGTGCGATGGGCCAGCCCCGCACACTGGATTCCGGGACGGCATGCGATATCTGCCCGGCGTTCGAGCTCTTGCGCAACCGCCGTGCTATCCCATCCTTCGATATTGAACGCAATGATTGGCGCGCGGCAAGAGCTCTCCTGCGGGCTGTAGAGCTTCACTCTGGGCATTGCGCGCAAGGACGCGAGCAGACGCTGTGCCAGTTCGGCCTCATGCGCGGCTACGTTTGTGATGCCAGTCGAAAGAAGATAGCGCACGGCGGCGGCGAGACCGGCGATTCCCGGCAGGTTTAACGTACCGCTCTCAAGCCGGTCGGGATAGAACTCCGGCTGCAACGGACTGTTGGATTCGCTGCCGGTTCCACCCTCTTTCAACAGCGCCAGCTCCACGCCATCGCGCACGTAGAGTCCGCCAGTGCCCTGCGGGCCCAGCAGTCCCTTGTGGCCGGGAAAAGCGAGCAGATCGATCGCCATCGCGTCCACGTCGATCGGCAACGAACCGGCGCTCTGCGCGGCATCGACCAGCATCAGCGCTCCATGCTCGCGGACGATACGGCCGACCTCGGCGATAGGCTGGATTGCGCCGTTCACATTGGAGGCGTGAATCATCGCCACCAACTTTGTATTCGGGCGCAGCAACCGCCGGACGCTCTCCGGATCGACAACCCCTTCAGCATCGGCCTGGGCAATCGACAGTTCCACGCCGCGCGTGGCTGTTGCGGTCAGCGGACGCCAGACCGAGTTGTGTTCCATGCTCGAGCAGATGGCGTGATCGCCGGGATGGAGCGCGCCCTTGATGGCAAGGTTCAGCGCATCGGTAGCATTCGCAGTGAAGCAGATGCGCAGTGGATTCGCGATGCCAAAGAGCTCCGCGAGGCTCTCCCGGCAGTCGCTCACCAGCGAGGCCGCATCGAGTGCCGAGCGATGATGAGTGCGCCCGGGATTTCCAAGCGGCAGTGTCATCGCTTCGTGCACGGCCTGCATCACCGAAGGCGGCTTCGGCCAGGAGGTCGCCGCATTGTCCAGATAGATCATTGGTCCAGCTCATCTCCGGCGAAGACGCGGCGCTGCGAGTTGCGCTCCGCCTCGGTCTCTTCGAAGACGCCGCCCGGTTGAATCGCAAACTTCCTGCAGCGCTCCAGCAGAAGACCGACTTGTTCATCTGGACAGCGCAGCGCATAGCTGCATCCGGTCGCGGAGAG
>Ga0326727_10015566_pt1 | contig 16286 bp, 16 predicted proteins | sample MB2enrmetagenome_FD_207643 | JGI IMG/M metagenome (GOLD analysis project Ga0326727, IMG submission 207643) | Lab enriched peat soil microbial communities from McLean, Ithaca, NY, United States - MB29MY | ecosystem: Environmental > Terrestrial > Soil > Wetlands > Peat | place: USA: New York...
GCCTCGACAGTTTCTTCCCGGGTGACGCCGGGGGGCCAGTAATACTGGTCCATCGCGTCGGGCCACCACCAGCGCCGAGTATCCTCGGCGGCCCAGGCGATGCAGTTATAGGCGGTAGTCGCCGGGCTTCTATAGACGATCACGGGAACCCGGTTACCTGTAACCCTTCTCGCGAGCCCAGTTCAGCCAGCTTCCGGCCATCTCCCGAATCATGCCCTTAAGCTCCGCCGGCACCGGATCCGCACCAGTGATAGCGCGCAACGCCCAGAACCAGTGGCCCGGATTCTCCCGCTCGGCAGCCAGTTCCCGGAAAATCAGCGGCAGGGCCTGCTCGCCCATGCCGATCATCTCCTGATAAGCGGGATGCATCGCAATCATGCTGAGGGAGGATGCCAGACGCGTGTCATCATGCCACCTTCGGGCGAGCGCGAGAAACCGGTACTCGACGGCCGGATCCTCCGATTGCTCGGCGCTGAGGGCAGCATCAAGGAGAGCCTCGATGGCTTTGGTCCGGGACGGGAACATCCGCTTGAACCGATACCTGTCCAGGCGCGCGAGCAAGCTGCGGTCGATATTCATGTTCAGGACACGATTCTCTGTATCGGCCATGTAGTGATTCTATCACGTCTACATGATCTACACGACGTTTATAGCCATTGACAATATAGCCATAGTGGATATAATTAAGGCATGCCCGATGGCTTGCCCGTTCCCGCGACTCTGCTCCCGCTTCCCCCAGCGACATTCCACATCCTGTTGTCGCTGGCTGAGGAGGATCGCCACGGCTACGCCATTATCCAGAACGTGGCCGCGCGCACGAATGGCGAACTGAAGCTGAGCGCGGGGACGCTGTACCGCTCCATCCAGCGCATGCTCGAGCAGGGACTCATTGTCGAGCCGCGCGAGCGGCCCGCTCCCGAAGAGGACGACGAACGGCGCCGCTACTACCGCATCACGCCCTATGGGTCGGCGGTTGCGCGCGCGGAGGCTCGCCGGCTGACGCAACTGGTCCGTCTGGCCCGGGAAAGTGGATTCGCGGCGGAGAAGGCATAATGCGAATCTACCGGGCACTGCTGCATGCTTATCCGGCGTCGTTTCGGGCCGAGTACGGCGAGGAGATGTGCGCCGTTTTCTCGGAGCGCCGCCGCGAGGCCGCGAATCCGCTGCTTCTGCTGGCGCTGTGGATCGACGTTTTCATCGATACTGCGTGGAACGCCGCGCGCGTCCACCTCGACATTCTGCGCCAGGATTTGCGCTACGCCGCGCGCATGCTTCGCCGGACGCCTGGCTTCGCTCTGACGGTTGTCGCGGTTTCCGCGCTGGGCATCGGCGCGACCACCGCCGCCTTCACCATGGTGGATCACGTGTTGATCCGCCCGCTTCCCTTCGCCGATTCGGACCGGCTGGTTGCGGTGTATCAGAACAATCCCGTCCGAGGGGCCAAATACTGGGAGCTTTCCCCTGCCAACTATCGCGACTGGAAGCGCGCGAGTACGTCGTTCGAAAGCATGGGCTGCTATACGGACATGCTCGTCAACCTGACCGGCGGAAACGAACCGTTGAGTGTTTCCGCGGGCCTGGTTTCCGCCGAAGTCTTTTCGATGCTTGGAAGAAAGCCGATCCTCGGCCGTTACTTCAGCGCGGAGGAGGACCGGGAGACTGCGCCGGCCACGGTGGTGCTGAGTTACCGCCTGTGGCAGACCCGCTTCGGCGGCGACGCATCGGTGCTCGGCCGCAAGATCCTCATCGACGGCCAACCCTTCACCGTGATCGGCGTCATGCCGAACGCTTTCTATTTCCCCAACCGTGAGGTACAGCTCTGGACCCCCCTGCGATTCGACCCCGACTCCTACGCCGATCGCGAAAACACCTATATCTATCCGGTGGCCAGGCTGCGGCGCGGCGTGTCGCTGGCAGCCGCGCAGTCGGAGATGTCCCTGATTGCCGCGCGGCTGGCGGGCACGTATCCGAAGGAACTGGAACACGTCGGCGCCACCGTGATTTTCATGCGCGACAATTTCCCGGACCGCGCGCGGACGATGCTGATGGCGCTGCTGGCGGCGGCCGGGTGCGTTCTGCTGATTGCTTGTACGAACCTCGCGAATCTCATGCTGGCGCGCGCCATGGTAAGGAGGAAGGAGCTCGCCGTTCGCGCGGCGATGGGGGCGGGACGGGAACGCCTGGTCCGCCAGATGCTCACGGAAAGCCTGATCCTCGCGCTCGTCGGTGGCGCACTGGGCATCCTGATTGCCGTTTGGGCGCTGCCGCTGCTGGTGCGTCTGGTTCCCATCACCCTGCCGATAGCCGAAGTTCCTGCGGTGGATGTGCATGTGCTGGCGTTCGCCGCGCTGATCACGCTGGCGACAGGCGTCGGATTCGGAGTAATCCCCGCGCTGCGCGCTTGCCGCGGCGACGATACCGACGCTCTGCGCGAATCGCAACGGGCTGGTGGCGGCCGGCGCGAGCGGCTGCGCGGCGCGCTGGTGATTGCCGAGGTTGGCGGCTGTGTCGTGCTGATGGTGTGCTGTGGGTTGCTGATGCGGGCGCTTTGGCGTGTGCAGGCGGTGGATCCGGGATTCCATGCCGAGGGCGTCCTGACGCTGCGCACCGCGCTGCCACAGCCGAAATACGAAAAGACCGCGACGCGGGTGCAGTTCTACTCCCGTGTGCTCTCCGCGGCGCGGCGTCTTCCTGGCGTCACCGGCGCCGCCTATGTCACCTGGCTTCCGATGGTGTGGGGTGGCGGAGTCCAGCCGGTGGAGGTCGCCGATCAGCCCGCGGACGTCGCCAACCGTGAAAACGCAAGCCTTCGTTACGTCACGCCGGGCTACTTCTCGGTGATGGGGATTCCGCTGCTCGAGGGGCGCGATGCAGCGGAGCTGGATACGGCACAGAGCCGGTGGGTGGCGGTGGTCAGTGCGTCGTTCGTGCGCCGCTACTGGCCGCATCAGGACCCCATCGGCCGGCGTATCACTTTCGCATTCGCCGATCGCACCGTGGTTGGCGTGGTAGGCGATATTCGCGTGCGCGGGCTGGAGCGGACGAACGAGCCTCAGATCTACATTCCCTATAAACAGGTGCCCGATGGCTGGGTGACTTTTTATACACCGAAAGATCTGGCGGTGCGCGTCACCGGTGATCCCGGAGCGCTGGCGCCCGCTCTGCGCCGCATCATTCATGAAGCCGACCCGGAGCAGCCGGTCACCGACATCCAGCTTCTCTCCGATGTTGTCGACGCACAGACCGCGCCGCGCGCCGTGCAATTGGGGGTGCTGGGAGCGTTCGCCGCCATCGCATTCCTGCTGGCCGCCATCGGCATTCATGGCCTGCTGGCATTCGCGGTCTCGACGCGCACGCAGGAGATCGGCGTGCGCATGGCGCTGGGCGCAACGCAAAGCAACATTCTCGCCATGGTGATTCGGGAAGGCGTCGTCCTCGCCGTAATCGGCATCTCGGTGGGCGTGGCCATCGCCTTCGCCGCGGCATTCCAGATTCGCGCGCTGCTGGCGGGCGTTCCGCCGGCCGACGCTCTGACGTTCGCAGGCGCGGTGGCACTGGCCCTGTTGATGACCGTCGCAGGCAGCCTCCTGCCCGCCCTGCGCGCGGTGCGCGTCGATCCGACCGTGGCTATCCGGGTGGAGTGACGGCCTGTGCCGCCGTGGCAACCGGCAGCCAGATGGTGAAGACGGTCCCGCGCCCGGGTTGCGAATCCGCGCGAATATTGCCGTTGTTCTGGCGAATGATCCCGTAGCTGGTGGAAAGACCCAGGCCGGTTCCCTTGCCCGGTTCCTTGGTGGTGAAGAACGGTTCGAAGATGCGCGCCTGAACCTCCGCGTCCATGCCGATTCCGGTGTCGCAAACCCGAATCACGACGTATTCGCCCGGCGCGACGCCGGCAAGGGCGGCGGCCTCCTCGTTCAGAGACGCGGCGGAGGCTTCCAGCGCGAGTGCGCCCCCTTCGGGCATGGCATCGCGGGCATTGAGCGTGAGGTTCAGGAGCACCTGCTCGATCTGACCCGGATCGGCGCACACCGGTGAAAGGTCCGGCGCAACGCGAGTGCCCAGATCCACTCCCTCTCCGGCCACTCTGCGCAGGATGGGCTCCACCTCGGCGATCAGCGCATCGATGTGAACGACGCTGGAACGGACCAGTTGCCGGCGGCTGAACGCCAGAAGCTGGCGCGTGAGATCGCCGGCCCGCTCGGCCGCGTGCGCAACCTGTTCCAGTTCGTCGCGGGCCGGATCGCCGGGTATCAGCTTTCCGAGCAGCAGATTCGTGTAGCCCGAGATCACCGTCAGCAGATTGTTAAAATCGTGCGCGACGCCGCCGGCCAGGCGGGCGATGGCGTCCATTTTCTGCGCCTGCAGCACCTGCTGCTCCAGCATCTTCCGCTCGCTGACGTCGGCCACGATCTCGATAAGACCGACCAGAGATCCATTGACGTCGCGAAGAACCTGGCTCCACAGGCTGGCATCGAAAGTGGTTCCGTCGAATCGCCGGCAAACCACGTCGATTCCCGGCGCTACCAGATCAGCGGGAATCTGGCCGTCTCGCGCCTGGGAAAGGCGCCACTCCACGGTGGGCTCACCCGCGGTGATGGCGGGCAACGGCCGCCCCAGAACTTCCGATTCCTTCCAGCCGAACAGCTTCCGGGCGGCGCTGTTCCAGCTGCGCACCGTTCCCTCCGCGCTTACCGAGTAAATCGCCAGCGGCGAGGCCTCCACCACGGCGTGCATAGCCAGATTGGCGTTGCGCAGCCGGTCTTCGGTGCGCTGCCGCTCCGTGATATCGCGGGAGTTGACCACCAGCCCGCCGACGCCGGAAAGATGCGAGAGATCGCGCGCGCAGGATTCCACCATGCGCCACGTTCCGTCTTTGTGGCGAAAGCGGTACGCGAACGGAATCTGTTCGCCCTCGCACCTTAGCGCCTGGCGCACCGCGGAACGATCCTCCGCGGCGATCATCGACAGGACGTCGATGCCGATGAGTTCATCGGGACGCCAGCCGAGGATTCGCTCGTGGGAAGGGCTGGCATACCGAATAACGCCGTCGGTCTGCACGATGGCAATCAGGTCCAGCGCATTTTCGATGAGCGAGCGAAAATGCTCCTCGCGCCGCTGCAGCGCCTCGATGGTGCGGCGGCGTTCGGCAGCGTAGCGCATGGCGCGCAGGATCAGCGGGCCATTGCTCTGGCCTTTGACAAGATAGTCCTGCGCTCCTTCGCGAACCGCCCGCGCTCCCATGGCCTCGTCGTCCAGACCGGCAAGCACTACCAGAGGCAGAGAGGGAAATGAGGCGTGCAAATGGACCACGGCTTCAACGTCGTCGGCATCGGGAAGGGTCAGGTCCACCAGCGCCACATCGAACTCGGCTGAACTCAGGAGCTCCAGCGCCGCGCCCAGCGTGTTCACATGGGTCAGTTGAATCCGCCAGGCCCCCGCTTCGCGCAGCATCTCGCCAAAAAAGTGCGCGTCGGCGGGATTATCCTCGATCAGCAGCGCGCGGGAGATCGCGACATTCATGAACGTCGTCGCTCGTCAGGCGTAGATCAGATTCTATCATCGGTTCAACCGCACCAGCCGCTTCGGCGCCGCGGCGGCAGCGGGACACGCGGCGTCAGCCGCGTTTTCCCCCGACACCAAAGAGACGCGGCTTGCGCCGCGTGTCCCTTTTCGGCGTGCCGGCTACTCGCCCGCAGCCGCGTTCTTCCGGCCGGCGGACTTCTTGTGAAACGCCGCCCAGCGCTTCCTCTGAGCCTCGGCGATTCGCTTGCGGGCTTCCGCGCTCAGGGTTCTGCGACCGCCGCGGCGGCCCCTCTTCGGGGACCCTTCTCCGGCCACGCCTGCCGCGCTTCGACGATTCCCGCCCAGCCGGGCGCGAACTTCCCTGATCTGCTCGTCGATTCGGCGTTTCTGTAACTCGAGCCCCTCCAGGGCTGCCTCGAGTAAGGCCCGGTCATTGACTGACTTAGTACGCGGCATAGATCGATCTTACTTCGAATTCTCTTTTTTGACCACGTGTTTTATCGAATCGCAGATCAAAGTTACCGGTCCATCGTTAGTCAACGACAACTCCATATGCGCCTGAAACACTCCGGTAGTTACACGGTTAGGAACGCGCGCGCGCAACTGTTTCACAAAATAGTCGTATAGATCACGCGCCTGCTCGGGCGGAGCCGCCTCCGTGAAGTCGGGCCGGCGGCCTTTGCGGCAGTCTCCGTAGAGCGTGAACTGCGAAATCACCAGCAATTCTCCTCCGCTTTCCAGAAGACTGCGATTCATCCGCCCGCCATCGTCGGGGAAGACGCGCAGGTTGACCACTTTTTCAGCCAGCCAGACGGCGTCCGCGGGAGTGTCGCCGCGATTCACGCCCACCAGCAGCGCCAAACCCGCTCCAATGGCGCCCACAAGTTCGCCACTTACCGTGACGCTGGCTTGCTTCACTCTCTGCAGGACAACGCGCATGCGAGTATTATTTACCAGGCAAAGCGCTTAGTCAGCAGGTTGCTGAAAAAGGCCTTCCACAGGCTCAAGCCTGTGCCACCATGCGCCGCCAGGTCACTGATAACAGGTGGCACAGACTTTAGTCTGTGGTCCGAATGAGAGATCCCTGGGCCTTTTTTCAGCATCCTGCCAGGTCCGGGCGCGCGCTTCGTCATCGGCCGCTCAGGCTTTTGCCGGCCAGCATACCAGGTGTGTTTCCTCATGGCGCAGGGACCTTTGTTCCAGCAGAATTGTACCGTGATCTATCGGCGCAAGCGCAGAAATCGAGGGATCGCGGGTGGCTGGTTCACTCTGGAGCAGGAGCGAACCAAGGGCCGCCTGTCCGGTTTCGGCTACGGCGATTTCATTCGCCTGCGCGACGAGTTCGGCAACGTCTGGCGCGGTTCGGCGGAAGAAGGCCCCGATGACACCGTCCGCTACCGCTTCCGCGACGCACTGGGCCGCTCGGTAACCGGGGTATCCGACACCTGGGGACTGGTGCTGCGCGACGAGCGCGGCAAGACGTGGCGCGGCTTCGTCGAGTAGTCCTTATCGCGCTTTCCATTCTTTCGTCATGAGCGGGTGCTAAAATTCTCCCGTGCCCGCCACTGCGCATGCCTGGTCGCGCGAGGATGTGCGCCGCCTGATCCCGGTGTCGGAACGCCAGCTCCGCAGTTGGGAGAAACAGCAATTTATCGCCAGCACCGGCAGCTTCGACTTCTCCGACCTGCTGGCCATCAAAACGCTGGTCGCGCTGCGCGACAGCCGGATTCCCGTTGCCGAAATCCGCCGAACCCTGACCGCGATTCGCGCGCGCATGAGCGATGTCGGCAACCCGCTTACGGAAATGAAGCTCTATTCGGACGGCCGGCGCATTCGGATACAGTTCGAAGGCCGGCGAATGGAAGCGAAAACCGGCCAGCTTCTGCTCGACTTCGACCAGGCGGAGATGTCGCGGCTGGTTTCCTTCCCCGATCACCCGCGCGGCGAACCGGGCAACGGCACTCCCGCGCCCGGAGCCAGGCCGCAGAATCGCCGGGCGGACGCCGAGATGTGGTTCGAGCGCGGGCTGGAGCTCGAGCAGGATGGCGCGCCGCTGGAGGAGGTCATCAAAGCCTACCAGCAGGCGCTGGCCATCGACCCTGCCTCCGCGGGCGCGCTGGTCAACCTGGGCACCGTCTACTTCAACGCGCGCGCGTGGCGTGAAGCGGAGCGTTACTACCGCGACGCACTGGAGGCGGATCCCGAATACGCGCTGGCCCACTTCAATCTGGGGAATCTCTTCGACGAAAAGGGCGAACGCGCCAAAGCGCTGCACCACTATCAGACGGCGCTGCGCAGCAATGCAAACTACGCCGACGCGCACTACAACATCGCATTGCTCTATCAGTGTCTGAATCAGCCGCTGAAGGCGGTGCGGCACTGGAAGGCGTATTTGAAGCTGGATCCGGGCAGTACGTGGGCGGCCATCGCCAGGCGCGAACTGGCCAAACTGCGCGACTCGACAATCGTTTCCGGCGCAAAGTCGGATTGAGATGGAAACCCTCGGTCTGTCTCCTTCTACTCCTAAATCGCGCGGTCGTCTGCTGGAATTATTCTGGCCGGTGATCGACAGCGACGTCGCGGCGCGCACCGCGGCCCAGAATGCGATGTACGCCTGCGCCGTTATTGGGTTGTTCAGTTTGCTCCTGATTCCGCTCACCGGCAATGTGGTGGGGGCCGTGGCGAGTTGCCTGTTCTTTCTGTTCGCCGCGGCGGGCATCCGGTCGTTCTCGCGCGTGGCTGCGTGGAGTGCGTTCGCGATTTACGGCATCGACCTGATCCTCTCGCTGTTTATCGGCGGCGCATTCGGACTGCCCGGAATAGTGGTGCGCGTGATCGTGACTGCGCTGCTGGTCAACGGCATCCGCGCGCAGCATTTCGCATCGCGTTGGCGAAAGGAACACCCTGGCGAGGACATCCGGCGCGAGCCACTGGAGGGTCTCACAGCGATTCAGCGCTTCTACGCGAGGTTACCCGTAGCCTTCTGGCCGGTTGCCCGGCCGCTGTTTGTGGCGTGTCTGGCGCTATACGTCCTCCTGCTGATCGTCGTGGTGAATGCGGGCCCGTTTGTGCGGGTGATGAGGGTTCCGGCTGCCAGCATGGAGCCGACGGTTCACAAGGGCGAGACGATCGTGATGTTCCGGCGCTGGGTGATGGGTCCTCTGCATCGCGGGGATCTTGTAGTCTATCGACCGGGCAGCGAGCTGTATCTGCGGCGCATTGTCGGCATCCCGAAGGATCGCATTCACCTTCAGAATAAGCAGCTCATTCTGGACGGACACCTGATCGAAGAGCCGTATGTCCAGCACGACACCAGCTTCGTCGACACGTACCGGGACAACTTCCCTTTGGCTCCTCGCGGCGTGTATGAGTATCTACCGCTCCAGGCCGTTGATATGCTGCAGTCTCACCTGAGCAAGGGTGAACTCGTCGTGCCGTCTGGACGCTACTTCGTACTCGGCGACAACCGCGATAATGCCCTCGACAGCCGCTATCTCGGGCTGGTACCGGAAGACGCCATCGTCGGACGGCCGTTCTACGTCTCTGTCTCGACAGCCGGGGCGCGCCTGCTCCCACGCATACGCATCGGCGAATAGCCGCCACTTACAATAAAGTCAGATGAGAAGATACGCACTGACGCTGGCCGCCGTTTCTCTGCTTGCCGCGATGACCGGCTGCTCCAACGCCGAGCAGCAGGCGGAGAAGAAAGAAGAAGCAACACCTCTCGAACCCCGGACTGGACGCGAGGCATTCCAGAGTATGTTCGTCACCGCTCGCGCGTGGCAGCACGACGCTCAGCCGCTGCAGTTGAAGAGCATCAATCTGCCGGCGGTGAAGGCCGAACCCGGCAAATCGGGCGCGTGGCAGGCCATTTTCGTTTCTCCGGCCGCCGGGCGCGCGCGCACATTCACCTGGTGCGCCATTGAAGCCGAAGGGAATCTCCATAAGGGCGTCTTTGCGGGACCCGACGAGAGCTGGTCGGGCAGCGGCGGAACGCCGTTTAATCCGGTGGCCATCAAGCACGATACCGACGAGGTGCTGAAGACGGCCGAGGCAAAAAGCGAAGACTACGTGACGAAGCACCCCAACTCGCCGGTGATCTTCCTGCTCGAACAGAACCGGCGTTTCCCGGATCTGACGTGGCGCATTCTGTGGGGCGAAAGCATCGCCACCAGCGATTACTCGGTTTTCGTGGACGCCACCACGGGCGATGTAATGGCCCGGGAAAAGGGCTGAGCGTTCGTCCCACGCGCCACCGGGCCTGGCACGCAAGGGTAGAAGTCCTCACCTGTTTGCTCTTTCGCACCTCTGGGTTCCTCCAGCAGTACCATGCAGTGCGGACTCTTGTCTGCCGAAGATAGTCATGTCAGAAGAGATTTGGTCCCAACACTCATGAGCGAATGCAGGTTTTGGGGTATGACTCGTCTTTGCAATGATCTTCGACGCGCGGCCGTGGTGGTCACTGGTGTCATCTGCTTCGGCGCCTCTGCGTTGAGTGTGACTGCCTGCTCGTGCGCGCCGGAACCCCCGCCATGTGTGGCCTACGGGGAATCGCCCATGATTTTCCTCGGAACCGTAACGCAGATCCCGCAGCTGCGTCTGGCCCAGATGCGAATCGACAGGGCCTACAAGGGTGTCACTGCAAAGACGGTTGTTCTTTGGGATAGCGGCATGTGCGACGGCCCTTCACTGAAGGTTGGTGAGCAGTACCCGATGTACACCTATGATGACGGGAGCGGCTACATTCCGTCGCGCGGTTGCATCCGCAGCAGAAATGTTAAAGACGCCGAGGAAGACATAAAGTTCCTCAACGGCCTCGAAAAGACACCCCCCACAGGCACTGTCTTCGGTGAAGTTACAATGAGGACGGGAGGCATCGCCAGCCAGGGAGAACCCGCCCCAGCCGTGGCGGTTGCGATCATCGGTGATGGTGAGAAGTCTGCGAGTGCCACTGATAGCACAGGACACTACTCATTCTCGGGTTTGAAGCCTGGCTCTTATTCTCTAAAGGTCACCAGAGCCGGATTCCATCAGAGCGATTCGGAGAGTGACGCCACAGCGGAGGTTGAGGCTCGAACCTGCACGGTGGCTGATCTGGTGTTGCGCAGGAACTCGCAGGCCAATATTCACGGTCGATTGATGCGATTGGACGGCACGCCCGCCCCCGCTGGAGTGCCCGTGGACTTAGTCCGGGTGAGTGGAGCGGAGCAGGAGCGCACCGGGGGTCTCCTCATCGGCTTCACTGCACATACGAATGACCGGGGCGAGTACACATTCCCTGGGATTGCGCCTGGTTTATACAAGGTTGTACTGAACATCTACAAGGTGCCAACGGCTGAGGATCCCTATCCGACCATCTACTGGCCCGACGTGAGAACAGAAGAAGCTGCATCCGCGGTCGAAATCCCTGACATGGAATCGTCGGCCCAGTGCGACTTCCGTTTGCCGGCCGAATTAAGGAGTACTCCAGTTAGCTTTATCGTTCTGCTTCCGGATGGGACGCCGGCAAAGGGGGTAAAGGTCAACATCGCCTCGCTGAACGGAGTGGCCGCATGGGCGGGGCACGCCATCACCGACGCGTGGGGACGGTTTTCATTCGGCGCCATCGAGGGTTTCGAATACACAGCACGGGACATCTTTACGAACGAAGGATTGCTGGCGACCCCAGTAGGTTTTTCGGCGGCTGATGGATCTCAGCCCGTAACGTTGCACCTGGTTCCGAGAGAGCGTTGATCGTCCCGCGTCCGTCAGCGCCTCTTTTTCGCACCGCCGCCGGGCGCAACTACGGGCGGGCTGATCCGAATCACCGGGACCAGCGAATTCATCGGCTCGGGTCCCACCCGGCCGCGCGAGCGCAACTCCTGGTTCAGCGTGCTCACGAATTCCTGGATCTGCTGCTGCATGGCGGCCATCTTTTCGCGCATATTGAGGATGATCTCGACACCGGCCAGATTCACGCCCATGTCGCGGGTGAGCTTCAGGATCACTTCCAGTCGCTCCAGGTCGCCGTCGGTGTAGAGCCGCGTGTTGCCTTCGCTGCGCGACGGCTTGAGCAGTCCTTCGCGCTCGTACAGGCGCAGCGTCTGCGGATGAATCTGGTACTGTTCCGCCACCGCGGAAATCATGTAAGCCGCTTTGGATCTGCCCCGGGCCATTGACCTACACCATACTCCAGATGTCTTTGCGCGGATCTTCCGTCTCCAGTTGGCCGAGTTCGCGCAGCAGCTCGCGTGTGCGCTCGTTGTGCACATCCGGCGCTTTGATGGTCACCTGCACGATTTCGTCGCCCCGCGTGTTTTTGCGGGGGTTCTGGATGCCGCGCTCGCGGAGCCGGAATTTCTGCCCGTTCCCGGTGCCCTGCGGCACCTTGAGCAAAGCCCTGCCGTCGATGGTGGGCACCTCGATGCGCGCCCCCAGGCCCGCTTCCGCGACGGTGATGGGCACCTGAATCTCCACGTTGTCGCCGTTCCGCTTGAAGAACGGATGGTCCTCCACCCGCACCGTGATGTACAGGTCGCCCGGCGGACCGCCCATCAATCCCGCATTGCCCTTGCCGGGAACCCGCAGGCGCTGGCCGGACTGCACACCCACGGGAATGCGCACCTCCACCGGGTCCGTATGACCGATCCGACCGTCTCCGTGGCACTTCGGGCAGACGTTGCGCAACCGCCCGCGTCCTTCGCAGCGCGGACAGGTGAGCTGGAATTTCATGGCGCCCGCCATCTGCGTCACATTGCCGGTGCCGTTGCACTCGGGACACGTCGTCGAGCCGCTGCCGGAGCTGCCCGACCCGCCGCACACATCGCAGATCTCCTGGCGCGAAATGGCGAGCCGCGCCTGGGTGCCGCGGATGGAATCCCAGAAGCCGATGTTCATCGAGTATTCGAGATCGCTGCCGCGCTCGGGCTCGGTGGGGGTCTCGGCGTGCCCGCGCCCGCCGAAGAACTGGCTGAAAATGTCGCGGAACGACCCTCCCGCGCCCGCGCCGCCCGCGCCCGCCGCCCCTCCGCGTTGCCCCCGATTGACATACTCGGAAAAATCGAAACCGCCGAAGCCCATGTCCGGACCGTAGGCGTGTTGGTCGGCGCCGCCTCCCGCGCCCGGACCGCCCGGCGGGATGTTATCGGCGTAGAAACCGTACTGGTCGTAGATCTGCTTCTTTTTCGAATCGCTCAGGATGTCGTACGCTTCCTGAACCGTCTTGAAGCGTTCTTCGGCTGCCTTGTCTCCCGGATTCAGATCCGGATGATACTTGCGCGCCAGCCGGCGGTAGGCCTTGCGGATCTCGTCGTCCTTGGCCTTGCGGTCTACACCAAGGGTCTCGTAATAATCTTTGGTTGCCGGCATAAACAGAGGCCGGGGCGGACTGGACGCCCGCCCCAAACAGCATTACTTTTTGTCTTTGTCGTCCACGTCCACGAACTCGGCGTCCACCACGTTATCGGTGGGCTTTTTCGGTTCTTCGGCCTTCGCGCCGCCGCCCGCCGCACCCCCTGGAGGCGGTGTCTGGCTCGACGCCTTGTACATCGCCTCTGCCAGCTTGTGACTGGCGGTCTCCAGCTTCGAAACCGACGCGTTGATCTCCTCGAGATTGCCGTCCTTGATGGCCTTCTTCGCTTCCTCGAGCGCCGTCTCCACGTCCTTCGCGTCCGCGTCGCTGATCTTCGCGCGATGCTCCTTCAGCATCTTCTCGATGTTGTAGACCATGGCGTCGCCGCGGTTGCGAGCTTCAATCTCCTCGCGCTTCTGGCGGTCTTCGCCAGCATGCATCTCGGCTTCCTTCGCCATCTTCTCCACTTCGTCCTTACTCATGCCGGAGGAAGAAGTGATGGTGATCTTCTGCTCGTTGTTGGTGGCTTTGTCCTTCGCCGTGACGTTCACAATGCCGTTGGCGTCGATGTCGAAAGTGACCTCGATCTGCGGGATGCCGCGCGGAGCCGGCGGAATGCCGACGAGCTGGAACACGCCCAGCAGCCGGTTATCCTTCGCCATGGCGCGCTCGCCCTGGTAGACCTTGATCTCCACCGACGTCTGGCTGTCGGCCGCTGTTGAGAACGTCTCGCCCTTGCGCGTCGGGATGGTGGTGTTGCGCTCAATCAGCTTGGTGAACACGCCGCCCAGCGTCTCGATGCCCAGCGACAGCGGGGTCACGTCGAGCAGCAGCACGTCCTTCACTTCGCCGCCCAGCACGCCGCCCTGCACCGCCGCGCCCACCGCGACCACTTCGTCGGGGTTCACCGTCTTGTTCGGCTCCTTGCCGAACAGCGTGCGCACGATCTCCTGCACTTTGGGGATGCGCGTGGACCCGCCCACCAGCACCACCTCGTCAATCTGCTGCGGAGTCACCCCGGCGTCCGCAATGGCCCGTTTGCACGGCTCGATGCTGCGCTCGAGGATATCCATCACCATTTCCTGGAACCGCGCGCGGGTCAGCTTCACGTTCATGTGCCGCGGACCGCTGGCGTCGGCCGTCAGGAACGGCAGGTTGATCTCGGTTTCCAGCACCGTCGAAAGCTCAATCTTGGCCTTCTCGGCCGCTTCCTTCAGGCGCTGCAGAGCCATCTGGTCCTTCGAGACATCGACGCCCGTTTCCTTCTTAAACTCCGTAATCAGCCAATCGATGATGCGCTGGTCGATGTTGTCGCCGCCGAGGTGCGTGTCGCCGTTGGTCGACTTCACTTCCACCACGCCGTCGCCGACTTCGAGAATGGAGATGTCGAAGGTGCCGCCGCCGAAATCGTACACGGCGATGGTCTCGTCCTTCTTCTTGTCCAGCCCGTAGGCCAGCGCGGCCGCCGTCGGTTCGTTGATGATGCGCATCACTTCCAGCCCGGCAATCTGGCCGGCGTCCTTGGTGGCCTGGCGCTGCGCGTCGTTGAAGTAGGCGGGAACCGTGATCACGGCTTTGGTGACCTTCTCGCCCAGATAGGCCTCGGCCGCTTCCTTCAGCTTGCCGAGAATCATGGCGGAGATCTCCGGCGGCGAATACTTCTTCCCGCTGGCCTCGATGCGCGCGTCGCCGGAGTCGCCCGGAACCACGTGGTAGGGGACCAGCTTCATCTCCTCGGAGACTTCGTTGAAGCGCCGTCCCATGAAGCGCTTGATGGAGTAGACGGTGTTCTCCGCGTTGGTGACGGCCTGCCGCTTGGCCACCTGGCCTACCAGCCGCTCTCCGCTCTTTGTGAAGGCGACGACGGACGGAGTGGTGCGTCCCCCCTCCTGATTGGGGATGACGACGGGCTGGCCGCCTTCCATGACCGCCACGACGGAGTTCGTGGTTCCCAGGTCGATGCCGATGATCTTGCTCATGTTATTTGGATTCCTCCCGCATGTGTCGGCTGGTATTAGCCTGAACCCATTATCAAAGTTTAGTGTGATGTTGTCAAGTCTATCGGACGGAGAGTCGCTAAGTCATTGATTACGATCTACCAGATCGCGTTCGTGTACTGCTCCTGAATACGCCGATCCGATGTGACCAGGGGCGCTTCGTTGTTGGCGATCGCGTTGGCAACGATCAGGCGGTCGCCCGGTTCACGGGTCCACTTCAGACTGAGCGCGGCGTGGACGATGGCGGCCATGGGCAACTGGCAGACGGAGAGTCCGATCTGCTGGTTGAGGTCGGCAAGGATCTGCGATGCCGGGTATCTGACCGTACCCTTCTCATAGAGCATTTCCAGCTCAAGCATAACCATCGCGGAGATCAGATTGTCGGTGCCTTCGATGTGCTCCGTCGCCCGACGGGACAGACGGGCGATGTTCCCGGAGTGCAGGAAGAGCACAACATTTGTGTCGAGATAGGAAATCACTCCTTGTGAGCCCACTTGTTCTCCCACGAAGTGCGCATCTCATCATCCATCTCCTGCTGCCCGCGGGCGAGGTCGTCCAGCGTGCCGCAGATGGTGTCGCGCTGAACCAGACGAGACATTTTGCTCGGTTTCTCACCGGACACCAAACGAATGACGTTGCCCTTGTGCATTACCTCGACTAGTTCACCCTGGACCACCCGTTCCACCAACCGAAACAGATTTCTGCGAAACTCCGTGCTCGTAACTTTCATGAGCATAGTGTACCATCTGAGCGTACGTAATGTACGCATTGTACGCAACGTGCTTGGCATATTAGGAGATTTGATAATTTGCAAGCGACTTGCCTCATGTATTAGGCATTGGAACCGGCTTCCGTAACCCGCCACGACGCGCGTGATACAACTAACCCATGCGAGTTCTTTTCATTGGCGGCACCGGCATCATCAGCACGGCGTGCACTCGGCTGGCCGTGGAGCGGGGCATCGACCTCACACTCCTGAACCGGGGCCAGCACACCTCCGCCCTTCCGGCCGGGGTGAAATCTCTGGTGGTGGACATCGCCGATGAGGCAACGGCGGCTCAGGCGCTGGGCGACACACGCTGGGACGCCGTGGTCGACTGGACCGTCTTCGTTCCCGCGCAGATCGAGCGCGACCTCCGGCTGTTTCGCGGCCGCACCGGCCAGTACATCTTCATCAGCTCGGCCAGCGCCTACCAGAAACCGCCGGGACATTACCTCATCACCGAATCCACGCCGCTCGCCAACCCCTTCTGGCAGTATTCGCGCGACAAGATCGCCTGCGAAGAACGGCTGAATCAGGCATATCGCGAGGAAGGCTTTCCTATCACCATCGTGCGGCCATCGCTCACTTACGGAGACACGCAGATCACGCTGGCGGTGAACAGTTGGCAGAAGTCGTACACGGCGGTGGATCGCATGCGCCGCGGCAAAAA
>Ga0326727_10015567_pt1 | contig 16285 bp, 12 predicted proteins | sample MB2enrmetagenome_FD_207643 | JGI IMG/M metagenome (GOLD analysis project Ga0326727, IMG submission 207643) | Lab enriched peat soil microbial communities from McLean, Ithaca, NY, United States - MB29MY | ecosystem: Environmental > Terrestrial > Soil > Wetlands > Peat | place: USA: New York...
CCTTCATTGTGATGGAATTGCTGGAAGGCGAGGCGCTGCGGGAATTGATCGCGCGATGCGCCGCCTCAGCGGGCGGGGGACAGCGCGGACTGCCGTCCGCACAGTTGCTTGATATCGCCATTCAGATCGCCGAAGGATTGAGCGCCGCACACCAGAAGGGCATCATTCATCGCGACATCAAGCCCGCAAATGTATTTGTCTCGCCCTCGGGAAAAGTGAAGATCCTGGACTTCGGCCTGGCAAAGCCTGCCGGGCCAGGGACCGAATCGGTGTCCGATACGTTGAGCGACGGCATCGCTGAAGGGGATCAGGATCAAAGACTGGAGGGAGTGATCATCGATCTAACTCAGAGCCGAATAACAACCACAATGGGCACTGCCGGGTATATGTCTCCCGAACAGGTGCGCGGCGAAAAGCTGGATGCCCGTTCTGACCTGTTTTCGTTTGGCCTCATTCTGTTCGAGATGGCAACCGGGCAGCGGGCCTTCGGCGGAGAAACAGCGGCGATGGTGCAAAACGCGATCCTCTATAAACCGCTTCCTTCGGCACGAGAACTGAACTCCGGGCTGCCGGTTGGACTTGAAGAGATTATTGCCACAGCTCTTGAGAAGGACCGCGAAGAGCGATACGGGTCTGCGGCGAAGATGCTGGAGGCTTTGACCAGTTTCAAAGTGGAGTTAGCAGGTCTCGATGTTAGTGAACCAGTTACCGCAGGCGAGGTACCGGACCACGGCAGAGCGACAGGATTATGGTTGTGGCTTGCAGCGGCAATCATCCTCCTGCTAGCTGCCGCCGGCTACCTCGTTGTCACACGCCACTAGGAGACAACCGGCTTGCGGCTCTCGACATCCAAACAGATAACAAACGACGGTCCATTCTAGATTTCCGGGCGTAATGAATGGGGGTAAGACCCGCTGCCACAAGGCCGACGCGGGGCTAACTAGACAAAGTTCAACCTAGCAAGCAGGATCAAAATTGGAAAACGACGCGGTGTCCAGGACCGACGTTACGCCTGGATTGTCGAATCCTCGGTCAGTTACTTGTCGGTTAACAGAAAAGGAGGGCCTTGAGCGTCTCGGATCCGTATGAGAGGTCTGCCAGAGTGCAAATGTACCAATATCCTGCAACGTTCCATTGGCAAATCACAAGGACGCGAGATCGAGAAATCTTATAAATCTATGATTCTAAACGCGTTAATTGGCGCCTGGAGGGGGCGAACATTTCAAACCCGCTGATTCTAAACAACTTATTGATTTTTCACGCCGCACAATTCGGTCAAAACGCCGGAAACGCCTTCTTTTGGTACGCCACAGGTACACGGGATTTTGAGCGGGTTCGGCCCGCAGCCGGTTGAAACCGGTCTATTGGCGGACGCCGCACTCTACATTACACCCGAAGTGCGATGGGTCTCACGCCAATCGCTTGGTGGGATGCCTTCCCAGGAGCGGAAGGCGCGACCGAAGGAATTCGGGTCCTCAAAGCCAAGCAGGTACGCCGCCTCGTTCAACTCCAGCACGGAGTTTGAGAGGTAGTAACGTGCCATCTGGTGGCGGGCTTCATCGAGCACCCTCTGGAAGCTGTAGCCTGCCTCCTGCAATCGGCGCTGTACCGTGCGGGAGCTCATGTGAAGCGTCCGGGCGACCACTTCGATCGACGGGCGATGTCCGGTCAACCGGTCCTGAATCGTCCTTCGCACCAGTTCGACAAAAGTGTCTTCTGCTTTGAACTCCTTCAACTGCTCTTCGAATTGTGGAGCCAGCAGGTCGAGCAGGTCGGAGTTGCGGGTAACGAAGGGCGCCGTGGCATCCGCGGCGCGGAAGACGATGGCGTTCTGTGAGGCGCCGCAAACCGCCTGGCAGCCAAAGTGCCGCTCGATGGGCCGAATGTTCTCCCGCATCTGGAGGTATTCCAGACGCAGGGGGGTCAATTGTTGTTTTCCGGTTCCAACGCGGGCAAGTGAAAGCATCCACGCGAGGCAATAATCCGCTAGGATCTGTGGCTCGGCATCGACGGCGAGCAGCCATCGGAAGCTGACGCGGAACTCTGATTCGTCGAGTTCGTTCAGGATTTCTTCGGGCGCTGAGAGTCTTTTGTAGCGAGCGAATTGCCTGACGGCGTCAGCCAGGTTCGCGGTAGACAGCGCGGCGATCGCCATCGGGTGAAAGCGCTCGGTCTTCGTCTCGACTCCCAGCTTGAGGCCGATAAGCGGGTCGGCGCTGACGCCGGCAATTGCTCTCCAGAGCGCGAAGAGTTCTTCTGTCGAAACGAGAACGCGCTTCTGCTCAAAGATGTCCTGTGGCAGGCCGGCCCTGCGCAGCACGGCCGGAATCGAGATACCGAACTCCGTGAGTTTGATCGGCAGCCGGCCTGGAACGCGAAAGTGTTTCAGCATGGAGAGTGCTCCTGTCTCATCCTGAGATTACGCCATTTCCAAGGCAAGCAACCTGCAGGTCACGCCAATCTCTCTGCAAAGTCCGCCAGGGCCGGTACCGGAAGCAGAGGGTTCGAACGAAAGCAGAATGGCGGGATTGGCAGGAAACATGGCGGATTTCGCAGGGCACGACTTTCTCGGCAGAGCTATCGTCGAGACATTGCTGAGGCATCGGGCGCTCCATTCGGCGGCGCCGTGGCCCAGCCGGGAAAAGAGGGATCGCCATGCCCAACTTGAAAGAAACAGCTCGCCGAAAGTCTGGAGACCTCAATCGCCGCTCGTTCTTGCGCACAACCGGCCTTGTTGCGGCAGCAACAGTGACGGGCGGTCTTTCCTTTCCCGCGATTGCGCGGGCCGGTACCCCAGCCGCCGCCAAACCGCAGGTCGCGGGCCGCCGCAAGCTGGGCTCGCTGGAGGTATCCAGCGTGGGCCTCGGCTGCATGGACTACACCGGCAGCTTTTATGGGACCCACCCGAACCGCGCGGACCTGATCGCGCTCGTTCGCGCCGCCCACGAGCACGGCGTGACGTACTTCGATACGGCTGAAGCCTACGGCCCGCTCGAGGTGGAGCGAATCGTCGGCGAGGCGCTCACCCCTATACGCAACGAGGTTGTCATCTCCTCGAAATTCGGATGGGGCATCGATCCGGATACTGGCCGAATGACAGGCGGTCTCAACAGCCAGCCGGAGCACATCCGCCGCGCCGTGGACGGCATGCTGAAGCGCCTCAAGACTGACCGCATCGACCTTCTCTACCAGCATCGGGTCGATCCTGCGGTTCCCATCGAAGATGTCGCCGGCACGGTCAAGGACCTCATCGCGCAGGGCAAGGTGCTGCACTTCGGCCTCTCCGAGCCTGGCCTAAAGACGCTGCGCCGCGCGCATGCCGTGCAGCCGGTGACGGCGGTGCAGAACGAATACTCCATCATGGCGCGCGACCCCGAAGCTGAGGTTCTGCCAACCTGCAAGGAGCTGGGAATCGGCCTTGTCTGTTGGAGCCCGCTGGCCATGGGGTTGCTGACCGCCGACATCGGCCTGAACACCGCTTTCGGCCCGGGGGACTTTCGCGGTATGTGTCCGTGGTTCACGTCCGAGAATCGCCCCGGAAATCTCGCCCGGATCGCGGTGGTGAAGCAATGGGCACACCGCAAGAACTCGACGCCGGCTCAAATCGCGCTGGCATGGCTGATGGCGCAGGGGCCGTCCGTGGTTCCCATTCCCGGCACCACCAAGATGGCGCATATGATGGACAACACTGGCGCAGATGCCGTGCAGATTTCGCCAGCAGAACTTCGGGAGTTCAATGCCGCACTCGCCGCCGCGCCGGTTCACGGGGATCGGCTGTCGGCAATGGTGCTCTCGCTCTCCGGCGTGGAAGCGCCTGCCAAACAGAAATAGCCGGTCCCGATGACCGTTTGAAGAAGATCGATCCAATAGAGGAAACAAGAATGCAGAAGCGCATGTTAGGGAACAAGTTACAAGTCTCCTCCATCGGCCTGGGTTGCATGGGAATGAGCTCGGCCTATGGCCCGGCCGCCGACAAGGGCGAGATGATCAAGCTGATCCGCGCGGCGCATGACCTGGGCGTTACGCACTTTGATACAGCCGAAGCCTATGGGCCGTTCGTCAACGAGGAACTGGTAGGCGAGGCGCTGGAGCCGATCCGCGCGCAGGTGACCATCGCCACCAAGTTCGGATTCGACATCGATCCCGATACGGGCGCACGCAGGGGTGGAACCAACAGCAGGCCTGCGCACATCAAGCGTGTGGCAGAAGACGCTCTGAAACGGTTGCGCACCGATCGCATCGACTTGTTTTATCAGCACCGCGTCGATCCCAACGTTTCCATTGAAGACGTGGCTGGAGCAGTGAAGGAGTTGATTGCCGCGGGCAAGGTGGGGCACTTCGGCATGTCGGAGGCCGCGGTGGGAACCATCCGCCGCGCGCACGTCGTGCAGCCGGTCACCGCGGTGCAGAGCGAGTACTCGCTGTTCTTCCGCGGCCCCGAGGCTGAGCTGCTGCCGGCGCTTGAGGAACTCGGCATCGGCTTTGTGCCGTTCAGCCCGCTCGGCGCCGGGTTTCTCACCGGCACGATCGACGAGAGCACGAAATTCGACCCCACCGACTTTCGCAACATCGTGCCGCGTTTTTCTCCGGAAGCACGCAAGGCCAACAGGTCACTGGTGGAGTTGGTAAAGGCCGTCGCGGAAGGCAAGGGCGCAACTCCGGCCCAGATCGCACTGGCCTGGCTGCTGGCGCAGAAGCCGTGGATCGTGCCGATTCCGGGTACGACCAAGCTGTATCGACTTGAAGAAAACCTTGGCGCGGCGAACGTGGAACTGACCACCGATGACCTCAAACAGATCGACGAAGCCGCATCCAGCCTGAAGCTCGAAGGGGCGCGCCTGCCTGAGGCCGTGTTGAAGATGACCGGATTGTGATGAGTCTTCTTCTCAGTCGAATGCTTGTCATCGATAACCAGCAATGCTGAAAGATCAAGAAGGATGGAACCATGAAGTCGAAATCCGCCGCTCTGGGACTTTGTCTGTTGATGATGACCGCACAGTGGGCCTCTGCCCAGGCACCAGCGGAGGGCGCTGCCGCAAAGAGCGCCGCAGCCCCGGCGCCAACGGTCCGTACCTCCGCCGGTGTCTTGCGCGGCGTGACCGAAGGCGATGTCTCGAGCTTCAAGGGCATTCCCTTTGCTGCTCCACCTGTCGGGGACAACCGCTGGCGCCCGCCGCAACCCTTGCCCGCGTCGAAGGGCGAGCGCGATGCGAGCAAGTTCGGCGCCGATTGCGCGCAGATCGGTTTCGTTCCCGGCGCGAGGACGATGGCGATCTCGCCAACCTCATCGGAAGACTGCCTGTATCTCAACGTGTGGCGTCCCGCCGGAGCCGCGCCTGAGGCGAAGCTGCCCGTGATGGTCTGGATTTATGGGGGCGGGTTCATGGGCGGCTCGAGTTCCTCGCCCAACACCTCAGGGGTCGGGTTCGCCAGGCAGGGGGTGGTCCTGGTGGCAGCCAATTATCGCGTGGGGCGCTTCGGCTTCTTCGCCTTCCCGGCGCTTGGCAAAGAACATCCCGATGAACTCAAGGGCAACTACGCCTATATGGACCAGATTGCGGCCCTCAAGTGGGTTAAGCAGAACATCGCCGCGTTCGGCGGCGATCCGAACAACGTCACGATCTTCGGGTTCTCCGCGGGCGGTGTCTCGGTGCACAGCCTGCTGGCCTCACCGCTGGCGCGCGGCTTGTTCCAGAAGGCGATTGTCGAGTCAGGCGGTTCGCGGGACAGCGTGCTCACCGCGCGGCCGATGAACGAGGACGGCGCAGATCCGAATTTTCCCGTCTCGGCCGAAACGCTCGGGACTAACTTCGCGCATTCCATGGGAATCGAGGAAACGGATCAGGCCGCGCTGGCCAGGCTGCGCGCCCTCAGTGCCGGAGAGATCGTCGTCGGTGCGCCGGCCCAACCAGGAGTTCCCATGCAGTTCGTCGAGACCTCGCCCATCCTTGACGGCAAGCTGATCACCGAGACGGCGGAGACCGCCTACAAAGCCCACCACGAACCGCGGGTTCCGCTCATGCTCGGCAGCAACAGCGACGACACCGCCGGCAACCGCATTCGAGCGACGACCAAGGAGCAGTTATGGGCTCATTTCGGCCAGTGGAGCGCCCGGGCGAAGGCCGCCTACGATCCCGATGGAACGGCGGATCTCTCCGCGCTTGTGGCCAGGGCAAACGACGACTTCGGCCAGGCCGAGCCTGCCCGCTTCGCAGCCACTTCCTTCGCGGTTAACGGCTCGCCCGTCTATCTCTACCGGTTCTCCTATGTCCAGACTGCGATGCGGGAACGGCTTCGGGCCGGGACTCCCCATGGCGGTGAGATTGCCTTTGTCTTCGGCACTCTGGGCGCCGGAGGATTCGGTCCGCCGCCACCCCAACCCACAGCCGAGGATCAGGCGGTCTCCAGGATGGCGCAAGGCTACTGGGTCAACTTCGCCAGAACCGGCGATCCAAATGGCGCGGGCCTGCCGTCCTGGCCGCGCTATGACCCCGCTAAGGATTTGATCTTCTACTTCCATCCCGACGGCTCGGCCAGCGCGGTTCCAGATCCCTGGAAAGCACGGCTGGACGTCATGAATCTGGCCACCGAATCGGGCAAGCGCGCCGATTTCTGAGATCGTTCCCCTACTATCGTCCGATTGACAGCACCACCGAATCAAAGCACCACGGAGCAGACAATATATGCGAATGAAGCTTCTCATCATCACCATCGCGGTGAGCCTTGTGTTCGTTGGTCACGCGCAGGCACAAACCGCCGAACCCACCTTCCCCAAAGGGGAACTCTCCACCGCCAAAAACCACACCGGAGAAATCTGGCTCAGCGAATTGGTTCAGGGCGACAGCACCTTCGACCCCACCATCGCCCAGGCAACATACGGCCCCGGCGCCAGGCTCGATTGGCACATCCACCCCGGCGGCCAGGTCCTGCTCATCACCGAAGGCACTGGCTATTATGAGGAACGGGGAAAGCCAATTCGCATCGTTCACAAGGGCGACATCATCAAGTGCGCCCCGGGCGTGGAGCACTGGCACGGCGCGGCGCCGGGGAGCACCTTCGCTTACATCGCCGTCACTCCGTCGCAAAAGGGAAAGACCATCTGGCTTGAGCCGGTCACTGACAAGGACTATAACAGCGCAAGATAACTCACCGCCAGGCCGGCCAGGACCGGGTAGGAATCCAGATCGGGAGCAATAGAAATCATGAAGCACAAGACAAACTCGCTATCCATTCTCGCGCTTGGTCTTTCGGCATTCAGCCTTTCCGCAGTTACCCCGGCACAGCAGTCCGGCAGCGCCTTTGCGCCCATCACCATTCAGCAGCAGGGCAGCTTTGCCGTGGGAGGGAAAGTAATCAGCAACCCCGGCACATTTACGCCGAAGCAGCCAACACCGGACGGCCAGACGCTGCACGGCGACCATGCTTACGTCTTCTACCAGATCCCGGCCAATCCGCGTAAGCTGCCGCTAGTCTTCCTCCACGGCACCGGACAGTTCTCCAAAACCTGGGAGACCACGCCGGACGGCCGCGAAGGCTTCCAGACCATCTTTCTGCGTCGGCGCTTTCCCGTGTATCTGATTGATCAGCCGCGCCGTGGCAACGCGGGCCGCGCCACCGTCCCCGTAACCATCACCGCAACACCGGACGATCAGCAGTGGTTTGATACCTTCCGTCTGGGCGTCTGGCCGGACTTCTTCCCCGGAGTTCAGTTCTCCAAAGACCCTGAGGCTCTCAATCAGTACTTCCGGCAGATGACGCCGAATGTGGGCGCGTACGATCCCACTGTCGTCTCGGATGCCTGCGCCGCGCTCTTCGACAAAATCGGTCCCGCCATCTTCGTCACCCACTCGCAGGGCGGCGGACTTGGCTGGCTCACCGCCGTCAAGAGCAGCAACGTGCGTGCGATCGTCTCCTATGGCTGGCCCGTGACACTCACCGATGCCGAAGTCCTGGAGCGCTTGCTCGCCTTGAACCACCAGCGCGCCGCCGCTTCGCAGGCATAGCAGGCGGCGGAGGCAGTGCGGATTGACAATTGCGTCCGAAAGGGAATTGAATGGTTTCTAGTATGTGCCGAGAAAAGGCACCATGAACGCAAGCGAATAAATGCCCCATTGGGAGCATCAACATTCCCTAGTCTGACTGAAGCGCCCGGCAGAATCTTGCCGGGCGCTTTAGTCTCCGGGTTCATCCAGCCATCCCGCCTGCCAGCGGGCGTTTCGTCGATTTTCTCTTTCTGTATCCCGCAGGTTTCTTGGAAGACCAGCCTCAATCGTCGCCCTCAATCTTCTCCCATCTCCAGCAATAAAATCGGGACTCGCAGACGCGGCACCGGATCGGCCGCATGAGCAGAACCAGGTAAATCATGTCCTCTGCAATAAGGTGAGACAGACGTACAGACGATGAATAGCACTGGGGGCAGCGGATTGTCCTGTCGGTAGTCACTCGATTTGACAGTGAACTCACCGGAGCGTACTGTCAACTCTCTGCTTTCCCTCAATTTCCTAGCTTGGCACGAAGGCCCCGCTCTCCGTGGGGCTTTCGCACTTTTGGGCACTTTCCAGCGGAGGTTTTGGGCATGATCCATCCACCAAGGCTAATGATCACCTACAACTCGAACAAGTTTCCTGTCTCCGCAAAGTGCTCTGTCTGTGGTCAGGAAATGCCAAAGGGAGACATGCGGAGGACATTCATCGGGGAGGACCTTTGCTGGTTCAAGGCGCAGTTTGAGGCCCACAAAAAGACGATGCATCCCCGGTAAGCGAACCCAAACGAGCAACGCACTAAAACCCTGTCAACAGCCTCATTCATGGTTTGGGCGGCCTCTTAACCAGATATGGCTTCGATGAAGGCAGGCGCTCTGGCTGGCGATTTTTCGCGCGTTCGCGGCGTTCCAGATGGGATTGGAAGCGGACAGTGCCGCTGTTCATCTCGCACTTTTCCCGAGGGCCTGCTCCGCAAATTGGGCAAGCGACTCTCAGGGAAGGGTCAATCTCAGCCATCTCTGGCTTTTAACACTGCCCCACCAAGAATAATGGTCAATTCGGAACACTTTGCGCCAAATTCCAGAGGATAAGAATGTGGATACCGTGGATTTCAAATCCTCAACGCACTCGCAGACAGTGCCTCAACGCTAATCTAAGACACTACCGCCGCCCCGATCCGGTCCCACAACCGGGCTAGAATATCCGGAGAGAAGGCACACGGCAAGCGGACACAGCCTGAGAAGCACGGAATTCAAGAGGGACCGCTCATGCGCGCCCTGATTCCAGCATTCGCCATTCTCTTCATTGCCGGAGTGATTGGATTCATCGTAATCGTAGTGCTGCTGTTTCGGACCGGTAAGAAGTAGAAGCAGCCGCGAGTCATTCTCATGAGCCGTCAATGGTGGCATTGCCGGGTGCATTCGAGCTTAGATTCATCCCAACCATTCCGCGCGGCATGTGCCGCACTTCACTGCGGCGGGGACACCGAACTAGGCACCGATTGCGGCGCGGGGCTGCCCTGTCCCGCTGGCTGACTCACAACTCCGGGTGCGCTTGTTCGCTTCGCTCCATGAGCGCGCCGCCGCTTCGCAGGAATGGGCTGCGGCGGCGCTACAGGGGCACTCAGCGTCGCTGGTGGCGTCACGGGTGGAGTAATCCCTGCAGTTAACCATCAACATCACCAGGGCACCGAAGATAAACGCAATGAGCAGGTAGGGAAAGCCCAGCGCCGCCCCATAGCTTCGCCCTTGAACCGCGCCTGGCATCGGAGGCGCGCTCCCGCCCGCCGTCTTGCCCTGGCTGGAATAGATCCGGCTGTAGAGGCCCGTTCCTGGAATGGAGGCCGCCGTATACGATCTGCCCTTGGCCAGAGGCGGGAACAGACCTGCGTACGATTCAGGTCCTGCTCGGCCATGTGGATCTGGAGACCACTGCCCGGTATCTCCATCTGTCGCAGCGACATTTGCAGACAGTCCCGAATCCGCTGGAGCATTCACAACTCTCCAGCGCCAGCCAGGTTAGCCGCGACTATCACCGGAAAAAAGATAAATGACTCGGCCTTTGGTAGAAGTGGCCGATATCCTTCGCGTCCAGGGCGACTGCTTCCGAGAACAGAACCACTCCTGGCTTGGCTATCAGCAGCTCAGCGTGTTGCGGGCCATCACCGCATGTCGAACGGCTGCGCTCGGGGGCCATCCGGACTCCTGCTCGCGATGTGATCTCCGGGCCATCTCCTATAACTCCTGTCACAACCGGCACTGCCCGAAGTGTCAGGCCCAGGCGCGCCAGCGCTGGTTAGCGCGTCGCGAGCAGGACCTGCTCCCCGTGCCCTATTTCCATGTCGTTTTTACTCTGCCTCACGCATTAAATCCGCTGTGTCAGCGACATCCTCGGCTACTCAACGATCTGCTCTTCCGTGCCAGCGCCCAGACCATGCTTGAAGTCCCAGCCGACCCCAAGCACCTCGGAGCCAAGATCGGCTTCCTCAGCATTCTGCACACCTGGGGACAGAACCTGCGTTTGCATCCTCACCTCCACTGCGTCATTCCCGTAGGAGGTTTCGATCCGAGTTACTCGCGCTGGGTTCATCCCAAGTATCCCTTCTTCCTTCCTGTCAAGGTTCTCAGCCGCGTCTTCCGCGGCAAGTATCTCGCGCTTCTCCAACAGGCGCTCCGTCAGCGCGGAATCGATTATCCTGCAACACTCGTTCGCATGCTGCTCAAGGACGACTGGGTGGTTTATGCCAAGCCTGCCTTTGGTGAGCCCACGCGCGTGCTGCGCTATCTTGGCCGCTATACACATCGCGTCGCCATCAGCAATCAACGCCTGCTCAGCTTCGACGGTCGCTGCGTACGCTTCCGATGGAGAGACTATGCGCACGGTAACAAGCAGCGCATCATGACGCTCACCGCGGTCGAGTTCCTGCGCCGGTTCTGCCAACATGTGCTGCCCAGAGGCTTCGTCCGCATCCGCCACTTCGGCTATCTCGCCAGCGCCCACCGCACCTCTCTCCTCGCGCTCGCCCGGCAGCTGCTCGATTGCCAGCCTCTACAAAGTTCACATCTCACCAACTCCCCGCCGGCCATCTGGCGCTGCCCACGCTGCGGAGCCAACATGAACATCGGGCCCAACCTCACCGCTCAACAACTGGCGTATCGATGCAAGCTGACCGACTCCTCCTGATGCCTGCCCCATCCAAGGGCTCGCGAAGATGTGATCGCACGTCTCGGCCCACCTGTGTCTTCAGTGCGAAGTTGCGACCTAATAACCAATTCCTGCCTGCACGTAGTTCACGAAATCACTCGTCCCTGAGAGATCTATCCCCGTTGCCGCCTTATCCAGCCAGAGTTTTCCAGCCTCTTTGTCCTATCCATCGAAGCCAATTCTCGCCTCTAGCTCCATAGCAGCGCCAACCACTGCCAGCGCCTTCCCTCAAGTCCCCTTATCGAAGATGCCTCGGAGCATCTGTCGCTCACCAACCGTCCTGCCCCGAGGCATTTCCGATCAAGGCGAACGACTATTCGTCCACGTGGCTGACCGGACAGCAATGTGCGCTCAATGGTATTTCTGGACCCTGCTGTGTTTCTCGGGACCGATCCAGTTGTTTCTGCCCACGACCCGTTTCGGAACCCGTTTCGGCCTCAGGTGGGCAGTTGGGTTCGTGATTTCCTTACAGCCTGTTACACGGACTTAAGGTAGGACCGGGCTGCACGAACAATCCCCTGGAGGATTCGAAATCCGTCCTCAGGTGAGCCGGTATCGAACTGTTGGCCGTCATGGTCGACGGCGTTGCTCACTGTTACCACGGAGGCGACGGCAGCTTGCCGCGCCGCCCCAAATGCGAACAGCGAGGCGGTTTGCATCTCGACCGCGAGGGCCTGCTGATCGGTCCACCTCGTCAATTGTGTCCTGGTCTCCCGATAAGGGGCATCCGTGGTCCACACCTTGCCGACGCGAACATTCCATCCAGTTGCGGAAGCCAGTTCGTGTTCAAGATGAGCGACAACCGGGGTGGGGCATAGGACCTCCGATGAGGACGGCAGATAGTGATAAGAGGTTCCTTCGTCACGGATCGCTGCCGTTGCCACCACGAGGCACGGCAGCGGCAGATCAGGTGCGAGCCGGCCGGCCGACGTCAACCCAATGATGATCCTTGCTCCGGACTCATGGATCTGCTCGGCAATCAGCACTGCGTACGGTCCGCCAATGGTTCGTGCAATGATCCCGCAACGAACGCCTTCCAGTTCGATTGTGTACATGGTCGTGTGAAAGCAGGCCCACGACGAAAATCGCGTCGCCATGCCCCTCTCGACCAGCCAATCGGTGAGGTCGCCGTCGAACTCAAGCACGCGTACGGGAGGGACCACATTGGCCGGAACGCTGCGGATGCGGCGAAAGTCCTCAATCAGACGGGCGGCGGTGAATGCTGATGGTTGCCCGACCGGATGATCCACAATAGAAGGGAGTGACTTTTCGGCCATTCGCAGACTGGGCCTCTATTGCACGATGCAGTGACAATACAGAAACTGCTGGGTGGTTCCAAAAGGCGTCTCGTGCACGTGCCGCGAAGAAGAGATCAGGCGAAAGTTCGCCCCGAACTGCGCGTGCAGCGACTCCGCGTCGTACCGAACCACCTCGAGCCCACTGCACCGGGTCGGCCCCTCCGGACCGAAAGCGCTGACAATGACGTGGCCGCCGCGCTTCACTAAGCGAACCACCTGGCGGACATAGGCCATGCGGTCGGCTGCGGCGGTCAAAAAATGAAAAACCGCGCGATCGTGCCACACATCGTATGCAGAGGGTTCCAGTTCAGCCTGGGTGATGTCGGTGACCAGCCAGCGAACTCGCTCCGCGGCATCGGCCAGTCGCTTCCTGCTGGTTGCGATGGCCGCTTGCGAAATATCGAGAATTGTAAGGTTGGAGTAGCCGCGAGCGAGCAGGTCGTCCACCAATGTGGACTCGCCGGCCCCGACGTCGATGATAGAGGCGGATAGTCCAGCGCCCGCCTGCTCGATCAGCGCGAGGGATGCCTCAAGGTGCGGACGGTACCAACTCACCTGATCCGGTGCCTTTTGCGTGTAAATCTTGTCCCAGTGGCTCTGCGTGTCCATCAATCCCAATTCTTGACCTCGGGCCGGATTTCGGTCAAATTTTGTTTCGGCTCGCCTAGGAAAACATGCCAATACGCCCGGGAATACGGTTGATGGACATGCGCGACCTCTTGTAAATCTCCTAGCGGTGTTCGATGTTGTCCTGATGGGCTCGTGGTTGCTATGGCGTTGTGGCATCTGCTCTTGATGAGCCGAGAGCTGGACGGTCAGAAGGTGAACTTCATCGCAGCTTGTAAAACGCGCGGAGGCGCTGCGCTAATCACACTGCCGAAGGTGGAGCTGCCAATATTGCCGTCAACTGCAGATGGTCCATTGAACTGTGAGTGATTGAAAGCGTTGAATCCCTCAATGCGGAACAACAGAAATTTCGACTCTCCGAGGGAAGCAGTTTTCGCTAAGGCCAAATCAAAATTCTGCGCTCCTGGCCCATAGAAGAATCGCCGCTTTGCATTGCCTGGCGTGCCCAGTGCGTTCATGCTGAATTCCGATGTGTCGAAGAAGTTGTTGTTATTCGCGCGAGGGTTGTGGTTCAGGTGCAGCGGTCCGCCTTTGAAGTCCGGTTCATCGATACTGCTGTTGTTGACTCCATTAGGATTGGTCCCGATGAGCGAATTGTCGCCGTTGTTGACCATGGTCACCGGGAATCCAGACGCAAAGCGCGAGATGCCAGAGAGGGACCAGCCGCGGGTCAAGCCGTTCGCCCGGACAATTCGATCCATCGGCAAATGGAATTCGTAGCTCAGAACAAGATTGTGCTTTACGTCGAAGGACGAGAGCGAATAGCTCAGCGCCGGGTTGAACGGGTTTACCTCCTCGCCAATATTGGATGACTCGTCCATTGATTTGCTGTAGGTGTAGGAAGCGAAGAACATCAGTCTTCCGCTGGAGTGACGCGCGCTGAGCCCCAACGCGTTGTAGTTGGCAGCCCCAATGTCGGTTTGGAACCCGTTGCTGCCAAAGTTCGGACCCAGCGGGCCGCGTGTTCCGTCCACGGTCTGCCTCGCCGCCGTCACAAAGACATTGCTCTCTGCATTCGGCCCACATGTGGCTGAGCCCGGAGCCACCTCGGAAGGAAGACTCAGGCTTAAGCAAAGTGCAGGGTCGCCTGGGTTGGGCTCGCGGAGCGCACGCAGGCGGTGACTCGAGGTGCCGGTGTAGGCCGCGCTGAGAACGGTATTCGGGCCAGCCTGCCGCTCGATAGAGAACATCCACTCCTCCGTGTACGGAGTACGGTTATGGATGTCGTAGCCGGGTATGCCGCTGATCGGTTCGAACGTGCTCCAGTCGATGTTTGCGTCGCGATGTGCGCGCGAGGAGTTGAGCGGAGCAAGCTGGTACGGAAATGGCTGGCCGTAATTCTGGCCGTTTGATGCAGTGATGAACGGTGTCGCAAACAGCGGCGGCGCGGGGCTAGAGTAAGTCGTGCCATACGGTGCGTTGCCGGCCAGAACACTGATCGAAAGTGCTTCGATGGATGTGTAAAAGCTGCCGAAGCTGGCTCGGAAAGAAGTAGCTCCCGGTCCGCCAAATATCTTTGCCAGTGCTGTGCCCGATGCGGCCTGCGGGGACCACGCAAGACCAACACGGGGGGCGAAGCCAGAGTCCTCGGTAGGCGCGAGGGTGCTTGGAATACCTGGATCTCCCGGATAGAGAATTCCCGCAGGCGCTCCAGGAAACACTTGAGACTGTGCACCAGGAACAAACGTCGAAATCTGGTTGTACTTCTCCGTCCATGGAGCGATGCGGTCCCATCGCAGACCGTAGTTGAATGTCAGATTAGGACGAGCTCGCCAACTGTCTTGCGCATAGAGCCCCAGATATTTGTTCCTGGGATAGAAGGCATCGAGTTGACTCTGGTTGTATTGGCTCGGAACGCCGATCAGGAAATCTGCGAAGTCAACGCCCGTTTCGCTTCCCGAGAATACAAAATTGCCATTGAACTGCGCGATGGCAGCGGCGTTCACACGGTCGAAATGGAAGTCGCCCCCGAACTTGAGGGAGTGATTGCCCAGCACCCTAGAAAAGGTGTCGGCGATTTGATACGTGTTATTCGCCTGTATCAGCTGATTGGCCGCGGCACCGATAGCATATCCGTTGAAATTGACGTTCTCCACGCTCTGGCCCTTGGGATCGAGAGCAACGATGCTTGGAGTTCCGTCCCGATTTGCAAAACCCTGCGAGACCAGGCTGACTCCGCGCCCGCCCACTGGCTGACCCAGGTTGGTGAAGTCGCGCGTGTAGCTCAGATGAAACTCGTTTACCACTTCAGCGCCAAGAGTCTTCGTGTCGCCCACCTCGACGAGCTGCGCGCGGCCGGATGTCAATGCGCTGAATCCCGGCACGCTGGCGCCACTCTGCGCAGTTGGATAAGGATTGTTCAGGAGAAAGTCGTCAATAAAGTAGTACGCGGACACAAGCCCCCAGCGTGTCGTCGCGTCGAACCGCGTCGCGCCTTTGTCGTCGCGCACCGTCCGATTGTAGGCGGACGTGGCGAAGGCACCGGAAGGTGTGTTCGGGGCCGGAATGTATTGGAGCAGCTTCTGCGCCGGAGCTGACCAAACGCTCTGCGGAATCACCGCATTGGGAAAGACGCATTGTCCAGGCCTGTTGCAACCGGCGGCGTAGTAAGGCTCCGCCGCAAGGACACTGTAGCCGAGCTTTTGTGAAAGGAGACTTGCAAAATAAGGCCCACTCACCGAGCCGGTCAGGTTGCCGGCCAAATCCAGGAGATTGCCACCACGGTCGGCAACAGACGGAACACTGATGTCACCCGTGTCGATGCCTTGTGTTTGCCGGGTTCCCTGGTAATCCGTGAAGAAGAAGAACTTGTCGCGGCGAATGGGTCCACCGAAGGTCCCGCCGAATTGGTTCTGCTGAAATGCCCCACGTGTGGGAGAAAAGTAGTTCCGGGCATCGAGATCGGTGTTTCGCAAAAACTCAAACACATCGCCATGGAAATGATTGCTGCCCGACTTGGTCACGACGCTGACTTGCCCACCGCTGAATTCTCCGTACTCGGCATCGAAGTTGCTGGTGACGATGCGAAACTCCTGAATTGCGTCGAGATTCGGGATGATGGCCGTGCCTGAGTTTACTGACTCTTCAGTGTTGCTGCCGTTCACGATAAAGGCGTTCGCAGATTCGCGCTGCCCATTGACCGAGAGTGTGCCTGGATTCAAATCTCCGGAGGGA
>Ga0326727_10015568_pt1 | contig 16285 bp, 13 predicted proteins | sample MB2enrmetagenome_FD_207643 | JGI IMG/M metagenome (GOLD analysis project Ga0326727, IMG submission 207643) | Lab enriched peat soil microbial communities from McLean, Ithaca, NY, United States - MB29MY | ecosystem: Environmental > Terrestrial > Soil > Wetlands > Peat | place: USA: New York...
CCGTTCGAGTACAGATGCCGGATGTAGGCCAGCACATCCTCGCGCTTCACCTCTGCAACATGGCGCTTCGCGCAAGTCGCGGCAAAGGTCTCCAGGCAGGATTTGTACGCGACGTAGGTTCTAGGTTCGCGCTGCGGCGGCTTGATGTTCTCAAGGTAGGCTGCCACAGCCTCGTGGACGGTGGGGCCGGCCGGAGTTTCTTCGGCTTTTTCCGCAAGCGGAACACCCGCCTTCAGCGCGTCCAGTTCCAAACGCTTGCGCAGGGCCAGTTCGAGGACATCGCCCTTTTCGGAAACGGGCAAACGGAAGCGCGATTTCCCCTCGCGCCATTGCAGGTAGTAGCTGCCTTCGGGGTGGACTTCGATCTTGCCGCGGATGCGGACCTTGTCCTTCAGTTTGCCGTTGGGTTCAACGACAGCGGGAAAGAAATTCCAGCCGCTTTCCACCTTGACCTTGTTGACGATGTTGACGCGGTGGGCCGGACCGTAACCGGATGAAATTCTTGGCATGAGCGGCACCTCAAAAACGTCAAAATCGACGCTTATGGACACCATTATGGACACCAAGGAGATTAAAGGGCATAAGTATACTTGAAACACCACGCCTATGGTGTGTCTGCTACACAGCCTCAAGAGTGGATTATCCTGCGCTTGTTCCACTTGCCAACACCCTATTTTGGCGCAAGATAATCCAACGTAAACGTATGAAACTATTATATTTAACTCAAAGATTCTGCTTGACAAGGAATTCTAGGTGTGTCTTAAATAGTGCATGAGCAGTATTCCTATCACTGAGGGTAAAAGATTGGATGCCCATTGGGGCAGGTCATGGCGTCCCATTCGATCTTCTGCGCATTGGCTTCTCGAATCTTCCCTTGCATTTCGAGCGTGGTGGCATTGCTCCATGTTTCAATTAGTGGCACTTGATCTTTGCAGGATTCCACTCCGCATTTCAGCCATGCTAAACGATTCACTCCTTCGCTATGGACCATCCGTACCAAGTGATCCTCGCCAGCACGGTCAGATGAGTTTGCGGCAAGAGTGTACGTTCTTATTTGTGTGCAGCGATGGCATAAAACAGCTATCAAAAGAACATCCTTGGATGGGTCCGCTCGATCAACAATTAGCCGGGAAAGCATTTCGAGCGGGAGCAGCATCAATGCTGAACATCTTGGATTCTTGCAACGGAATGGACGGCAAAGGATAGTGTCATTCATAAGGGATAAGGTGGGGCACCCCTTGGCTGAGACAACCGAATAAGACACTGTTGGCCGTTCGCTGGAGATTCCTCGACCGGCAAGACGACTGTACAGCATTCTGAGCGCAGCCGGCGAAGCGGATGCGGGCTCTGGTGGAGACCAACCCGCCAAGGAATAGCCGGGGAGCGACTCATCGAGACGGTGAGGAAGCTGGGGGTGGAGCAGCGAGTTACTCCGCCCTCAGCCGGTGAGCCCCACCGGACGATAGATCGCCGATGCTTCGAAAAACTCATGCGACAAGCTGCGGCGCAGCCGCCTCCATATTCCTCGCCATAAGTTGCGCCTCGAACTCGGCCGGAGGCAGATAGCCCAGCGCCGAGTGCAGGCGTTTCCGGTTGTAGACCTTTTCGATGAAGACGCCGATCTGGGCGCGCGCCTCGGCCAGGTCGCGGTACTCGGTGCGGTGAACCTCCTCGTACTTGAGCGTCTTCATGAACGACTCGCAACGCGCGTTGTCGTAGGGATTGCCGCTGCGGCTCATGCTGATCGTGATCTCGTTGGTCTTGAGCAGGCCAGTGTAATCCGCCGATGCATACTGCACGCCGCGGTCGGAGTGATGGACCAGGCCGGGCGCGGGCCGGCGCTTGTCGAGCGCCATCTGCAAGGCCTCGACGGCCAGCCGCGCCTCCAGCGTGCGGTCCAGCGCCCAGCCGACGACTTTGCGCGAGTAGGCATCCAGCACCACCGCCAGATACACGAACTCGGTCTCCAGCCGGATGTAGGTGATGTCGGCGATCCATAACTGGTCGATGCCGGTCAGTGTCATCTCCCGCGCCAGGTTGGGATAAACCGCCAGGCCGTGATCGGAGTCGGTGGTCGTGACGAAGCGGCGCTTGCGCAGGCACAGCAGGTTATCCTCGCGCATCAGCCGTTGCACCCGTTTGCGGTTGACTCGCCGGCCCTGCCGCCGCAACTCCCGCGTGATGCGGCGGCTGCCATAGCAAGGCCACTCCAGGGCAAGGCGCTGGATGGCGTCGCGCAGCTCCATCTCTTCCGCCTCGGCCGGAGCCTCACCGCGCCAGCGGTAAAAGCCTGCGCGGCTGACCCCGGCCAGCCGGCAGAGCCCGGCAAGCGGCAGGGGAACGGCCAGATTCATTTGCTTTTCGAGGTAGGGGTAGACGAGCCGCGGGTAGTCAACGCTTGCAGCCTCCGCTGCTCCTCGACATGCTGCAAGCATCCCCGTAAAAAATCGATCTCCACCGCCTGCTGGCCTACCTTGCGCTCCAGGGCGGCGATGCGGTTCTCATTGGCGCGGCTCCGGCCCGGCCCGGTGAACGCCTTGGCTCCGAACTCGCGCAGCTCGCGCCGCCAGCGGTGCACGACATTGGGGTTCACTTCGCAGGCCCGGGCCACCTCGGCCATCGACGCCCCCAATTCCAGCCGGCGAACAGCCGCTTCCTTAAACTCCCGCGTAAACTTCCGTCGTTGCAGTCCCATGACACAATTCTCCATTCGCTGAAAATTGTGTCCTATTCGCCCGTCTCAATTCTGGGGTCCAGTCCAAGATAAGGCTTCATCCTTTCAGAACTGACCAGTTCCTGGGCGCCTGCCTCGAAGTTAAGCTCGCTGATAGGGAGATTCGTAATCTTTCCTTCCGGCATACTCTCTCCTGATTGAAGACGCCCCTCCGTGGTCCGGCTGACGGCGATAGTTGAGGCGGCTCCGGTACACTCTAAGGGTATTCTATGAGACAGCTCGCATACTCGGCGAAAGGCGCAGGGCACTTCAATCTGCGGCGCTCAAGCCAACGGCCGGACCGGGCCGGCGTCTGCGCCGCTTCCATCTGCCGCGGTACCGGATGCGCTTGAGGTCGAGCGAATCAAAAGAAACGACTGTGGGGAATTTTGTGGGTGGACTGCTTCAAAAAGGCGAACAATAGTGGGTAGTACCCACAGTCTATCTTGCGCAGAAAGTCCTCGCAAGCCATTGAAAACAAGCAATATCTAGCAACCGTGGGCAATGCTGAAAAGGGCAAATCCATAGCTGTTAACTTAATGGCTGCTCCCACAAACCACGGTGCTCAGTCTCAGGTCATGGCCTTGCGATTTTCGCCGGCAAGGAATTGACCCCTTAGGGAAAGCTACGGCATTTACCAGGATCTATCGTGGGCCGCACCTGCGGCCGCCGTCCTCTCGGCAAAAAGGATGGGAGATCTCCCCCTCCTCGTGCTCGATCCGCGTCTCGTCACAGAACTGCTTCCCAATCGATCCACAGGCCGTCTCGATCAATCGCAGCGCATCGCGAGTGCCTACGATGTCCTGTTCTGTGTGCTTGCGCTCTGTCTGCTTGAGAACGGCTGGAAGCTGATCGCCCAGCCCGGTTATTTGACTCTCGAAAACGGGGCATCTACCGTTGACCCAGCCAAAGTCATCGGAGCAATCAGGAACGGCACCCTCTCAGTGGTGGCATGGAGAGACTTTTGTGCGGAGCACGGAATCGGCGACTGGCCGCTGGCAGCTTCAACAGCTTCGCCTTCTAACTCGTAATTGCGTCGGCGGGAGCATCGTTGGCGGCTGCCGAAGGGGAGCCTGAAGTCGGCATTGCGCCCGAGACCTTACGACCTGAGCAATGGTGAAAGGAGTGGAATTCTATCTGAAGGCCCGGTTCTTACGGCCGCGCCTCGCGGAAGGGGCGCGGCCGTCTAATTCTGGAACGGCTACTGCACGGTGAGGGCGACGAGGCAGGTAGCCGTGACCGAGCCCGAGGTGCCCGTCACGGTAATGGTGTAGTCTCCCGCCGTGGTGCCGGCAATGCCGCCTCCACCACCACCTCCGCCTCCACCTCCTCCACCACCGCCGCCACCGCCACCAGCTCCTCCGCCGCAAGCTAGGACGCCGCTGCTGAGCGCCACGACCAGCGCCAACATTCCGAGAATGGTCCGCCAGCTTCGGCGGCGCGCCGGGATGCCGAAGAGCAGCAGGCAGGCCAGAGTTGCGCCACCGGCTGCGTACCAGGGAACTCCAGGGCGCTTGGGATAAACGAGCGCCCCGCTGGTTGGCGCCGTGGTGAAGACGGTGAGGTATGCTGTCCCCACGTTGGTTCCTACGATGGTCACCGGACTGCTTGAACCGAAGCTCAGGGTAGGCGGATACTGAGCGCCGGCGGGGCTGGAGGTGACGGTGGCCGTCAGCGCCACGTTGCCGGTGAAGCCGCCGGCAGGTGTCAAGGTGATAGTTGAGGTGTTTCCAGTGGTTGCGCCGGGGGCGACTGTGACTGCCGTGCCTGTAATGGCAAGACTAGGCGGGAGCGCAGTCACAGAGACGGTCTCAGTGTTCTGGCCGGCGAGGTAGTTCGAGTCGCCGCTATAGGAGGCGGCGAGAGTATCGCTGCCCACCGCCAGCGAGTTTGCCGGGATGGTCAAGGTGGCGTATCCCTCGGTCAACTGGACCGGCGACGAGGAGTAGCTTCCGCTCGATAGAGCAACTGTACCGGTCGGTGTTAGCGAGGACAGTTGACCGGCGACATTGACCTCCACATACAGGGACTTATTGACGACGGTGGATGGATTGGCGGGCGAAAAGCTGATTGTTGGTGCGAGGAAGGCGATCAACGTGCACGTGCCGCTGCCTTTGGTGTAGGTGGAATCGCCAGGGTAGGTTGCAGTCAGCGTTTCCTGAATTCCGATTATGCCGGATGGGATCGTGAAGGTAGCCAGGCCATTAATCAACTGCGCGGATTGCGGATTGAAGCTCGCGTCGGTGCTTGAAAGCGTTACCAATCCCGTTGGCGTCGGATCGCCACTGGGCCCGCTTACCGAAACCGCGATCGAAACCGGATAACTTGTGTTCCCGCTGGGTCCGGTCACCGTTACCGCCGGCGCGATCGTACCGGCGGAATTCACCATAACGAGTGCAGTACCGGTATTCTGCTGATAATCGGCATCCCCGCCGTATTTCGCTGTGATGGTATCGTACCCTACCCACAGGGAGTTTGCCGGGATGGTCACACTGGCGGTTCCGTTGATGAGATTCACGGCCGGCATGACAATGCCCGGGCTGCCGTTGTAAGAGACCGTCACCGAACCGGAGGGCATTGGGATGCCGCCCACTTGATACAGTGTGATGGTCAGTTGCAGCGCTTGATTGGAAAGGATGGTGTACGAAGAGGGAGCCACCGTGAGTTGTGGCAGAACCTTTCCAAGAGTCAGCGAGATGGCAGGCGAAGTAGACCCGCTATAGTTGGCGTCGCCACCATATACGGCGGTAAGGTCATAGGTTCCGGGGATCAGGGATGCGGTGACGAAATCGCATATACCCACGGCGGGCCGGGTGTTGGTGGCGGCAATTCCAACGAGGGGAGCGGTTCCCAGGGTCGAGGCCCCATTCATGAAGGTCACGGTGCCCGTGGGCGCCGAGCCGTCGCTATCTGTCGTGACGGTGACATCCAGCGACACAGTGTTGTCGGACCAGGACTCATAGCTTGGCGCCTTCTGGGTAGTAACGGCCGGTACGACGGTGAAGGGATACGGCGAGCTGGTGCTGGCCAGGAAACTGGTGTCTCCGGGGAACACGGCGGTGAGAGTGCCGCTGCCGACTGGGAGCAATGCCGTTTGTAGCTCGGCGATGCCATTGCTGGCCAGCGCGGCGGTGCCAAATGTTGCGCCGCTGCTCTGGAAGGCGACGACGCCCGTGGCAGCGCCGTTCGGGTTCGCGGCCGAGGCGCTGTTGCCATAAGTCTGCGCATCGATCACGTAATTGAAGCCGTAATAGGGAGTGGCCGCGGCCTTGCCGGTTGCCGGGTCGGAATACCCGACGACTTTGAGAGTGGTGGTGCTGCTTTCGGGCTCCACGGTAACGGAGATCGCATTGGAGTCGCTCTGGGCATACGTGCCGCTGCCGCCATAGTGGGCCGAGACCTGATACGAGCCGCCGGGAAGGGAGTTGGTCGTGCCGGAGACCGATCCGCCGCTCAGCGTGAAGTCCGCGATGCCTTCACTGTGCGGCAGGTTTGCGGGACTGAGGTTGTCGACCAGCGCGATATTGCCCGACGGCGTGCCGCCGGCCGCGCTCACGCTCGCACTGACGGCAACGCTCTGGCCGTGGGTCATGCTGAGGGGTCCGGTCGAGCCGTTGAGCTGCAGGGACGAAGACGTGGCGATGAAGCTCGCGCCGGGCCAGTTGCTCACAAGCTGGCTGGCATCCACGCTACCCAGTCCGCTGGCCAGGTCGTATCCGGTCGTGGCATTGTATCCGGTCATGAAGTAGTAGTCGGCCGCATCGCCGGCGCAACCGGGCGAGTAACCCACACAGTCGACGGAATTGTCGCCGCTGTCGACGTCGTGAAAGACAGTGGAGTAATTGGTCTTGGCCAGTGCGTAAAGCGCGTAGTCGGCCTGGCCGAGGCGAGCGCCGGTCTTCTGCTTCACCAGGGCCAGGATGCCGGCGAAGGCGGGCGCCGACGCCGATGTGCCGCCGATGCCGGTCAGATACAAGTTGGTGCCTGTTTCGCCGGCGGCGCAGTCCGCGTAGCCGTTCGGTGTTTGGTCGGTACAGATGCTCCAGAGCGCGCCGTAGAATCCGTTGCCCGCCAGGAAAGAAACATCGGGCAGGTTGCGGCCGGCGCCTGTGGCCACCGTGGCTTGCCACGCGGGCACAGGGTAAATCGAGCTGATGCCGCCGCCTCCCGCGATGATATCGTTATCGCTCGAGATTCCGGTGAAGGATGCGAGATTCGTGTTCTGGGCAACGCTGAGATTGGGATAAGTGGAGTCGTTCCAGGGCCTCTCGGGGATGTAGCCGAGCGCGCTGCGACGGTCGGGCAGGGTGTTGGTGATGTCAACGTAATTGGTAAAGCTGGTGGGGAAGTTGCTGTACAGAACGTCATAGTCGGTGCCGCCCACGGATACGTTGTAGGGCGTGGCGCTGAAACCATTCACAGCCAGGCCTTGCGAAGCTTGAGTTTCCGTATTCGGGTCGTCGCAACCGGCCGATCCGCTGTCGCCCGAAGAGACTGTGACCGAAATGCCCTGCGCCGCCGCCTGTTCCCACAGATTCAGGATGTACTGGTTGCCGGAGGCGCCAAGCGCCGATTCGCATTCGCCGAAGCTGACATTCAGGATGTCCGCCTGGTTGTCGTCGATGGCGCGTTGGATCGCAAGGTAAACCCCTTGCTGGAAGGAGTTGCCGGCGGCGGTGTAGAGGATCACCTGGGCGTTGGGGGCGATGCCTCCAGAGACCTGGGTGTCGAGGTATGCCTCGATGGAATCGCTATTCTCGCCGGGGTCGTCGCCGTCGACCACAACCGTGACTGGGTTTGGGGCCAGCCCGAAGACGGAACGATAGTTGGCGTTTTGGGTCACGCTAATGTTGGAGTCTCCGGCAACTCCGATGGTCACGCCAGTGCCGTCTAAGGCCGTGCCGGAGAAGTTCGCGTTGAGGGTGGTGGGCGTGTCGTAGATGGTGGCTGCGTCCGCGGGGCCGAGGTAGATGTAGTAATCGCCGTACATATCTTCATTGGTATAAGCGGGACGAATGGTGCGCGTTTGGGGATCGAAGACGCCGCCTGGTCCCAGGACGTACTGCGCCCTGGGCTTGAAGTTGTTAAGAGAGGCAAAGCCCGCGACGACTGGAGCCAGGGCGCTGGGGATTTGCGGATCGGTGGCGTTGGCCCAGTGCTGCTCGCCGTTAACCATGTAGCTGTGGAGCGCGGTGTGAAAGGCGCTCTGAACCTGGCCCACCGAGCCGGAGAATTCAATAGCCATGTGCCCCTTGGCGACCCTGTTCACGGCGAATCCGTGGCCCGCGAGCCAGGTCTGGATCGACTCGAGATCGCTGTCGCCGACGCCAAAGCGCTGGCCGAACTCCTCGGGACTCAGAAACCTGTGGAAGTTGGGCGAGTTCGCGTCCTGCACCGATTGAAGCCAGGTCTGGAGGTCGGCCTCCTGCTGCGTGCTGCGCGCGAGAACCAGGAGCAGGCGGTTGGCCGGCATGGAGAGGGGCGCCGGCCCCTGGTCGTACCTTGGCTGCGCGAGCGGGTGCGTGTTACCGCGCAGGGTCACGAGCGACGACTCGTCAATGACTCCGGCGACGCGCGGCTGCGTGTAAGAACGCGGCAAATCCTGAGCGCCGGTGGAGACTGCGATGAACAACGAGCAAGCCAGAAGGAGAACATAAGAAGGAACGAGCGGAGAACGCTGATCGAACGTACTCATGATGCCACCCTGCCGGGCATCCAGTCGCTGTCCACGGTACAGGCTTCACGACCGAAAGCACGCGGCAAAAAAACCCGCAGGAATTATATCAGAAGGGGAAGTCGGCTGGCGGGTTGGGCTCATGCGCTGGCCTAGTCAGGATCGAGGGCCGCCACCCCAAAGTGCCTGGCGGACCATGCCAGCGCCTGCGCCGCTTCCATCTGCCGCGGTACAGGATGTGCTCGAGGTCGAGCGAATCGGAGATATGACTGTAGGGACTTTTGTAGGGAAACTCCTTCAAAATGGCGGGCAATCCTGAGCAATCAATAAAGTGGCAGTGCGCACGATCTTCGCTGTAAGGGCAATAATATACTTGGCTGACTTTACAGGGAAGGCGTTTTATGTGCTGAATAGAAAAGCCCCGACCGCGAATCGGGGCAATCCTGGTTTGCATGGACACACAAATCATGACAGGAGTGTGCCCAAAATGCAAACCGAAAAGTTGAGAGAAACTGAAATCAGAATGCGCTCGATAGAAGCGGCTGCATCCGTGTCAGCCCCAAGTGATGACATCGGCAATCTGCTTATACACTCAGACTGGATCACGTCCTATGTGATTACAGGCATAATGCCGGAGATTAAATCAAATGAATCAGCCGTTGCACGGAGGGTTATAGTGCATCACTAAATCCGTCTCAATATCAAGCCTCTGCGATTCTTTGCCATTGAGATGGATGCAGATACAATTCGCGCCGTTCTTTTTGAAACAAGCGGCCTTATGGTGATCGTCGAATCGGGTAGATAGGTCTCCCGTCTGCCCGACGTAAATAAAGTTGTGATTGCCTCCGCCATCACTCTTAACGGTTCGCTTCGTCACGATATAGACTGCTCCTACAGCCTTAAAGTCTGTGCCAAAGGGGTAAATGGCGAAGTTGTATTTGGCGCCGGATTCCCCTGTCCACTCTGCGTCTGCGATCTTTGCCGTAATGCTGTGCTCCTTCTCGCCCATTTCTGGGCGCAAAAATATCCTTGTGAACCTGCGTGGACGTTTTCGCTTGACAAGGAGAAGCTACAGAGGTATCCTGGCTTTGCTAGTTGAGTCAAGCGGTTGATTTTGAGTCTTTACCGGAGCCCATCGCGTCAACGATGGGCTTTCGTGTATACACCTCCCCGAAAAAAGAGCCACAGATCAGTGTGCCTCTTTCGCGTCCAAATAGCGACCAAAATTAGTTACTATATTGGTACATTCATGCGATCTCTCTGACGGCGATTGAGGCATTGGCGTAAAACAACTCTTCAGCGAAGTTGCGTCCGACCTTTGGATACATAAAACTCCTGCCAATAGACATTCCAGATATAGAGGCAATCCAAGAATCGATTCGCTCAGATTCTTCGGCGTATTTTGCCGGAACAAGATTCTCCTTTATTTCCGCATAACGCCGCAAGAAAAAGGCAAGGAAATCCGCCACTTGAATCAGGCTCACTTCTTCTGAATCACCGAAATACGGGACATCTATGATCTCGTCAAGTGCATCCTGCTTTTTCTTTCGTCCGTAATACTCGTCGCTCCATTTAGGAGGTCGGCAAATGACATCAGTAAAACGCAACTCCTGCCGCCGCTCGTTATCGAAGATCAGCAGCGTATTGCCTTTGGTGCCCTCAAAAGTCATTGCCCATTTTTGGACAGCCAAGACAAGATGGAAACCAAGAAATCTCCACAGGCTATTCAATTCGTCGGGGATAAACTGAAGTCCATACCTTTGCTTGTAGGTTTCCTTGCAGACGGAAGAATAGACGATCTTGTGCTTTCGATCCTTGAGCCATTGAAGAACAAATGAGATTATTTTGGCCCTAGTTGGACCATCTATACTTCTCCAAGGACCGTTACCGGCATAGAAATTCCGTGTATGCAGCTCAGTGACTTCATGTCCGCACATGCCGGATAGGGCCGCTAGAAGTTCCCCCCAATCTTTTTTAGTGATGTGCATTCGTTGAGAATCAACAATGACCCCTACCATTACCGCAATCGGTTCATCGCCCGTGCCGCTCTCATCGCAATAGCAGACTTTCATCGGGAATTTCCTCAGTTGACTTTGGACAGACATCGGGTATACTCTCCATTCTAGGAGCGTGTATGCCGAATCTGCCCACCGCATCCGCCAAGATTCAGACGGGCGATTTCGACCGCTTTACCGAATTTGCGCGGCGGCTTTTCGCCGTGCCGCATTCCCATATCAAGGCCCAACTGGACGCCGAACGGGAGGCTAAGCGAACGTCTCAGGCTTCCGCTTCCCACGTCCCTGGCGTCGCATCCATCCCAAGCAGAGCCAGTAAAGCACGTTAGAACGGCCTCGTTTCTACCACCTTGCCGGTCACCTCGGCATAGGTCAGACGTTTGCCCACGATCTGCGAGAGCGCAAGAGCAAACCTGTCGTAATCGTCCTTGTTCCGCCGGTTGTTGTAGCGGAAAACCTGCTCATCCACATAGCGGTCAAGGTGGAACGGCTCAACCGCAACGTATGTGCCTTTCAGACCCCGCTTGAGCAGACTCCAGAAGTTCTCAATCCCCTGAGTATGAACCTGCCCGCGAACGTACTCTTGCATGTGATTCACGGCCTCATGCACAAAGTCCTGTTCCGCCAGCCGATCGTATCCGGTTGCCCGGTCAGTGTAGATGGTGGACTTCCGTTCGATGCCGTTCAGAATCTCTGCTTGCAGTGTATCGCGGGCCACGTCTGGAATGACTTTGGCGCGGACTCTGCGGGCTTCCCGGTCCAGCATCCCCATCACAACGGTCTTCTGATTTGCTCTCACGCCGTTCTGAATCTTCATGCGCTTCGATGCGTGCATGTTCTGATACCTGCCACCGATGAATGTCTCGTCAATTTCAATCGGGCCACCGTTGCCATTCATCTTGACGAAGGATTCATCTTGCATGGCCTTACGGACGCGGTGCAGCATGAACCAGGCGGTTTTCTGAGTGACGCCGATGGACCGGGCAACCTCGTAGCTGCTGATCCCGTTGCGGCAATTGGCGAGCAGCCAGATCACGGGCAGCCACTTGTCCAGACCGATAGGCGAGTCCTCAAGAACGGTTCCGACTTTTAGCGAGAACTTCTGGCGCGGGTGATCCTCGTAGCAGCGATATACGCGGGCTTTGGCGAGATAGGTCAACTTCGATGAATCGCACTGCGGGCAGCGTACTATGCCGTCTTCCCAGCGCAGAGCAATCATGCACTGGCGGCAATTCTCATAATCAGAGAAGAACTGAATTGCTTGCTGTAATGTCTTTGGCGCGTCCATGATTAAAGCCTACGCCTGAATTCGTAGTCTGTCAAGTATATTATTGCCGCTGTAAGCCATTGAAAATCAAGCAATATAGAGCAATCCTGAGCAATGCTGAAATGAGCGGATGTCTATCTGGCAACCGAAAGGTCAGTGGAAGTTTGGCGTGCCAGATCAGTCAATGCGTATCTTTCAGAGCCAGAAGGTGTGGTGGCTGTTGGGAACAGCCACCATATTGATATAATAAAGGAGTTGGCGCACAATTCACTGATAATAATCAGGTACTCCAAGGAGGCGCGATGCCCAGAGGCGTATGGGAAAAGATGCCGGGCAGTGGCATCTGGTGGATTCATTATGTGGATGCCGAGGGCAAGCGCCGGCGCGAGAAGGTCGGTCGCAAGACAGACGCAATCCGGCTCTACCACCAACGAAAGGCCGATGCGGCGGCCGGGAAGAAACTGAGCAAGCCCCTTCGGCAACGCGATCGAACTTTTCAAGAACTCGCCGACAATGCCCTCGAATATGCCAAGAAAAACAAGGCAAACCCCTCGGATGACGAACAGAAGATCAGGCTCCTTACAGGCAAGTTTGGCAGTCGTGAAGCGTCGTCTCTGACGCAGCAGGAGTTGGCGGCTTTTCTGGAGTCACGCAATACCAGTCCCGCAACCTTCAACCGTTACCGGGCCACGCTGAGCATGATTTTCCGCGAGGCGATTCGGAATGGCTGGTTGGAGCGCAATCCGGCGCGGTTGGTCAAAGCAAAGAAAGAGGACAGTGGGCGCATCCGATTCCTCTCTGATGATGAAGAAAAGGCGATTCGACTGATCATCGCTGAGGAATACCCCGAACGATTCCTGAATGAATTTGAGATCGCCTTGCATACGGGCATGAGGCGGTCGGAGCAGTTCTCGCTTGCCTGGAACCAGGTGGACTTCAACGGCAAAAGAATTCAATTGCTCAAGACAAAGAACGGAACGGGGCGGGCCATCCCCTTGAACTCGATAGCAATGGCAGCTTTCGAGCGGCAGTTTCAGGTTTCCGGCCATGCAGAGAGGGTCTTTATCACCGATGATGGAAAGCCGCTGATCCGGAAACCCATCCGGCGATGGTTTGAGGAGACGATGCTGAAGGCTCAGATCAGGGATTTCAGCTGGCATTGCCTCCGCCATACCTTTGCCAGCCGCTTGGTCATGGCAGGAGTCGCTCTGAAGGCGGTACAGGAGCTGATGGGGCACAAGACGATTCAGATGACGGCCCGGTACGCGCATCTTTCGCCTGACCACCTTCAGAGCGCGGTCGAGTTGATCTCAGGCGTAAAACCGGCCAAACAGCAACTGGAAAAACCAACAGCCACCAGAACAGCCACCAGCACAAGAACGGCCGCCCGGAAGGGGCAGCCTGTCGCCCCCTAATCCTTGCTGTATCTCATTGATTTATAGCTGTTTATATGGCGGAGAGGGAGGGATTCGAACCCCCGATAGCCTTGCGACTATGTCTGATTTCGAGTCAGGTGCATTCAACCGGGCTCTGCCACCTCTCCGCTTTGTAACTCATGCCATATCAACTGCTTACGAAAACCACCAGTTTGGGCCAGCTCTCTTGTCTGGTTCCCGCCGCAGGTCGATTCAACCACTGCTTCAAAGGCGCCTTATCCGGGAGCGACTGTTTCCGATTCATGCTCGGGCGCACAACGAGCCCATTTCCCGGTCATCCGCATCGTCTTCGGGCCAATGACGCCTGCGGCATCCCACAGACCAGCGGCCGCCACTACTAGTTTACCGGCAGTGGGGCGCCGAGGCAATGCCCGGTCTCCGGCCGCATCTGAGCATGCTTGAGCAGGCGCCGTTGCGGAACAGGAATCGGGCGCGCGGTGAGGGAATGCTATGCGCGGATTTGCGCGGAAAAGCGTTGTTTTTGGCTCAAAACCGGCTCAAGACGGGCCAAAACTGGCCGGTCTTGTTTACCGATCGGTTAACGGGTTGGATTCCTAAGCTGCTGATTAACAGCGACTTACAAGCAAACACGGGTTGAAAAGGAGCCCTCCGTAGGGGGAGGGGGTGGAGGTCGTGACGGGGTACGGACCGGCCACATACCTGACAGATCGGGCCGGGGCGGTGGTCAGGGACCGGGGGCCAGTAGTGCCTCGCTCCAACGAATACTACCATTGTGCGCCGGCGGAGGGTAATTCTCGGCAACCACCTGCTGTGGGGCGGACGCCTCCGGCTCGATCCGCAGGCGCTCGATTGGCTGCGTTCCAAAGGCGAAGGCCCCCTGACCCGCATCAACAGTGTTGTGGTCGGCCTGACCGGGTTCGAAGCCGCATCCGGGAGGGGAGATGGGCTAAAACTACCGCATTTGCAGTAGAAATGCACTGCAAATGCCGGAAGGTGGAGAAGGGGCGTTGCTTTCCCACCCTTCGCCAGGAAAAAGGCGAAGGATGGGGCACCCGGCCGTTCAAACTCCGCACTTCCTTCCGGAGGGAGAGGCCGAAAATAGCCCAGGACAGCGTCCGCCATGGCGGACGCAATCCTGGGGAACCGTTCCAACCGGAAAGTCCCGCCCCGTCGGGGCGGAACGATATCCGATCAGACCTTCATCGCCGTTCATGCAATTGCCCTGGGATATCCAGCCACACGCCAGCCTGCCATCGGAATTAAGCTATTCTCAGGGGCCGCGCGGGGCTGACGTAGCAGTTCCCAGAGTGCGGCAGGAGACAGTTCTCTATGGCGCACACGTATTGTTCCTCGCTCTTCCATTGTGTTTTCTCGACCAAGGAGCGCCAAAGAGCCATCGCGCCAGCGTTGCAGGAGCGGCTATGGGCGTACATGGGAGGGGTTGCGCGAGAGAACGAGATGAAGGCGCTCGCGGTTGGTGGGAGGGATGATCACGCCCATATTCTGCTCTCGCTGCCGTCGTCTTTGGCAATTGCCGAGGCGATGCGGAAGATCAAGGGCGGATCGTCGCGATGGTTACACGAGAGTTGCGGGCTGAGAGGGTTTGAATGGCAGGAGGGTTACGGGGCATTCACCATTGGATTGTCTCAGGTAGATGCCACGGCGGCGTACATTGCCGGTCAGGCGGAGCACCATCGAAAGCGCGATTTTCAGGCGGAGTTTGTGGCCATTTTGAAGCAGCATCGGATTGAATACGATCCGCGGCATGTTTGGGGGTGAGTCACGCCGGCCCTACGGGACGGCGGGGGACGCGGGGGGATGGTTTCCCAGGGTTTCACCCGGGGCTATTTTCATTTGCTCCCTCCGGGAGAACGGCGGGGCTGCTCGATTGGCTGCGCTTAAAAGGCAAGGGGAGTCCGACCCGCATCAACGATATTCTGATCAACCTGATGGAGGCCGAAGGGCGCGTCGGGTTGGGGAGATAGTGCGATCCCTGGTCCCAAAAACGGGACCTGGGGTACCCATTTTTGCACTTCCGGAGCACGGGCCACCCACCCACCTGATACCCTCATGAATGGAAGTGCATTCACTATGGGCTTGATTACCTCAATTGACCAACTCCCGGCAGTTCATCTCGACATGCTTTCCCAGATTGATGGAGCGGACCGGGATTTAATGAGTCGGTTCGCGCCCAAGTTGTCGATTAACCGGGACTTAGACCGAAGTCTCGTGAGTTTCCAAGGGAACAGAGAGGAAATTGGGCATCGTTGGTGCAAATTCCGCGAAGGCTTCTCGGCGTCTCTTATTCGATATGTGATTGCAAAAGCTGGGATCAACAAAGGGAGAATTCTGGATCCTTTTGCGGGCGGCGGGACAACTCTTGTAGTCGCGGCGGAACTAGGGCTCGACGCGGTTGGCATCGAGTTGCTGCCGAGTAGTGCAGAAATAATCAGGGTCCGCAGTGAGGTTCTAAATGCCGACAAGAGTTGGTTGGCCAAGCAGATTCGAAGGATAGTCATCGAGCGAAAATGGACCCAGCCAGGGACACGACAGCCCTTCTCTCATCTCCGTATAACGGAGAATGCCTTTCCGGAGGAGAACGAGCGGCAACTCGAGCGCTTCCTTTTTGAGGCTGGGTCTGAAACCAGCGCCCTGCTATCGAGCCTGCTTCGTTTTGCCGCAATGTGTGTACTTGAAGAAATCAGCTTTACGCGTAAGGACGGACAATATCTCCGCTGGGATCACAGGTCTGGGAGGGGTTTTGGGACGAAATGTTTCGATAAGGGGAAGATTCAAAGCTTCGATGAAGCCATTCGTGAAAAGCTCGATCAAATCGCGGACGATATCGAAGGGCGAGAGGCGCAGCCGTCGCTTTTTTCCCCTGAACTGAAAGCTCCAAACCCGGGCAAGATTGAGCTGCGACTCGGCTCCTGCCTGGACATAGTTCCTAAAATGGAGCCAAACTCAATAGATGGCCTGGTTACCTCTCCACCCTATTGCAATCGATATGACTACACTAGGACTTATGCATTAGAACTAGCTATGCTTGGGACCGGAGAAGACAGGATACGTGAGCTCCGGCAGACTATGTTGTTGTACGCGCCGGAGCAAAAATAGACCACGTGACGCCGCGTTAGCGGCGTGACGTGGCGGAGTAAAAGTAGACCACCCGCCAGATTGAAGTTTCACAGACAAGCAGGTTTTCTTTGGGGTGCCGAA
>Ga0326727_10015570_pt1 | contig 16283 bp, 17 predicted proteins | sample MB2enrmetagenome_FD_207643 | JGI IMG/M metagenome (GOLD analysis project Ga0326727, IMG submission 207643) | Lab enriched peat soil microbial communities from McLean, Ithaca, NY, United States - MB29MY | ecosystem: Environmental > Terrestrial > Soil > Wetlands > Peat | place: USA: New York...
CACCGAGACCGAGCTGCGCGCGTTCCGTGACCGCCTCCACCTGCCCATCACCGACAAGCAGCTCTCGGCGGGCCTCCCCCCCTACTACCACCCCGGCCCCAAGTCCGACGAGGTCGACTACGTGCGCAGCCGGCGGCTGGCCCTGGGCGGCCCGGTGCCCCGCCGCAACGTCCGTTCCAAGAAGCTCGACGTCCCCGACGAGACGGCGTGGGCGGAGACCTTCAAGGGGTCGGGGGGCAGGGCCGTGTCGACGACGGCCGCCTTCACCGCCATCCTGCGCAACCTGCTCCGCGACAAGGGAGTGGGCAGGCGGATCGTCCCCATCATCCCCGACGAGGCGCGCACGTTTGGGATGGACGCGCTCTTCCGCGAGATCAAGATCTACGCCGCCCACGGCCAGCAGTACGAGCCGGTCGACGCCGAGATGGTGCTCAGCTACAGCGAGGCCAAGGACGGCCAGATCCTCGAGGAGGGAATCACCGAGTCGGGCTCGATGGGGTCGTTCACCGCGGCGGGCACCGCCTACTCGACCTTCGGGGAGCCGATGATCCCCTTCTACATCTACTACTCGATGTTCGGCTACCAGCGGGTGGGAGACCTCATCTGGGCCTTCGGCGACTCGCGCGGCCGGGGCTTCATGCTGGGCGGGACCGCCGGGCGCACCACCCTGAACGGCGAGGGCCTGCAGCACCAGGACGGCCACTCGCCGCTGCTCTTCTCCGCCCTCCCCCACGTGCGCATCTACGACCCCGCCTACGCCTACGAGCTGGCGGTGATCCTTCGCGACGGCATCCGCAGGATGTGCGTGGACGACGCCGACGCCTTCTACTATGTGACCCTCTACAACGAGAACTACGAGCAGCCGCCCAAGCCCGATGGTGTGGACGAGGGGATCCTGCGCGGCCTCTACCGGCTGCGCCCGGCGGAGAACGGACGCAAGCACCGGGCCACCCTGCTGGCCAGCGGGCCCGCCGTGGCGGCGGCGCTCACCGCCCAGCAGCGGCTCGCCGAGAACCACGACGTGGCCGCCGACGTCTGGAACGTCACCAGCTACCAGCAGCTCCGCAACGACGCCCTCGAGGTGGAGCGCTGGAACCGGCTGCACCCCGAGCTGGAGCCGCGCCTCTCGCACCTCGCCGAGCAGCTCCGGGATGCGCCGGGGCCGATCGTGGCGGTGACCGACTACATGAAGGCGGTGCCCGACCAGGTCGCCCGGTTCGTCCACCAGGACTTCATCCCGCTGGGGACCGACGGCTTCGGCCGCAGCGACACCCGGCAGGCGCTGCGGCGCCACTTCGAGACCGATCCCGAGCACGTCACCGTGGCGGTGCTGGATGGATTGGCCCGCGCCGGGGAGATCCCCCGCCACGAGGTGGCCGCGGCCCTGGAGCAGTACGAGATCGAGACCGAGCTGCCGGACCCGCGGCTGCGCTGAGACGCGCGTCAGAGCGGCCGGGTCATCTCCAGCTTGAGCCGGTCCGGTTCGTCTGCGCGCATCGGCACGGTGGCGCCGGTGCGGACGAAGCCGAGGCGGGCGTAGAGCGCCTCGGCGGCCTCGTTGCCCACGGCGAGCCATAGATCGAGCGCCCGGTACGGACCGTCCGCGGCCCATCCGATGACCGCGGAGATCAGCCGGCCGCCGATCCCCTGATGCCGCCAGTCCGGATGCACCCACATCCCGACCAGCTCGGCGTGGCCGGGCGCGTCGCCGGGGATCCCGGCGGCGGTCCCCACCAGGCCGGGGGCAGCGCGGGCGGCGAAGCTGGACCGCCGGCTGAGCCGCGCCCTCCACTCCGCCGGCGCCATCGTCTCCTCGCCCGCGAGGGTGGAGGCGAAGGCGTCCGGCGCCTGGGTGAGGGCCGCCAGCCGGACCTCGCGGTACTGGACCCAGTCCGCGGGCCGCAGACGGACGATCTCGACCTCCGTCACCTGGCGAGTCTGCGAGGCCGCGGCGCGCTTCACAGGGGGCGAAGCATCTCCAGCTCGAGGAGCGACGGGTCGTCCTCGCGCACCGGCTGGGTGGCGCCGGTGCGGACGAAGCCGAGGCGGGCGTAGAGCGCCTCGGCGGCGTCGTTGCCCACCGCGACCCAGAGGTCGAGCGCCCGATACGGACCGTCCGCGGCCCATTCGATGACCGCGGACACCAGCCGGCCGCCGATCCCCTGATGCCGCCAGTCCGGATGCACCCACATCCCGACCAGCTCGGCGTGGCCGGGCACGTCGCCGGGGATCCCGGCGGCGGTCCCCACCAGGCCGTGGGCGGCGCGGGCGGCAAAGGTGGTCCGCCGGCCCAGCCGCGCCCGCCACTCCGCCGGCGTCATCGTCTCCTCGCTCGCAACGGTCGTGCCGAACGCATACGGCGCATCGGCGAGCGCCGCCAGCCGGATCTCGCGATACGCGACCCAGCCGGCAGGCCCGAGGCGGACGACGCTGATCCCACTCACTCGGGCGAGTCTACGGGGGTCGGGGTCTGGCCCCTTCATGCCGTGCGCCCATCGGGGAGCCGCGCGGCGGGGGTAGACTCGGCCGTCCATGGACGCTCCCGCCCCGCTCACACCCACCCAGATCGCGAGCCTGCTGCGGTCGAGCGGCAGCGCCATCGAGGCCGAGGTCCGGGCCGCCCCGCCGGGCGTGCTGAGCTGGCACCCGCGCCCCGGCGCGTGGTGCGTCAAGGAGGTTCTCGGCCACATCATCGAGGCCGACCGCCGCGGCTTCTCCGGACGCGTCCGCGAGCTGCTCGAGCCGGACGGGCGGGAGCTCGTAGGGTGGGATCAGGAGGAGATTGCGCGGGCGCGCCATGACTGTGACCGCGACGCCGGAGAGCTCCTCCCGGAGTTCCTCTCCCTGCGCCAGCCGGGGCTTCAGCTCGTGCAGCGGCTCACCCCCGCGGACCTCTCCCGCAGCGGACGGCATCCCAAGGTGGGTGACCTGAGCGTCGGCGACGTCGTCAACGAGTGGGTGCATCACGATCGCAACCACCTGAAGCAGATCCTCTCCAATGTCCAGGCCTACGTGTGGCCCCACATGGGAGCGGCCCAGGGCTTCAGCAGCGACTAGGGAGCGCCGCCGCTGTCACCCGAGACGGCGGCGCGCCAGGGTGAGAGTGGTGATGTTCGGCACGGTGACCTCGCCGCCGTGCGCCGCGATCACCCGGCGCAGGCCGTCGAACAGCCGCGCCCTCGTCGTCCCGGCGAGGAGCCGGTGATCCGACTGGGTGGCGAGCAGGTTCAGGAACGAGTCGGCGGATAGCTGCGCCGACCACACGTAGGTTCGCGGCGTCACCGCACCGAACCATCCCGACGCCGTGATCTCGTCACCGAGGCCGGCGTCGTCGCGCTCGCGCAGTCCCGGGAACCCCGGGTTGTGGGCGAGCAGGTCCGGCGCGAGGTGCTGGTAGACGTCCTCCAGCTCGTCGCGGAGCTCCTCTCCCCGCCAGCGCACCTGGTGCCCCATGAGCGCGAGCGTCCCTCCCGTCTGCAGCGCCTGCGCGGCCTTGACCCAGCGCACCGCCGGGTCCACCCAGTGGAAGGACTGGGCGGCGAAGACGAGACCGAATGCGTCCGTCTCCAGCGGCCACTCCTCGAATGTCTGGGGCGCGATGCGCGCCCGGGGGAAGGGGCGGCAGTTGCGCACCGCGACCGCCGCCATCTCCGGGTGTGGCTCGAGGGCGAGGATCTCGATGCCGCGAGCGGCGAATGCCACCGTCGCCTTGCCGGTGCCCGCTCCGACCTCGAGCGCGCGCAGCCGCTCGACGTCGATCCCCGTGAACCTCAGCACGTCGTCGACCAGCTCGGCGGGGTAGCCGGCACGGGCGCGGTCGTACAGCTCGGCCACCTCACCGAAGACGAAGCGCTGCTCTCTTGCCGCGCGTGCCATCGTTGCCGGCAGCGTACCTCAGCCGCCCTGGAAGCTCACCGCACCGCCCACCGTCAAGTGGTCGAGACTCCCGGGAACGGGGATGGCGATCCAACCCTCGCGCGTGGCGGCATCGTGCAGCTCGTCAGGGATCGCGCAGCACAGATCCCGCTCCTGCGCGCGCGCCACGAGGGCGCAGACGAGCGCGTCGAAGGTGTGGTCGGTGTGAATGACGTCGGCCCATCCCGCGGCGCCGGCGCGGAGCCACGGACAGCGCGCACGCAGGTCCTCGATGAGCGCCGTGAGCACGGGCCGTCCGACCTCGGCCTTGTAGCCGCGGTGCGGCAACCCCCACTGGCGCAGCGCCGCCGCCGGATACACCTCGACGAACTTCCCGGCGCCGCTCCGGTCGACCGGTTCACCGACGAGCTGGCCCATGAGGCGAGCCATTCGCATGGCCGGATAGGCGATCCGGTCGGTGCTGACGCTGAGCGGCTGCTGGCGGATCTGCTCGTGGACCCAGCGATCCGTCTCGCGGCGGGCCAGCCTCTCCGGGCGGGCCTCGCCGAAGGAGCGGCCGGCATGATGCTGACCGACCGCGGCGACAAAGTCGTCCGGCCAGCCCAGCGGGACGTCGAGCCCGATCTTGTCCACCGGCGCGGCGAGGATCTCGGCCAGGCGACGATCGTTGACCTCGTGCTCGACCGCCTCGACGATGGCGCCGCGCCGCTCCCAGCGCACGTGGCAGGCGGCGGTCCCGGCCGGCTGCGAGGCGACGTCCACCCCCACGGTCACCATGGCCCCGGTCATCGACGCCGGCGCTCAGGGGGCGAAGAGACGGGCGAAGCCGGGATAGGCGACCAGCGGGATGACCTCAAAGTCGACGACGCCCTCCCGCACCAGGGGCAGCTCCTCGAGGCGCCGGCGCGCCTCGTCGAGGCTCTCGCACTCGAGGACCAGAACCGCTCGATGGTGATCGGCGCGGAAGTAGAGCTCGCGCAGAAAGCCCGACTGGTGAAGCTCCCATGCAGTGGCGGCCTCGGCCCGGAGCATCTCGGAGCTGGCGGCCGTTCGCAGCGCGCCATCCGGGTCCCGCTCGAGCGCCAGGAGTTTCATCGACGCCGACGGTAGCGCTCGTCAAGCGCAGCGCGCATCCGGTCGACGATCTCGGTGAGGATCTCCGGCGAGGTGGCGATCGTCGCCCGCACCCAGCCCGCACCCAGGGTGCCGAACTCCGGACCCCGGCGCAGCGCGACCCTGCCCCTGCGCAGGAACACCCTGGCCGGCTCCGTGGCGAGCCCGAGCCGGGTGCAGTCGAGCCAGGCCAGGTAGCTGGCGCGGGGCGGGACGTAGCCGATCGCGGGCAGCCGGTCGGCAAGCAGATCGGCGAGCAGCCGCCGGTTCTGATCGAGGAGCTCGAGCAGGCCGTCCAGCCACGGCTCGCCGTCGCGGTAGGCGGCGATGGAGGCGAGGATGCCGAGGTTTCCGGCGCCGTAGGCGAGCTCGTCGGGGAGGCGGGTGGCCAGCGCCCGCATCGGCCCCGAGGCGGTCACCAGCTGGGCGCACTTGAGCCCGGGGAGGTTCCAGGCCTTGCTGGCGGAGACGAAGGCGATGCCGCGGGCGCGCGCCTCCGGCAGCGAGAGGAAGGGGACGTGGCGGGCTCCGGCCAGCGTCAGCGGGGCGTGGATCTCGTCGGCGAGCACCAGCACCTGGAAGCGCTCGGCGAGCTCGGCGATCCGGCGCAGCTCGTCCTCGGTGAGCACCAGCCCGGTGGGGTTGTGCGGCGTGCAGAGGAGGTAGGCGGAAGCACCGGCCGCGAACGCCGCCTCGACCGCGTCGAGGTCCAGCGCGTAGCCGCCGCCGGCGCGGGCCAGCGGGGCCTCGGCCACCCGGCAGCCGGCGTCCTCGATGTGGTGGAAGTAGGGCGGGTACACCGGCGTGTTGACGACCACCCCGCTGCCCGCCGGCACCGCGCGGCGGAGGATCTCGGTGACCCCGGTCATCACGTCGGGGATGAGGCTCACGCCGGCCGGGTCAATCTCCCAGTCGAAGCGGCGGAGGTGGAAGCCCGCAGTCGCGGCGGCCAGCTCGGGGTCGGGTGCCGCATAGCCGGTGTCTCCGGCGGCGACGGCGTCCTGCAGGGCACGCGTGACCGGAGCGGCCAGGGTGACGTCCATCTCCGCGACGAAGGTGGGGAGGACGTCGGCGGGGTAGGCGCGCCACTTGTAGCTCCGGCGGAGGCGCAGCTCGGTCAGGGGGAGCCAGCGGGGCAGGTCCGCGCTCATCTCCCCATGGTCTCCCCCGCACGGCTCTGACGTCCGGTGGCGGGCCCGAAGGGCAGACGCTCGCGCACGTGGTGCCCGTTGTGCGACTCGTAGAGGAGAACCTGCTCGGCGGTGTAGGCGGGGAACTCGGTGGGCTCGGCCAGCTGGTCCCGCCAGGCGCCGCGGTCGAAGCCCGGCCCGGGCCGGCCCACCGTCACGTGGGCTCGAAAGGGGCGGGGATCGAGATCGAAGCCGCACCCGGCCACCGCCGCCTGGACCCCTGCGGCCAGCTCCGCCAGGGCGGGGGAGTCCGTGGCCAGCCCGACCCACAGCACCCGCGCCCGCGCGCCGGCGGGGAAGCTGCCCAGGCCGCCGAGGCACAGCGTGAAGGGCGCCTGGCTCACGACGGCGTCCCCCACCGCGTCGACGACCGCGGCGATCCGCCCCGGAGGCAGCTCGGCGAAGAAATGGAGGGTGAAGTGGGTCGTCCGCGTGTCGACCCATCGCACCCCACCCACGCTCTTCCGAAGGGCGTCGATGCGGGCGGCGAGCACGCCGTGCGCCGGGGGTTCGACGGGCACGGCCAGAAAGGCTCTCAGGGCAGCTTCCCGGCACGGAGGAGGCGCATCGGATGCCAGTGTACCGGCGGCCGCTGATCCCTCCCCCGCCTTCCCCGCCCGCCCCAACGTCGGGTAGACTGCGCGCGCCGGAGGTGGCTGGTCCCGGGAGGGCGGCACGGTCGGCGCTGGAGGAAAGGCCGATGTCTGAGCGCTTCAGATACACAAGTCTTGCCGCTATCGCCGCCACGGTCGCGATCGGCGCGGCCGCCTGCGGAAGCAGCACCAGCTCCATCGCCTCGGACACGCCCTCCCAGGTCCTCGCCGCCACGGTCGCCGCCACCAAGGCCGCGACCAGCTACGAGGTCAGCGCCAGCGGCAGCTTCGCCAGCGGCATCACCAGCTTCGACCTCAAGGTGGTGGGCACCTCCATCAGCGGTTCGTACGTGCTGAACGGTGCAACCATCGACCTGATGGACATCGCCGGGGACTTCTACATCAAGGCTCCGGCGGCCTTCTACGTCGGCGAGGGCGCGACCGCCGCCGAGTCGACGTTCCTGGCGGCGGGTTGGGTGGAGATCACCCCGAGCTCCTCGTATGCCAGCGACTTCTCCAGCCTCTCCATGTTCACCGACATCGCATCCCAGCTGGAGAACGTGGGAACCGTCACCTCCGGAGGCACCGGGACCGTCAACGGCCAGTCGGTGGTCATCCTCAAGGACACGAGCGGTGACACGCTGGACGTCGCCAGCTCGGGCACCGCCTACCCGGTGCAGGTGACCGAGACCGGCACCAGCGCCGGCACCTACAACCTCTCCAACTGGGACAGCGTCGCCAAGTTCACGCCACCGCCCAACCCGCTGACGCTCCCCTGAGGCCACCGGGAACGCGAGGCTGGTCGTGGAGGCACGCCGCGCGGTGAGATGCGCAACGGGCTGCCGCGGGCCACGATGATCCGCGCCGCCTGGATCGCGCTGCTGCTCCCGGCCGCCCTGCTCGGCGGCTGCGGCGGGAGCACGACTCCGTTCACCGCGCCGGCCGGAAGCGGCGCGTCGGCCTCCACCTCGACAACGGCGGCGCCATCGGCCTCGACCGCGCCCACCCCCACGCCCACACCCGTCAGCGACGCCTGCACGGGCAGCGACCTCAACGTCCTGTTCGGCGCCGAGAGCTCCGCCTCCGGTGGTCAGGAAGGGATGACCGCGCTGCTCGCCAACGATTCGAGCACCGCCTGCAAGCTGAGCGGGACCATCGGAGCCCAGCTCCTCACCGCGAACGGCGCCGAGCTGACCACCAGCTGGTCGAATCCGGCGCCGCCCGGCAGTGCCTGGCTGGTTCCCGACCGGGTCGCCCTCGACGCCTGGTGGCCACAGCCGGGCGAGGCGACGGTCACCATCAGCTGGCACACGGGGGACGTCCAGCCCGGCGTGTGCTCGGGATCGGCGCCGTCGGTGGGCGAGGTCAGCCTCTCCATCCCGGGTGGGGGCAGCGTGACCGGGTCGCTCGCCGAGTCGATGGTGCAGCTGACCATGGCTCCCTGCAACGGGGCCGTCGTGCTCGGCGCGGTGACCCCGGCCAGCGCGCCACAGGCCTTCTCGAGCCCCACGGCCGCGGCCCAAGAGGCAGATCAGGAGGAGTTCGCGGGGACCGTGCCCCCGAACACGACCTACTCGGTGGTCAGCGGCAGCGCGGCCGCGGTGGTCAGCTATGCCGGTCCCGATTGCGGCGCCTCCACGTACGTCTGGCAGGACAGCGCCGGCTGGCACATCCTCGACACCAGCTGCGCCCAGGCGTCCGGGTACTCCCCGGTCGGCGGCGCCTACGACTTCGTGTACGGGCCGACCAGCACCGGTTGCGCCAGCGTCCACTCCTCGCCCAGCCACACCTCCAGCGTGGTCGGCTGCCTCGCCTTCTCCGCCACCTCGGGCGCTCAATTCCCCCAGAACACCAAGTACACGGTCGACCAGGGGCCGACCTACACGCCCGAGACCGACCCCACCAGCCAGCAGGCGGAGGGGACCATCTGGTGGCACCTCCAGGGGCAGGGCTGGGTGACCCAGGACTACCTCGTCAACCTGGTCCCGTGACCTGCACGCGGCGCGGCGCTCCGCCGGAGTCGAGCCGTCGCTCAGGCGGCGGCGGTCTCCCCCGGCAGGGGCTGACCCTCGAGGAAGGCGTCCAGGATGTCGAGCTGCTGGCGGATGAAGCCCTCGTTCCAGCCGTGGCCGGCGTCGCCGATGGAGGCGAAGCGGACCCGCGGCATCTCCTCCACCATGCGCTGCACCGCGTCGGAGCGGAGGATGCGATCGTCGCTGGCGACGATGATCAGGCTCTCGCCCGGGTGCGCCGCCAGGAGGCCGGCGTCGTGGCGGCGGATGCCACCCTGGGCCCATTCGCGCTGGGCCCGGTGGGAGGCGCGCTGCTGGTTGCGGAAGTTCATCTCGGCCTGGTCGGGGTCGACGTCGTCACCCTCGACGATGAGGCGCTTGTAGAGGTCGCTGACCCAGCGTCGATCGGAGAGCCAGCTGATCACCGGGAAGACCGGCGGGGACATCATCACCGCCGCCTGGAAGTGGAACCGGGCTCGCACCACGGTGGGATCGAGCAGCGGAGTGTGGAGGATCAGCCGGTCGACGCGATCCGGCCAGCGGGCAAGCACCTCGAAGGCGACACCCGAGCCGAGGCAGAGGCCGCCGAGGTCGAAGCGGTCCAGCCCCAGCTCGTCGATGAGCGGCGCCACGGACCGGGCCAGTGACGCGCAGGTGTGCTTGCCCCGGAGCGGCGGGCTGGCGCCGCAGCCGGGCAGGTCGGGGACGATCAGGGTCCGGCGCCGGCCGACGCCCTCGAACCAGGTGGTGAAGTTCTCGGCCGAGCCGAGCCAGCCGTGGCAGAGCAGGAGCGGCGGGCCCTCGCCACCGATCAGGTAGCGCAGCGGTCGGGGCGCGTCGAGGAAGCGCTCCTCCATGATGCCCGTACCGCCGCCCATCGCCTCAGTGCCCCTGGCGCGGCGCGTGGGAGCGCCGTGCCGTGAACGGCGACCTCGACCCGGTCACGCTCCGGCCTCCGCCAGCGACGCCTCGAGGATCTCCATGCCCTTGTCCAGCTCCTCCTCGGGGATGGTGAGCGGCGGGATCAAACGGATCACGTTGTCGTCGAGCCCGCAGGTGAGCAGGAGCAGGCCGCGCTCGAGGGCGGCATGGAGCACACGCTTGGTGATGTCGGGCGCCGGACGTCCCCCCTCCATGAGCTCGAGGCCGATCATCAGGCCGCGCCCGCGCACGTCGCCCAGTCGCGGGTGGCGTGCCTGCCAGCCGCGGGCCCGCTCCAGGGCCCGCTCGCCCAGCGTCGCCGCGCGCTCCGGGAGCCGCTCCCGCACCAGCGTGTCGATCACCGCGACGGCGGCCGCGCAGGCCACGGCGTTGCCACCGTAGGTGGTCCCGTGCTCGCCCGGGTGCCAGCGGGACATCACCGAGTTCTTGGCCACGATGCCCCCGATGGGGAGCCCGTTGCCCAGGGCCTTGGCGACGCACATGATGTCGGGGACCACCCCGGAGTGCTCGACCGCGAACATCCGGCCAGAGCGGCCGAAGCCGGTCTGCACCTCGTCGGCGACCAGCAGGATGCCGTGGTCGTCGCAGATCTCACGCAGGCGGGGAAGGAAGCCGTCCGGAGGCACGACGTATCCGCCCTCGCCCTGGATCGGCTCGACCACGATGGCGGCGACGGAGTCCGCCGGCACCAGGGTCCTGAAGAGGAGGTCGAGGTCCTCGCCCGCCGCGATCGGGCAGGGCTCGTCCGGGCCATGGCTGCACATCCGGAAGCAGTACGGGTAGCGGACGTGGTGGACGCCGGGAAGGAAGGGGCCCATCTGGGTCCGGTACTTGGACTTGCTGGCGGTCAGCGACACCGCCCCGTACGTCCGGCCGTGGAAGCCACCGAGGAAGGCGATGATCTCGCTCCGACCGGTGGCCCGGCGGGCCAGCTTGAGCGCCGCCTCGACCGCCTCGGCGCCGCTGTTGTTGAAGAAGACCTGGGTGAGACCGGCCGGGGCGATCCCGACCAGGGCCTCGGCGGCGGCGGTCAGCTGGGGATGGTGGGCGGTGCCGGAGACGTGCCAGAGCCGGTCCACCTGCTCGTGCACCGCGCGCACCACCGCGGGGTGGCGGTGGCCCAGGTTGGTGACCCCGATGCCGCAGGTGAAGTCGAGCACCGATTGGCCGTCCAGGGTGTGCAGCCAGGCCCCCTCGGCCCTGTCCACCACCAGGTCGCTGGAGTGCGCGAAGGCGGGCGAGAGCAGCTCGCGATCCTTCTCCAGGAGGGTGGCGGTCGACAGGCGGCTGGGGATGGTCGACGGATTCAACTGCGGCTCCATGCGCACGGACGAAGACGGCGGCTCAGGGCGCGCCGACGCCCGCCTGGGGCAGGTTACTCCTCCCCGGGGAACGCAGGCCGACCCTGCCGAGGGAGAGGAAGCCGGCGAACATGACCGCCATGCCGATGGCCTCGTAGGCGCCGAGGTAGTCGAGCGAGGTGGTGGCGCAGTGACCGGTGGCGGTGGTGACCTTGGCGGCGCTGAAGCCGGTGGCGATCACCAGCGCGCCGACCGTGAGCAGGACGTTGCAGACGATGCGGTCGAGCTGGGCGCGCTCCTGGATGAAGCGCCACGCCGACCACGCCGCGCCGCCCACGAAGACCAGCGTGCCGACGATGTTGAAGAACACGGCGGCGAGCGCCACCGGGGCCACCGAGCTGTAGGCGCCGCCGAAGAGGCCGCAAGGGGTGGCCAGTTTGGCGCTGTTGACCGGAGCCGCGAAGGCGTCGATCGCCACACCGATGGTGAGCACGAGCAGGACCAGGGCGCTGATGTCGGCGCCCCGCCGGGGGACGAGCAGGTAGAGGGTGCCGAGGGCCAGGTAGATCACCCCCAGCGCGCCCCCCAGGAGGTAGAAGAGCCGGAAGAGGAAGACGTGCTGCGGGAAGCCCTGCGTCTCCCCCAGCGACTGGGCCGCGGCAGCGGCCGCGAAGATCAGCAGCCCGAGCGCCCAGAAGGCGAAGTTGGGGCGGCGGCTGCTCAGCCAGCGCGCCGCCACCACCAGGGCGAAGACGAAGCTCAGAAGACTGGCGAGACCGGCGAGGTTGGTCACGGAATGTGGGTGCACCCCCGGGTGGTGAGGAGCCCGTCGAGGGCTTCGAACGGGTCGTTAGCTTACTCGCGGGACGCGGGCGTTTCAGGCGGCGCTGCGCTCTCGGGCGCTCGGTGCCGCCGCGTGAATCGTGTCAAACTGTGGTACCTGTGGCATCATGAATTGCATCAATGGTGGGATCGTGAGGGAAGCTCGGGGGGCGCATGGCTAGCAAACCGCTGCGCCGGCGCGCCGTCGAAACCGCCCCGTCCGGCCACGCCCCGGCGCCTGTCGCGGCGACACCCGCACCTGCTCCCGTCGCGAGCGCACCCGAGGACACCGGCGACCTGAACGTCGACCTGGTCGGGTGGGCCACGGGGCATCGCCTGGCGACCGAGGAGCCGGTCAGCCCGGAGCTCGCCCGTGAGCTGCTCTCCACCGCGCTGGGCGTTCGCCCCGGCGATCTGGCGAGCCTGGACGACGCGCAGGTCGGATCCGGGCTGGCGCGGCTGCGCGCGCTGGTGCGCCAGATCCAGCGGCTCTCCGCCGCGGCCGCCGTCGACGACCTCACCGGCGCCCTGCGACGGGGCGCGGGCCTCTCGGCCATGGCCCGGGAGATCGCCCGCTACCACCGCTTCGGGGGCAAGGGCGTGGCCGCCATCTTCATCGACGTCGACGGCCTCAAGCGCATCAATGACACCGAAGGGCACGCCGCCGGCGACAGCGTGCTCGTCAACGTGGTGGTGGCGATCCGGGAGCGGCTGCGCGCCTACGACCTGGTGATCCGCTGGGGAGGGGACGAGTTCGTCTGCGTGCTCCCCGACGCGAATCGGGCGGAGGCGGAGCGGACCCTCGCCGACATCGAGCAGCACGTCCGCGACCGGACCTCGGGCCGCACGGTGAGCACCGGGCTGGCCGCCCTCGAGGACGGCGACACCGCCGCCAGCCTCGTCGGCCGTGCCGACCAGGCCCTCTACGCCGGCCGCAACTCCCTGCGCGCCCGGGTCTGAGCGTCGCCCGCGCCGCGGCGCAGCGCCCGGGCCGGGTCAGCGGGACCGGGGTGTGGACTCCGCGCCGTCGGGGTGGGGCGAGATCTGCTCACGGAGCAGCGCGACCATGGTCTGGAAGTCGGCCGGCTTGAGGAGCAGGGTGACCCCGGGGAGGGTCAGGGCCTCCTGAAGGCGAAGGTTGCGGGGGTCGATGGCGGTGTGGAGGATCACCGGGACGTCGCTGCTCAGCGGGTTGCCGCGCACCTTGCGGCAGAGGTCGAGGCCGTCCTCCCCCCGCAGCCGGAAGTCGGCCAGGATCACGTCGGGCTCGAACGTCTCCAGGGTCGCCTCCAGCCCGGCGGTGTCGGTGACCAGGCTGACCTCGAAGCCACCCTGGGGGAGCACGTCGCGCAGCAGCCCTCCCAGGTAGCGGTGGTCCTCCACGACGAGGACGCGCGGTGCCCGACCCACCCGCGGACGGGGGACGACACCGCCGGTCACCTGGCCTACCTCCACGCGCGTGCTCTTCGCGGCCTGGTGGGAGAGTGCACCCTGCGGCGGGTCGCCGGGAACTCCCCGTTGTCCCCCATCCGGGGGACGTTTGCGTCTTGGCAGAAGACCAGCCACTGTGATACAAACTTAGCCCCCTTTTTTCGAAACGCCAAGGGGCAGCTGCACTACGCCGGGGGCGGCCTCAGCGGGTGACCAGGTACACCCCGCACAGGGCGATGGCGACGACCACGAGGTGCTCCACGGCGCTGGAGAGCCTCCGCGGCGCGAAGACCGTGCTCCCGGCCACGCCCCGCGCGCCGTACCAGGTCACCAGGGTGACCGCGGCCACCACGCCGGGGGTCACCAGGGCCCGGGCCACCACCACCATCGCGGCGGTCACGACCACGGCCATGAGGGCGGCCAGGGCGAGCGCGTGGCGGCGCGACATCTCCTCGGTCTGCAGGCCGTCGAGGGTGACCAGCCCGGTGCCCAGCAGAGCCACGGCCACCCGCAGGCCGAGCGGCAGGGCGGTGCTGGCGGCGGCGAGCAGGACCGGCACCAGCACCGCGATGGCGGCGGCGTCGCGCAGGAAGCGCGCTCCCCAGCCCTCCCGGCCGGCGGCGCGGAGCTCGCCGAGGTGGGGCAGGCCGCCGCAGACGGCCACCGTGACCGCCGCCGCCACCAGCCGGGGCCCGAGCGCCACGGTGGCGGCGAGGACCAGGGAGAAGGCGCCCAGGGCGGCCACGGGGAGGGCGATCGCCTCCAGCGTCGGCCGGAGCTCGGGCGGGTAGACCAGCCGGTCGTAGACGGCGAGGGCCGCCCCGGTCACCGCGCAGAGGGCGGTGACGCCGACCACCGAGCCGGTCAGCCCGACCGCGCCGGGGCGGAGCGCGACGGCGACCGCGCAGGCGGCCACCCCGAGGGCGGCATGGATGATGGGGAACGGGACCTCGGCCAGGCGAGGCTCGGTGGTCGAGATCCCCAGCGCCCGGCGGGCCTCGTCCGCGTAGAAGGCGTGACCCCGGGCGGCGGGACGGCTGGAGGTCCCGTTCTCCGGGCCTGGCGTGCCCCGGCGGCGCGACACCGCGCTGGCCTCGCCGCGCCGCGGACGCTCAGGGCGCAGAGGACCCTTCGCGGCCATAGCGATCCTCGAGTCTGACGATGTCGTCCATCTCGGGTGAGGAGGCCTCCAGGAGGTCGGTCTCCTCCACGGCGATGAAGCGGTGGCGCCGGCCGGGATGGACGCGCGCGCTCATGCCGGGGGTCAGGCGGTGGGTCTCGAGCTCGCCGTCGGAGCTCTCCAGCACCAGGTCGAGGAGACCCGAGAGGATGTAGATGGATTCGTCCTTGTGGACGTGGTACTGGAGCGAGAGGGCGTGCCCGGCGCGCACGTGGATCACCTTGCCCAGGTAGCGGTCGGTGATCGCCCAGCGCAGCTCGTGGCCCCAGGGCTTGTCGACGCGCCCGTGCCCGGCGGCCCGGACGTCGGCGGAGCCCGGCGTCGAGTCGCTCATCCCCCCGCTCCGGCGGGCGGCCCGATCCCGACCATATTCTCCATGGCGGCGAGCAGCTCGTCGACGCGCGCGGGGGATGCCGCCTCGGCATAGACGCGGATCAGGGGCTCGGTCCCGCTCATCCGGACCAGGACCCAGCTGGTGTCGGCAAGCAGGAACTTGAAGCCGTCGTCGCTGCGGGTCCCGACCACGGCGATGCCGGCGATCTCCTTGGGCTGCTGCTCGCGCATCCGGTCCTCCACGTCGTGCCGGCGCTCGTCGTAGTCGGCGCGGTCGAAGCGGAAGTCGTGACGGGCGTAGCTGTGCGGGCCCACCAGGTCGAAGAGGTGCTCGAGCACCTTGGAGAGCGGCATGCCGTAGTCCACCACCATCTCGGCGATGGTGAGCCCGGCGACGATCCCGTCACGCTCGGGGATGTGGCCGCGGAAGGCGAAGCCGCCCGACTCCTCGCCGGCGAGCAGGGCGTTGGTCTCGATCATCTTGGGTCCGATGTACTTGAAGCCGACCGGGGTCTCGATGACCGGGACACCGAAGCGCTCGCCGAGCCGGTCGAGCATGACGCCGCTGGTCAGCGAGCGGACCAGCGTGCCGCGCAGCCCGCGCTTCTCCAGGAGGTACATGGCGAGCAGGGCCATCACCTCGAGCTGGGTGATGAAGCGGCCGGTCTCGTCGATGATGCCCACCCGGTCGGAGTCGCCGTCGTTGGCGATGCAGAGGTCGAATCCCCCCGCCGCCATCTTGGCCATCGCCTCGGGCATGTAGGTGCCGATGGGCTCGGGGTGCATGCCCCCGAAGCCGAGGTTGCGCTCCGCGTGCAGCTCGGTCACGGTGGTGGTGCCGCCCACGCCGACCGCGGCCTTGATCAGCCCCATGCCGGCCCCGTACATCGGCTCGTGGAGGATGCGCAGGCCGGCGCCCTGGAGGCGGGGGAGGTCGACCAGCCGGCCCACCTGGCGGAGGTAGTCGGGGACGGGGTCGAAGAGCTCCACCCGGCCGCTCGCCAGCGCGTCCTCGAAGGGCATCGCCGTGTCCCCCTCCTCGAGGGCCCGGCGGGTCAGCTCCTCCAGCCTGGTCACCACCTCGGGGGACGCCGAGCCGCCGTAGTCGGGCTTGTACTTGAGGCCGTTGAATTCGGCCGAGTTGTGGCTGGCGGTGACCGCCACGGCGCCGGCCATGTGCCGCTCGACCACGGTCCAGGTGATGGTGGGGGTGGGCACCGGGTGGTCGAGCACGAGCACGTGCTGGCCATTGGCCGCCAGCACCCGTGCCACCTCACGGGCGAAGAGCTCGGCCGAGAAGCGGGTGTCGTGGCCGACCACCGCGCCGCGGGGGTCTCCCTCCAGGTACCAGGCCACCCCCTGGGCGACGGCGCGAACCCTCTCGTAGGTGAAGTCGTCGGCGATGATGGCGCGCCATCCATCCGTGCCGAAGTTGATGGGCAGGTTCATCGGCAGCCATTGTGCCCCGCCCGGGGGGGGCTTCGCCGCCG
>Ga0326727_10015571_pt1 | contig 16281 bp, 20 predicted proteins | sample MB2enrmetagenome_FD_207643 | JGI IMG/M metagenome (GOLD analysis project Ga0326727, IMG submission 207643) | Lab enriched peat soil microbial communities from McLean, Ithaca, NY, United States - MB29MY | ecosystem: Environmental > Terrestrial > Soil > Wetlands > Peat | place: USA: New York...
CCATTTCTGGAACCGATCTACGTAGGTAAACGTCCTGCAGCCCGGACACCGGAGGATATGGTACATAAATATGAGGTCATGCGTGCATCCCGTATAAAAATTTACTGGTAATCCGGTGCAAAATTACCGGCCGACCCATTGTGGTATTTGTGACGGCATGTATACCCCGCAGACGGGTGTTTTTTGTCCTGCCTCCATACCGGGAAATAAAATAATTAAACGAAATCCCTATATCGTGCCATCAACCCATAGAACCTATATTATGGAAAATATTATCGTGACAGGAGTCCCGGGACTCCCACTTATCAGGGCTGGTGATAATATTGCAGCGATGATCTGCGAACGGGTAAACGTGGAGGATGGCGACATTATCTCCCTTGCCTCAACGGTGTATTCGAAATCAAAAGGCTATACAAAACCTCTCGCAGAGATAACGCCTTCAAAAAGAGCGTTGCGGCTGGCAAAACTCAATGGCGAGGACCCCCGTTTTGTCCAGGCCGTGCTTGACGCATCTCAGGATATCATCATGGAGCATCCGTTCATCCTCTCTGAACTCCCGTTCGGCCACATCGGGGTACGGGCAGGTGTCGATCAGAGCAATATCGATGATGATATGGTTATTTTCCTGCCTCCCGATCCGATGAAAGCAGCAGCTGAATTCAGGGATGAGATCAGAGCGATCACCGGAAAAACGGTCGGTATTATCATCACAGATACCTGCGGGCGATCCTTCCGGCGCGGCCAGACCGGCCACGCCATCGGCTGGTGTGGGTTTACCGCTATCCGGGATTTCCGGGGAGACACCGATCTCTTTGGTCATGAACTCAAGATAACGGAGGAAGCCGTGGCAGATGAGATTGCAGGGTTTGCAAACTTTGTCATGGGCGAGAGCAACAATGGTGTCCCGGCTGTTCTCTTCCGCAACTGCCCGTCATGGACCGGTCACGATAATCTGTACTTCTCAAAAAAGGAAGATATTACCCGTCGGCTGCTCAAAGAGGCTTGTCCTTCGTGAAGAAAAAGTGTGATCCGATCCATTTTATGGACCGGGTTTATGCATGCGTTGAATAGAGAAGATTGAAGATCATGACGATGATACCGATGACTGCGGCAACAACCATAACCGTTATGGGACTGATGTGGATCGCCCGCCGGTCCTCGCTCTCGTAGTAATTGACGAGACCCGCCGATGAAAGTAATCTTCCGCCTTTTTTCTTTGCCATGCAAATATATTTCATTTTTCGATATATAAAAGAGAGTCACGATAACTCATGAACCTCACGCAGATTCTGTCCGGTCTGGCATTGACTGGTGAAGAGCTCGCACTTCTGCCGGTCGATATTGTGATCGATAAGGGCCGGATCACGGCAATTGAGGAAAGAACCCGGGCACCCCCGGTCTGGATCTGCCCGGCCCTTTTTAATGCCCACACGCATCTTGCCGATACCATCGCCACGGACTGCGGAAGCACCGGGAACCTCGAAAGCCTTGTGACCCCTCCCGCTGGCCTCAAGCACCGGCTCCTTGCCACGGCATCAAATGAGGAACTTGTGGCCGGGATGCGGGCATCGGTGACGGGCATGATCCGGTCCGGGATATTCGGGTGCGCTGATTTCCGTGAAGGAGGTATAAACGGAGTTAATGCCCTCAGGGAAGCGACCGCAGGCATCAGATTCCAGCCCGTCATCTTCGGCCGGGAAGGAGGGGAGATGATTGCGGATGGTCTCGGGGTGAGCAGTACTCGTGATGTACCCGGAGTGGAGCGACAGGTGAAAGATGCCCGGAAAGCCGGTAAAAGAATCGCGTTCCATGCGGGTGAGCGCGACAGCGGCGACGTTGATGCTGCCCTTTCGTTCGAACCGGATCTCCTTATCCACATGACCCATGCCACAAAAAAACAGCTCAGGGTGTGCGCGGAGCAGGAGATCCCGATCGCCGTCTGCCCCCGGTCCAACTGGGTGATGGGAGTGACAGCATCGGCCCGGTATCCGCCGCTGAAGATGATGCTCGAACGTGGGTGCACGGTGATGCTCGGCACGGATAATGTGATGTTTGTCCCGCCGGATATGTTTTCAGAGATGGCATTTACTTCGATAATATACAAACTCGATCCAAAGGCCGTGCTCCGGTCTGCAGTGGCAGGCTCACGGCTTACAGGATCGTCGTTTTTCATCCATAAAGGAGCACGCGCAGCTCTTTTTACGCTTGATCCCTGTCATTCTGCGCTTGCTTTCAGTCACGACCCCATAACTTCCATTGTAAAACGTGCTCAGATTGGGGCAATCGGGAATAACGTTTTTAATTTGAAAATTCAATAAAAATGGCATGTTTGTTTTGGGTGATGCCCGTGTTTACTAACATACTTGTCGCAATCGATGGTTCAGAAGCGAGCGATCATGCTCTCGAACAGGCCATCGATGAAGCAAAAGTATGGAATGCCAAGCTCCATACCGTTTATGTGGTAGAGACCGGCCTCTTTTCATCTCTCCCGTCAGACAACACTGTAGAGATCATGTACCGCTTACTTGAGAATGAAGGAAATGCGGTTCTTGAGAAGGCAAAAAAGACTGCGGCAAAAAGCGGTGTCCCGCTTGTCACCCACATGAAACAGGGCCATGCGGGAACCGAGATCATCACGCTTGCCAAGCAGGAAAAGGTGGATCTCATTGTTTCAGGCTCCCATGGGAAAAGTCAGACCGATCGTCTGCTTATCGGGAGTGTGAGCACATACATTACCGCACACAGCACAGTAACAACCATGGTGGTGAGATCATAACGGATATGCTTGTTAAAGACTACATGACCTCGGATGTCGTCCATGTTGATATCCCCGGCAACCGCGACGATGTCCTCAAGATCCTCAAAAGAACCGGCATATCCGGTGTGCCGGTCCTGAAAAACAAGAAACTGGTCGGAATTATCACCCGGAAGGATCTGCTGCGCAAACCGGAAGAGACCCAGCTCGGCCTTCTCATGACCTCAAAACCGATTACGATCGGACCTGATATGGATATCCGCGATGCCGCACGGCTGCTCGTAACGCATCGCATCAGGAGGCTGCCGGTGGTGGAGGACAACAAACTTGTCGGCCTGCTCTCGGTCGCCGACCTGATTCATGCTATCGCCCAGATGAGAATAAAAGAGGAGATCAAGGAATCTTATACGAGCACTACCTTTGCACTCTGGGAGGATACCCCGCTCCCGCTCGTGGGGCGCGTCATGGAAATCTCGGGAGTGGATGCAATACCGATCCTGAACGCCGACAGCGTGCTGCAGGGCATCATCTCGGAGCGTGATCTTATAAGGAATTCCAGCATCGAGGATTCCGTGGGTGTGAGCGACTTCTCCAACGGCACCGATGACGATGAATGGACTTGGGAGAGCATACGGGATAACCATACAATCAGTTTCGGTATTTCCCGGGTACAACTTCCCAACCGGCCGGTAAAACTTGCAATGGTCAAGAATGTCGTGGCAGTTCCCAGGAATTCAGATGTCAGCGACTGTGCGTTAAAGATGCGCCGGTCACGGGTCGACCAGCTTCCGGTGATCAACGGTGACAAGCGCCTAGTGGCTATGCTCTATGACCGCGATCTTATCCGCGTTCTCTGTAAAGAGGACGCAGAATAACAACCTTTAAATTTTCTGGTATCATTTAATACCATAAAACGCTTTTAAATGATTTTTGGCGTTCATTTGTTTTTGAGGTGTGATATGCCTGAACAATACCAGGAATCTATGACAGGGACTACTACGGTGGGTCTGATATTTACCGGAGGGGTTATCCTTGCCACGGAGAAGCGTGCAACCATGGGGTACATGATTGCAAGCAAGCGTGCAAAGAAAGTCTACCAGATTGCAGACCGTATCGGGATGACGATTGCGGGTGGCGTGGGTGATGCCCAGCAGCTTGCCCGGATCATCACGGTCGAGTGCAACCTGTACCAGATACGAAGGTCACGTGCGATCACTATCGGGGCCGCTTCGACCCTGCTCTCCAATTACCTGAATCAGAACCGCTATTTCCCCTATTACGTCCAGCTGCTCGTAGGAGGGATTGACGAACATGGGCCCGGTGTCTATTCGGTCGATGCCATGGGCGGGGCAACAAAAGAAGAGGACATTGTCTCGACCGGTTCCGGTTCGCCCATGGCCTACGGTGTGCTGGAAGACCGGTACCACTCCGATATGAATGAGGAGGAAGCCATCGAACTTGCAGTACGGGCACTCACGTCTGCGATGAAGCGCGATGCCGGGTCCGGTGAAGGCATCCATGTCGTTGTCATCACCAAAGACAAGTATCAGGAACTCGGCGAGGATCAGCTCAAAAAATATCTCGTTAAAAGTCCAATATAATCTTTTTTTAGGACGTTCGTTGTTATGTTAATTGAAGATCGGCTTAAAGAGCTCAGGGATAAGATTAACGAGCGGGTGCCCGCAGGCATCAGGGTTGCCGACGTAGAATTCGAAGGACCCGAACTGGTCATCTATACTGATGACCCCAAACGGTTCGCAGATGAAGCGGATCTGATCCGGGTTCTCGCCCGTGACCTCCGGAAACGTATCGTCGTCCGCCCCACCACCCTTGAAGACCCCGAAAAAGCGGCAACGGAAATACGGGCAGTTGTTCCGGAATCTTCAGGTATTACCGATATTTTTTTCGACCCGGACACCGGGGAAGTCCTGATAGAAGCTGAAAAACCCGGTGTCGTTATCGGGAAAAATGGGATCACGCTGCGGGAGATTACCAAGCATATCGGATGGACACCCCAGGTTGTCCGCACCCCCCCCATTGAGAGCAGTACCGTAAAACAGGTACGTCAGTACCTGCGCTCGGTCAACGAGGAGCGTAAACAGTTCCTGCGCACCATCGGGAGACGGATCCATCGCGACATCCCGGGCCGCGACGAGGCAAACAAAGACGCGACCAGAAAAGATCAGTGGGTGCGCGTCACCACCCTTGGCTGTTGTCGCGAAGTCGGCAGGGCCGCATTTTTGCTCACCACCCCGGACAGCCGCGTGCTCATCGATTGCGGGGAAAAACCGGACAACTCAAACGGCACGCCGTACCTCTACGTTCCCGAGATTCACCCCCTCGCCCAGCTTGACGCCGTTGTCCTGACCCACGCGCACCTCGACCACTGTGCACTCATCCCCCTCCTCTACAAGTACGGGTACGAGGGCCCGGTGTATTCGACCCCGCCGACACGGGACCTCTCCGCGATGCTCCAGCTGGATTACCTGGACGTCATCAACAAAGAGGACCGCAAGATCCCGTACAGCTCGAACGAGGTCAAGACCTATATCCGGCATTCGATCACGCTCAACTACGGCAGCGTCACCGATATCGCACCCGACATCAAGCTCACCTTCCATAACGCGGGCCATATCCTCGGTTCAGCAATCGCACATTTCCACATAGGCGATGGGTTATACAACATTGCATTCACCGGGGACTTCAACTACAGCAAAAGCCGTCTTTTCAACCCGGCCGTCAACCAGTTCCCCCGGCTGGAAACGCTTTTCATGGAAAGCACATACGGCGGTTCAAACGATTTCCAGCCGGCACGCTCGGATGCAGAACTGAAACTCTACGAGACCATTAACAAGGTACTCTCGCGGGGGGGCAAAGTGATCATCCCCGCATTTGCTGTCGGGCGGTCGCAGGAAGTCATGCTCGCTCTTGAAGAGGGTATGCGCCTGGGAAAAATCCCGCATGTCAAGATCTACCTCGATGGCATGATCCGCGAGGCGACGGCAATCCACACAACCTACCCGGAGTACCTTAATAACGATCTCCGCAACCTGATCTTCCGGGAGGGGATGAATCCCTTCCTTGCCGATTGTTTCCAGCAGGTTGACTCTTCCGACCTTCGTGAGAAGGTGATCAATGGCGATCCCTGCGTGATCATCACCACAAGCGGGATGCTCAACGGCGGACCGGTTATGGAGTATCTCCTTAACCTAGCAGAGGATGAGAAAAACGCGCTTGTCTTTGTCGGCTACCAGGCCGACGGTACGCAGGGGAGACGCATCCAGAAAGGATGGCGTGAGGTGCCTATGGGACGGAAGGGCACGATTGCCATCAACCTCGAGATCGATACAATCGACGGGTTCTCGGGGCATTCTGACCGACGGCAGTTGATGAACTATATCGGCCAGATCCAGCCGCGACCCGAGAAGATCTTCTGCATCCACGGCGACGAAAACAATACCATCGACCTTGCCAGTTCCATCTACAAGCGGTACCACATCCAGACGCATTCTCCGATGAACCTTGAGACGTACCGCATGGTATAGCCCGGACCCTTCATGAAGGCATACCTCGCTGTTGTCTGCCTGGGCGTCTTTACCGTGATGGCGCTTTCGAATGCCATCGTACCGGTACTCCCGGCGTTTGCCACCGGTCCTGCATGGGAGGGTGCGGTTTATGCAGCATATTTTTTAGGGGCGTTTCTTTCAACGCTCCCGGGGGGAATCCTTTCCGACCGGTATGGCAGGACACTGGTCATCCGGATCGCCCTTGCACTGACCGTGGCAAGCGGTGCCCTGCTTTTCTGTACCACCGGCCCGCTTACTGTGATCGTCCTGCGTCTGGCTGAAGGGATAGGAGCCGGTCTCTTTATCGCTGCCGGGATGTCGTACGTCAATTCACAACCGGACCATACCCGTATGAGCGGTTATTACCTTGCGATGCTGAACGTCGGGCTCGTTGTAGGTCTTGCGGCATCCGGCTGGCTGGCCGTCCGGTTTGCACAACCGGCCCTTGGGATCGGCGTCTTTACCGCCATTTCCTGTGCCGCATTGGCCGCAAGTCTCATCTTCCACGAGATGCCGGGGCCGGCCCTGAAGACCGGCACCGATCTCCGGGAGGCAGCCGGGCTCATCGTTAACCATGCCCGGTTATGGTACTCCGCAATTGTGCTTGTGGGTATCACCGGTGTGGTTTCCTCGTTGTACCCGGGATTCTCCGACAAACCGGCGGACGTACTCGGTTTCTGGATAGCAGCCATGAGCGTAACAACGATAATTGCAGTGCTCGTGTTTTCCCGGTTTCCGGTACCGGCGCTCGGTGCCATCCGGTGGTCTGCGATATTTATGATTGGGGGGGTTCTTCTTGCATATATATCCCCGTTCGGGTTTGTTGTGCTCGGCGCCCTCGCCGGGATCGTCATGGTCGCCCAGATGGAGGTCCTTTCCGGAGAACGGGACCGGCAGGGTCTGGTCATGGGACTTTTCTCGACCTCCAGTTACCTTGGTATGACTATTCTCCCGTTTGTTGCCGGGCTCATCTCGGCAGGTGCGGGATATCCCGAAGCGTTTCTCGTTACCGCAGTCCTTGCCGGGACGGTGGCCCTGTCAATTTGCGGCTTGCACCGCCACTGCCTGCAGCATGCGCCGTAAAACCTGCCCGGCCGGTCCCGGGGCAAATAAACAATAACTTCATCTGTTTTAAAAGAGAATTTTCGGATATGCAGACGAGCGCGAAAGTGGGCATAGTGATCCTTATTGTTATCCTCCTTGTCCCGGTTGTGGCAGGAGAGGATGCCACGGAATGGTATACAAAAGCCCAGAATGCTGCAATGAACGGGGATTATACAGATGCAGTGACCTACTACAGCAACGCTATCGCGCTCAATCCCTCCTATGACATGGCATATGCCGGGGAGGCAGTGGCACTCAATGAACTGGGCCAGTACTCCGCAGCCCTCACCGCTGCAAACCAGGCGCTTGCCCTTCGCACAAGCCCGACAGCACTCGGCGCCCGGGCAGATGCTCTGTTCTACCTCGGCCAGTACAACGATGCGATCGGGGCCTACACCAATTACACTGCGGTCGTCTTCAATCAGGCATCTGCCTACTGCAACCTTGCCGATTCCTATGTACAGGAGAACAATACTGCCCTGGCACTTACTGCCTATTCCCAGTGCACGCACCTCAATCCGGGTAACCCGCTGGTATGGGACCAGATTGGTCTTGTGGACATGTCCCTTGGCCAGTATACCGATGCTCTCAATGCATTCAGTACGGCAACCAGCCTGACAACTACGAACGCACAAATATGGAATGATAAAGGGGAGGCACTCGTCGCTTTGGGACGGTACCAGGATGCACTTGACTGTTTTAACACCGCACTCAGTCTGGAGCCCACGTATGCCGCAGCTCAGGTGAATAAGGCTGCGGTTATGGGTAAGGGACAGGTCTCTTTGAGTACGTATGTTACCACTCCGACGGAAGCACCCTGGTACCTTGGCGGGATTACGCCCACGAGCGCGACCCCGACCCCGGTTGCGACCCCTATGGGGACCGTCACGCAGACTGAACAGACCACCACCATACTTCCGACAACGCAGCAAACGCCGGTCCCGACCCGGACCACATTCACCCCCCTGTCACCGGTCCCGGTCCTTGCGGGGCTTGGTGCCGCAGCAGTGCTTCTTTCGTGGAAAGGAAAGAACCACTAACCGGATTTTGTTTCCCTTTTTAGAGACGATACTGCCGTTTGCTTATTTACCGGACCAGGGAGATGAGGCACGCGGCAGCGCAGTCAGTGACCGTTTTCGGGTATTGAACCAATCAGGTCCACTCACTGCTTACTCCTAAACATTTGTCGTAGATGGAGAGAAAATAAGGGGAGGTACAAGTGAAAACCCTTCTGGATTTTCATGATCTTGGCTGGTGAGAATCTGCCCCCCTTGACAGTCCTATGAACAAAGTGCAATAGGCAAAAAGGTCTCCACGTCCTTCTTGATCGAAAAAAACACGAACTATGATGCAGAACTGCGAGAACTATATGCCCGCATGATCCGCAGGTAGATCTCCGTGGCCTTTTCAAGCGCTGCCACCCTGACCCGTTCGTTGGTCGCGTGCAGTGTGGCAAGCTCACCTGGGCCGTATTCGATCACCCGGAAGCCGGCAGCACGGAGGTGACGGGCATCGCTTGCCGCCCACTGGAATATGGGAAATGCCGGTCGTCCCTGCACTGCTTCAACCTCCCGGCAGACAAGGGAGACGAAATCGCACGAAGGATCGGTCAGGGAAGGTTCATGGAGGGTCTCTTTTACGATAGATGCATGGGGGGCATGTTCCATGATCCCCATGATCAGCTCCCGGATATCGCACCCCAAGGGGATACGCATCTCGAGGTCGAGATCGCAGCGCTGGGCCACGATATTGACCTTCTCACCACCGGAAATAACACCCGGGTTAAATGTTACCCTCTCCAGGATCTCGTTGCCTTTGTCTATCTTAAATTCCTCTGAAAAGACCTGCGAGGAGGTCCTGATTATCTCCCTGAGGTTATCGCTGAAGGGAAATGGCTGTTCATGAAGGCCCTGGATATATTCGAGCAGGTGCATCGCCTCCATCACTGCGCTTACACCGATCAGGGGATACAGGGATCCATGGCCGGGCGTCCCGGTAAACCTGAGTTCCAGACGGCAGAGTCCCTTCTGCCCGATGCACGGGTGGAGAGCCGGGGATGGTTCAGCGATCAGGCAGTCACAGGGAGCGAGCACATCCTGTTCGAGCAGGTACCTGACCCCGTTCTCACCTCCCGTCTCTTCGTCGCAGACAAATGCAAGGGTGGCCGGCAGGGCTTTACCGGCCTCAACCAGCGCATCACATGCAGAGAGAATCGCGGCCACGCCCCCTTTCATATCGCTCGATCCCCGGCCCCAGACATACCCCCCATCAATGGTGCCGGAGAACGGCGGATGGGTCCAGCCTTCCTCAAGGGCCGGCACCACATCAACGTGCCCGCAGAACATGAACGGCTTGGGTTCCCCGGTCGTCACCAGGTTGCACCGCCCGCCCGGAGTACAGAAAACTTTCGACCCGATGCCCCGGTCATCGAGGAAGTCTCTGATGTATTTTATGGGGCCGGAGGTATCGCCCGGTGGGTTCTCGCTTTTAAGAGCGACAAGGTCAGAACAGATTTTCTGGGGCTCTCTCATGAGGAATTCTCCGTTCCCCTCAGGCTTTTTTCTCTTCAAGGAATTCGGTAAAGAGCCGGGAGAGCGAGGCGCCCTCGTACAGGCTCTTGAGGAATTCCTGCTCGAAGAACTCATCGATAATAATGAGGAAGAAACTGGTCGGCACTGCCTGCTTGCTGTCCGGGTCGGGAACGATCCGGAAACTCCGGTAGCTTGCAGGATCCTCAGGATCATAGATGATCTGCCAGAGCGCGGGGAGTTTTGCAAATTTCTCCGGCCGGCTCTCCTTGAGCCAGACCATGAACGCGGGGAAATGCAGCCGGTCTCCCTTCTTCTCCTCATCGATGCGCCAGCGCATGTACTCCGCGCCCATGATATTTTTCGGTGACTGGTAGTTGTACGCGTAGATGCTGCAGGTGTAGTCGATATGGGCAAGGGCATCGACAAAGTAGAAGTACAGGGTCTTGTCAAAAAGCGACGTATCGTGGAGGATCAGGGATTTTTCGTAGAGGTGGGTGAGGACGTGGACGTACTCATTGTCAGTGGTCATACGATCCTAGTGTATGCAGGAATTGTAAATAAAGCCCCGTAACCGAACACTGAATAAGGATCTGTCTGGCAGGTGTCAGAGAGAATGGTGGAATTATTTGAAAAACGGTTCCCGCTGTTCGACAGCCTGCCGGAAGAGGGCTTCGAGTTCCGCTCCTTTCTTGCCCCGGATGGTGATATGGTTGTCAGTCCGCAGGAGGCAGGGCTTGAGCTTGCCGTCAGATGTGACCCGGAGCCGGTTACAGTAGGTGCAGAACTCTGTGTTGTGGAGCGGGCGCACCACTTCCACCTCGGCACCATCGAGGCAGTACTTTTTCCGGTGGTGCATCCTGCGCGTAAGGATCTCACTTGAACGCGACGCGAGCATCGACTCGACCCCGCGCAAGTCGCCATGATAGTTGCAGTCATTGAAATGCATCAGCTCGATGAGCTGGAGGACAAGGTTTCGGTTACCCCTTACAAATCTCAGGAAGTCATCGATCTCGTTATCGTTGATCCCGGAGAGGACCACCATGTTGAGTTTTACCGGGGTAAGGCCGGCCCTGAGCGCTGCATCGATCCCGGCAAGCACATCGCCCAGCCTGTCGCAACCGGTGATCCGCTTGCAGGTCCCGGGGTTCAGGCTGTCAAGGCTGACGTTGACCCTGCGGAGGCCGGCCTTTTTGAGGTCCTCGGCCATACCCGCAAGCAGCACGCCGTTTGTTGTGATGGAAGACTCGATCCCCTTGGGAACCGCCCGGATTATGTCGAGAATATCCGGCCGGATAAGTGGTTCTCCCCCGGTAAACTTGATACTCCGGATCCCGAACTTTGCGGCGACGTTCATGATCCCGATAATCTCTTCCGTGCTCATATCAGTATCCGGGTTTTTCTCCCCTTCGGCATGGCAGTAGATACAGGAAAGATTGCACCGGGAGGTGAGACTGATGCGGAGGTTGGTCACCGGTCGTCCGTAAGAATCCTTAAGCGTCGCTGTCACTGGCATTTCAGTTCAGCCTTTGAAGTTCTTTGCGATGATGTAAATTTCCGTGCTCCCCTTGCGGGTTGCCTTCGTGGAGTATGTTTTCACCGCGTGGAAGTGCTCTTTTATCATGCCAAGGAGTTCGGGGAAGTCCGCACCCTGGAACGATTTGATCACGAAGTTGCCGCCGGGCTTTAAGACGTTGCAGGCAAAGGTGAGTGCCTCTTCGCCCAGAGCTATGGCCCTGGCCTGATCGTAACTCTTGTGGCCCGAGAGTTTTGGGGCGGCATCGCAGACAACGACGCTGACCGAGCCAAGAGTCTGCAGTGCCTGCTGCTGGATGGCCGGATCAGTCAGGTCGCCCTCTATAGTTTCGATACCGCCAAGGGCTGCGATCGGGTTTAAGTCAATCCCAAGAACCCGTGCACTGGTAAGCGTGCGCAACACCTGAAGCCAGCTTCCCGGTGCAGCGCCCAGATCTATGATATTGTCGTCCCTGCGTATAATGGCAAATTTGTCCTGAATCTCGATAAGCTTAAAAGAAGCACGGGATCGGAACCCTTCATGTTTTGCCCGAAGATAAACCTTGTCCCGTGACCATTGCGAACCCATACAAAATCACCAGAAATCCTAAAAACAAACCCAAAACGCTATAATTAAAGTATGACGATATACTGTATAAGACAGTTGTTAAGGGGAAAGCGATGTTAAAAGCAACCATTGACGCAGAGATATTCCGGGAGGCCATTGAAGCGATCTCGGCACTCGTTCCCGAGTGCCGGCTGCACACGGAGGAAGACAGCATCTCCACCCGGGCAGTGGACACCGCCAATGTCGCCATGATCGCCTTTAGGCTCAAAAAAGAAGCGTTTGATACCTTCAAGGCAACAAAAAGTGAGCTGGGAGTCGATATCTCCAAGATGAAGAATATTTTCAACATGGGTGGGAAAGGAGATCTCATCAGTCTTGAGCTTGCGGACAATGCCCAGAAAATGGCAGTCAGCGTCCACGGTTACCACTACTCAATCACCCTGCTGGACACGAACACGATCAGAAAAGACCCCAACTCCCCGACTATAAATCTCCCGGGAAAGATTGTGATCTCCGGTGAAGACCTTAACAACGCGATTAAGGCAGCCGCGGTAATCTCGGATAAGATTGCCATGGGCATCAACCCCAAGGACCAGACCTTTTACATGGTCGCCGAAGGCGATACCGATCATATCCAGCGTGAGTTCGGAAAAGACGAGCTTAAGTCGCTCACCCCGGTTGAGGCACGATCGCTCTTTTCCCTTGACTATCTCCGGGACATGGGTAAGGTGATGTCACACGCCTCTGAAGTTGAGGTCTGCCTTGGTTTAGATCACCCGGTCCGGTTCTCCTTTGATATTGCCGGTGGCAACGGGCACGTAGAGTACCTGCTTGCGCCCCGCATTGAGGCTGAATGAATGGAGTTTGTGCCTTCCGGCAAGGAACTTTCCCATTTTCCGTTTTTAAAAAAAGCCCAGGATCCTATCCGATCCCGTTTCACCTCTCTCGGTACGCTTCTTGGCACTCCAAAAGGTGAGGCCTTAATCTCACAGGCAGTTACTCGTGTCCGGGAGGCGGTAAACCCCAAAAAAACCCGGGTACCGGAAGTGGTCGGCTTCCCTGAAGACGAGATCGCCGCATATGCACTCGCGCGGATTATTGTCTCCTGCATCAACGATAAACAACTTATTGACCGGCTTACCCGTTACGAAGCCGAACGTGCCTATTATTTTCTTGTGAATGAAGAGGAGTGGAATCGCAGTTACGTGCAGGATGATGGAGAGTATTCAAGATTATGGAGGGCAATCGCGGATGAACTGGGCATCCGGATCGCGCAGGACCGGATGCCGGTTCCTGATTACGTGGAACTCATCGCCCCCCTGCACGATGACCGATACCGGTTGGTCAACCGGCGCGTGGAGAGAGGATTTGTTGCGATTAACAAGAACGAACGGTACGAACTCCTGAGGGAGCGGATCCGCGTACTCCTGCGCCGTGAACTTCCCCACCGGGTGCCAAAAGATATCTGCGAGCAGCTTGCCCCGCGGGCAGCGGAGATCAAGAAGGTATACCAGGAACAGATGCTGCGGCAGTTCGGGAGGGTGGAGGAAAGTGCATTTCCTCCGTGTATGCAGGCGCTCATCACCGCGCTTACAGCAGGAACCAACCTCACACACGCCGGCCGGTTCTCGCTGACTGCGTTTCTCCACAATATCGGAATGGATAAAACCGGGATTGCAGAACTCTATGCCCGATCCCCGGATTTCGACATCGAGAAAACCATGTACCAGGTCGAGCATATCACAGGGCGTGGAGGCACGGGGACTGAATATACAACGCCCGCGTGCGCCGCGATGCAGACGACCGGCCTCTGCGTCCACCGCGATACACTCTGTGAGCGGATCAACCACCCGCTCAGTTACTATAAAGCAAAAAAATCCCGGATAACTAAAAAATTTGTTCCGGAGAATAAAAAACCCGAAACCTCAAAAGATACCGCACCCTCCTTAAAAGAGGAGACCCGGTGATTGTTATTTTTCAGGTTATTTTTTCATTGACCATGTACCCCGCTCCCGAGAGAAACAGGATAAAGACGATGATGGCGATCAGGTAAGCCGGCCCGGCGCTGATCACCAGCGGGAGCACCGCGAGAAGTATGACCAGCACTATAAAACCTGTCACGCCGATAAGAACATCAAGCAGTCGTGCATCCATCCAGACCATCTTGGTGTTTATCGGTTAAATTTATATCCGTAAGGTTGAACCGATAGAGAGATGTCTCCTGCCGGTGCGCCATTACCGTTGGACCGTTCCGCTGCGATCGCTTTGCTCAATCATTATGTCCACGATGCCGGGCTAAAAAGCACTGCCTTGCGACCACCGCCGTGATGAGAGCGCTTGCCGCGCGCGTCGGGGAAGATAAAGTATTCAGGGAGGCAGCCGGCCTCCTGCACAACATCGATTTCGAACTTGCTCGCGGGGATATGCAGCTGCATGGTACGAAAGGAGCGGAGATCCTCATGGAGCAGGGTACCGATCCCGATCTGGCCTTTATTGTTCGGCGGTACAATCACCATCTCTCATGGGGAACTTACGAAAAACCGACTGGGATTGCGCTTCAGGCTGCAGACAGCGCATCCGGCCTTATGATCGTGCGCGCGCTCGTTAAAGGTGGCAGATATTCTGGTGTGACTGGAACGACACTAACAAAAAAGGCAAAAGAAAAATCATTTGCTGCTGGATGCGACCGGGGCCGTATCGCGCTTATTGCACCGAATCCTGACACTACCGGATTTCTTTGCCGTTTGCACATAGTGGCCTGATGGGAATACGCGAAGAGATCGGACTTATCTTACTGTCCGGAAACAGGCAAGAGAATAAGAGCCACCCGGATCAACAGAGGCGCAGGTAATATGATCAGTCCGGAGCAGCAGAGAAACGATGTATTTATCCAACTGTCGCGTGCCGTGATCCTCCTTACGGAATCGATGGATGCACGACTGGTTGCCGGCACCGGTACGAACATAAGCTATGCCATCAGAGGCGCCCGTGACCGTTCGGGTGTCGCTGCTGTCACCGGGGGGCTGGTGGTGCAGGACAATACTGTGAAGGCAGCTGGTGTGTGTGGGTTTGGCACCGATGAGCAGATCGCAAAAATCCTTCTTACTGCCATGAAATTCGACCCGGAGATACGTTGTGTGGCAACGATCCGTTATACAGATGCGGTCCGCCGCATTCTTGAGGATATGTTTCTTGAATGCCGCACTGTTGACCGCCGTGGACAACCCCCCGGCGTCACCACGATGGACTGGGGGGTGGCCTCCTGTTGCAGGGAGGGCGTACCGGAAGCAATCGTGGATCCGGGCACCTCAAAAAATAATTCGGTTGTCTACCTGTTTGGTGAAAAACCTGCTGATGTAGCGGGGAATATTATTATGTTGTCGAACCGCATTATACGTATAGAACTTTGAGGAATGTTTCATGGGAATAAAGCCATCGTATATCAAAACCATCGGCACCGCACTTCTTTCCACACAGAAAGAGAATTTTTCAAACAATTTTGATGCGAACAAGCAGCAGCTCGGGGCATCCGCATCAATTGACAGCAAGCGCGTCAGGAACCGGGTTGCAGGTTATATAACAAGAAAAATTAATACAAAAAGACACGCATAACTCTCGTTATGTTCGAAGGTGTCCTTCCCGCAATCATTACCCCTTTTAAACGTAATTCCGCGATGGACCTTGATATACAGGGTCTTGAACGAAACATCGAGTTTCTCCTAGCCTGTGGTATCCACGGGATCGTACCTTGTGGCTCGACCGGCGAGTCTGCGACGCTCACGTTCGCGGAGCACGAAAAGGTTGTCAATGTCACTATAGATACGGTCAACGGCAGGGTGCCCGTGCTCGCAGGCACGGGTTCTAATAATACAGCGGAAGCAGTTATCCTTACGAAGGCGGCAAAGGACACCGGGGCGGATGGTGTGCTTGTCATCAGCCCGTATTACAACAAGCCAAACCGTGCGGGACTCATCAAGCATTACACAAAACTTGCGGATCTCGATATCCCGGTGGTTATCTACAACGTGCCCGGCCGAACGGGCCAGAACCTCGAACCCGACCTGATTGCCGAGTTGGCACAGCACCCCAGTATTGTCGGAATCAAAGAGGCCAGTGGCAACATCGGCCAGGTCTCGCGGATCATCGAAATGACGAAAGATGAGGATTTCGCCGTGATCTCTGGAGACGATAACCTGACCCTCCCCATCATGGCACTCGGTGGCACGGGAGTGATCTCGGTCGCTG
>Ga0326727_10015572_pt1 | contig 16281 bp, 24 predicted proteins | sample MB2enrmetagenome_FD_207643 | JGI IMG/M metagenome (GOLD analysis project Ga0326727, IMG submission 207643) | Lab enriched peat soil microbial communities from McLean, Ithaca, NY, United States - MB29MY | ecosystem: Environmental > Terrestrial > Soil > Wetlands > Peat | place: USA: New York...
AAGGGCGGATTTGGCCCGCGGGGGCGGTGCCGCCGTCGGCTGGGGCAGCGTCTGCGCCGGCGGCACCGGCGGGATCGGTGGGGTCTGGGCCATCGCCGGGACCGTGGCGAGCATCGCCAGGCCGACTCCAGCCGACACCATCGACCAACCCTTCATGCCTCTATCCGTGCCGACCCGATGCGCTTCGGGTCAAGCGGAAAGCTTAAAGCGTCAGCATTTGCCCGCCGCTGCAGGCTTCCAGAAAGCTTGCCACGCCCGCCACCTCCACGCCGGGCAGCAGTTGCGCCGGGTCGAGCGCCGCCACCCGCATCCCCGATTCGCAGGCCATCAGCCGCACGCCGAGCCCCACCGCCGATTCGCGCAATTCGCCGATGCCGGCGACACCCCGCAGGCGCAGGTTGGCATCGCGCCCGGATTCCTGCAGGGCCGACCAGTCCGTGCACAGCGCCTGGCACCCGTCGTTGGTGGCGAACAGCACCACCCGCCGGCCGAGCGCAGCGGCGCCGGCCGCCAGCACGAAGGCATAGTGGGCACGTTCATGCGTGCCGGAGATCAGCAGGATTCCCAATGGTTCAGACGACACAGGCAGGTCCCTCCAGGTTGGCATGAGCACTGAGGTCGTGGAGCGCCGCGTTCGGCCCGCAGGCGGCGCAGTTCGGGTCGGGGTGCAGGCGGACGGTGCGGAAACGGCTGGCCAGCGCGTCCCAGATCAGCAGGCGGCCGGCCATGCTTTCGCCGATGCCAAGAATCTCCTTCAGCACCTCGGTGGCCTGCAGCGTGCCCATCACGCCGGGGACGACGCCGAGGATGCCGGCCTGGCTGCAGCTCGGCACCAGGCCGGGCGGCGGCGGCTCCGGATAGAGGCAGCGATAGCAGGGGCCGCCGGCATGCGGCTTGAACACGGAGAGCTGCCCCTCGAAGCGCAGCACCGCGGCGGACACCAGCGTGCGGCGGGCCAGCACGCAGGCATCCGCCAGCAGGAAGCGGGTCGGAAAATTGTCGGTGGCGTCGCAGACGACGTCGTAATCGCCGAGGAGCGCCAACGCGTTCGACGGCGCGAAGCGCACGCGGTGGAGGTCGATCTCGACGTTCGGGTTGATGGCGCGGGCCGATGTCGCCGCTGACTCGGCCTTCGGCGTTCCCAGTCGCGACGTGGTGTGGGCGATCTGGCGCTGCAGGTTGGACAGCTCCACCACGTCGTCGTCGACGATGCCGATGCGCCCGATTCCGGCGGCGGCCAGGTAGAGCACCAGCGGGCTGCCCAGGCCGCCGGCGCCGACGATCAGCACGCTGGCGTCGCGCAGCCTGGCCTGGCCCACCCCACCCACTTCCTTGAGCAGGATGTGGCGGGCGTAGCGGGCGATTTCTTCTTCGTTGAAATCAAGGCTCATAAGCGCAGCATATCGGGCGGACGCGTCTTGGAAAAACCGCATTCGCAGGATGGAAAGAATTGTGATGTCCAATGACGAATCGGCCCTGGTGCTGTTCTCCGGCGGCCAGGACTCCACCACCTGCCTGGCCTGGGCGCTGGCGCGGTTCGGCCATGTCGAGACCGTCGGCTTCGACTATGGCCAGCGCCACCGGATCGAACTGGCCTGCCGCTTGCCGGTGCGCCAAGGGATCTCAGCGCTGATGGACTGGGGCGGCCGGCTCGGCGAGGACCACCTGGTCGATCTCGGCGGCTCGCTGGCGGCCATCGGCGCCACCGCGCTCACCTCGGAGGCGGAGATCCGGATGACGGATGCGGGGCTGCCAAGCACCTTCGTGCCCGGCCGCAACCTGATCTTCCTCGCCTACGCTGCGGCGATCGCCTACCGGCGCAACCTCCGCCGCCTCGTCGGAGGCATGTGCGAGACCGACTATTCGGGCTACCCGGATTGCCGCGACGACGCGCTTAAGGCCATGCAGCTTGCGCTCAACCTCGGCATGGAGCGCCGCTTCGTGGTGGATACGCCGCTGATGTGGCTCGACAAGGCGGCGACCTGGGGGCTGGCCGAGGAGCTCGGCGGCACGGCGCTGGTCGAGCTGATCGTCGAGCACACCCATAGTTGCTACCTCGGCGAGCGCGCGAATCGGCACGACTGGGGCTATGGCTGCGGCAACTGCCCGGCCTGCGAGCTCAGGGCCGCTGGCTGGCGGCGGTGGCGGGCAGGGGCGCTGTCCCTGGACCCCGCAAAGGGCCGAGGGGCCCTTTGATCCCAATCTTTTGGGCGCTTCACGCCATTCTCGTCGCGACACCGTTCGGCGCGAAGCCTAATTAATGGGGTCCACAGGCCTCGCCGAGGGGAGCATGGTTGACGAGTGTGGCGGCGCGGCCTGGGAGCGACCGCGCCGCCGGGTAGCCGGTCCGCGACGCAGGTGGGGGGACGACGCCGCAGACATGCACGGGAACGCTGTTCCCGAAAGGCGGTTGCCGCATCTTGTGAACCGCCTACCGTGGGCTGTTCAACTGCCCGGCATGGGTCAGGCTGGCTCCGGCACCGGCAGCCCATGAAGAACCGACTGAAAATTGCCTCCTGGAACATCAATTCCCTACGGTTGCGCGCGCCCCTGCTGGAGCGGCTCATCGCGGCGCTGCGGCCCGATGTCGCCTGCCTGCAGGAGACCAAGGTGCCGGACGAGCTGTTTCCCGCCGGCCTGCCGGCGCAACTGGGATACCCGTTCGCGGCCTGGCGCGGGATGAAGGGCTATAACGGCGTGGCGATCTTCTCCCGCCTGCCGTTCTACCCGCTCGACATCGCGCCCGACTGGTGCGCCCGCGGCGACTGCCGGCACCTTTCGGTGTCGCTCGATCTCGGATCGGGGCCGGTGGAGTTGCATAATTTCTACGTCCCCGCCGGAGGCGACGTGCCGGACCGGGCGGTGAATCCGAAATTCGCCCACAAACTGGATTTCGTGGCGGAGGCAACCCACTGGTTCGCCGCCCGCACTCGCCTCCGGCGCACCGTGCTGGCCGGCGACCTCAACATCGCGCCGTTGGAGAACGACGTCTGGAGCCACCGCCAATTGCTGGGCGTGGTGAGCCATACGCCGCCGGAAACCGCTGGCCTTACCGCTTGGTTGCAACAGGGCTTCGACGACGCGATCCGCCACTTCGTGCCGCCGGACCGGAAACTCTACACGTGGTGGTCGTACCGCAACCGCGACTGGCGCGCCTCCGACCGCGGCCGCCGGCTGGACCACATCTGGATCAGCCGCGACCTGACCAGCGCACTGCGCACCTGTCGCATCCTCAAGGACGCCCGCGACTGGCCGCAAGCCAGCGACCACGTCCCCGTGGGCGTGGAACTGGAGGTGTAGGAAGGTGCGCCGCTTGCGGTAGGGGCCGCGGCAACCGACATCGAGCCTTGCGCGTCAGACAGGAAAGCTATGCCGGACCTCCACACCGTCGCCGTCTTCTGCGGCTCCTATGCCGGCCACGGCTCCGCCTTCCATGCCGCCGCCGCCGAGCTCGGACGCGGCATGGCGCGCGCCGGGATTCGCCTGGTCTATGGCGGCGGCCGCGTCGGGCTGATGGGCGCGCTGGCCGACGCCGCGTTGGCCGAAGGCGGCACCGTGATCGGCGTCATCCCCGAGTTTCTCACCCATTGGGAGGTGGCGCACGAAGGGGTGTCGGAACTGATCGTCACCGGCGACATGCACAGCCGCAAGACGCGCATGTTCGAGCTGTCCGGGGCGTTCGTGTCGCTGCCCGGCGGCTTGGGCACGCTGGATGAGACCATCGTGATCATGACCTGGCGGCAGCTCGGGCTGCACGACAAGCCGATCCTGGTTTGCAACGTGGCCGGCTCGGCGGCGCCGTTGCTGGCGGCCATCGAGGCGGCGCTGCTGTAGGCCCCGCGAGGCTTGCGCCGCCGCGGGGGCGTCGGTATATGCGGTGCTCGTGGCCGGAGTGTAGCTCAGCCTGGTAGAGCACTGTGTTCGGGACGCAGGGGCCGGAGGTTCAAATCCTCTCACTCCGACCAATGAAACCGCGTCCGCCTCGGCACCACCGCCCGAACTTTCCGTCTCCGGGCCATTGACCGGCGGCGGATTTACGACCATGGATGCGCCCGTATCGAACGGGGGTGCCTCCATGGTCACGATCAAGCACTACGCGGGTTTCATCGCAACTGCTATGCTCGGCCTCGTGCTGGCCGGGTGTTCATCCACTGAGAGCCAGCCGGCAGCCGCTCCGGCGCCAGCACCGATGGCCGCGCCGCAGCCTGCGATGCCAGCGCCCGCGCCCAAGCCGATGACGCATCAGGAGCTCATTCAGAGCGTGCAGACTGCGCTCAATACCAACGGCGCCAAGCTGACGGTTGACGGCCGCGATGGACCGAAGACCGCCGCCGCACTGCGCGCCTACCAGCGCGGGCACAACCTGAAGGTCACTGGGCGCCCGGATGCGGAGACCCTCAAGGCGCTTGGCGTCCAAAGTTAGCCACCGGTCCCGCGGGCAGGACCTTTCGGTTCTACGCGTCCGGGCCCGTGGGAACAAGGCTGGGCATACTCGGCTTTGTCGGGTGGTGTCCGGCGGGGGCGCCATCTACGGCCTGACGCACCCTCGCACGATCACCGCGCACACCGCGTCCCGCCCGCTCAGCCCGTCGCTGTCGCCGGAGTAGCGAAGTCCGGTCACGGTGCCGTCCTGTGCAGTCGCGATGGCGTGACAGGAGCCGGCCCGCGCCAGTGTTATCGATCCGGCGGTCGCCAGGCTGATCGGCAGCGTGACCGGCAGCAGCGCCAGATCGGCGAGAGGGATCGTCTCTGTCGTCGGTGGCTCCTGGTAGTCCCATTCTGCGATCGCGAGACCCTGCCGCTCGTCCACGTGCGCCGGCACGCCCATGCAGCTTTCGAGGTCACCGAGCGTCCGGCCCGGCGCCCAGTTGCGCGCCTGGCGGGCTTGCTGGGCGCCGCAGCCGCCGAGGATCGCCGCCGCCAGCGCCAGCGCGACCCAGCGAGCCGCCGCCACCCCGGCCAGCGTTGCCGCCAGGAAGGCCACGCCGGCCCGAACATAGACCCACCGCGGCGCCACATAATCCGGCGCCAACACCAGCTCGCAATGGCCGCGCTGCACCAGCCAATCGAGCAGGCGGCACAGCACGCACCACCGCCAGACGCCGGCCTTGGCGCCGAGCGCGACGTGCGTGGAGAGGGCCTGACTTGGCGCCCCGCCGCACACCACGACGTTCGCCGTCACGTCGGCGTCGCGGGCGTCCGTTTCCGTCTGTTCCGCCACACGATCGAGGTATGTGCTCATGCTGCCAGCGCCGTCGCTTCGGCCGCCAGCGTGTCGAGATCAAGCCCTGCTGGCGACGCCCCGGTCACGTCCAGCCACGAGCGCGACACGCACGCCCACGCCGCCAGCGCATAGCGCGCCACCGCATCCCAGGTGATGCGCACCTTGAGCCCCCAGGACACGGCATAGAGGCACTGCGCGTCATACTGCGCGGCGCACATCCGGTGATTGCCCCACGTCCCTGGCTGGCCCCAGGAACCGGCGATGGAGGAGAGCGTGATGTCGTGCCCCTCCGAGATCGCGCGCCCGATGATGGACTGCCACGCCGCCGGCATCGCGAAGTCGAGCTGGATCGGCCCCAGAGAGGCCACCGCGGCGCGCAGATGGTCAGCGAGAGCGGCATTGAGCGGCATGACGGATGGCACGTCCTCGTCTTGTGCATCCCATTGCAGGCCCTTCGTCGCCCACAGAATGGCAGCCTGCGCGCTGTCCGTTCCGACATCCTGCGCCGGCCAGGAGGACCACCGCGAGTAGAGCGCCGTCGCCATCGCCGCAGTCGGGGAGCGCGCGTCGCCCTTCGCAATCGCGCGTACGATCTGCTCATACCGCAGCGCGCCGCACGGTACGCAATTCGACAGCGTGTCGTTGCCGAGCGCGTCGCCATCGCAGATCGTCACGCCAGTTTGCTTCTCAGCCGCCGTGAACCAATCGACCGCAGCCGGCGCCGACAGAACGCTAAGCGCCGCCCCAAGCACGCGCGACGGCGCGCGTGGGGCATGCCGAAGTCCGAGACGAAATTGCATGCTTTCCTCTACCGGCAACTGAATGTCAGCACACCCGCCGCCACCGCAAACAGCCCGACCAGGACGCCAACGGCGAGGCCCATAATCAGGCCCTCAAGTTCCGCTCGGCGCCGTCGCCTCGGCCGCGCGGGAATCGTGCCGCGAAACAGCACGCGCGCCATCGCACGCCTCCACGATGCGCGGCACCGCCGCGAGGAAATCATCCACGCCCATCATGTCGTGCAGCGGGTGGGCGACGCGGCATCCGGGCGAGCGCAGCACCCTTTCGTAGTAGGTGACGGATGCGCCTGGCCCGAGCGCGTGCAGGATCAATGCGCCGAGGCCGATGCGGTCATGGATGCCGTCGGTCATGCGATAACTGCCGCCAAAAAGATAACGGCGGCTCCCACCAGGAAGCCGCCGAGGAAATGCCCCTTCAGTGCGCCGCGCGCAGGATCAGCCTGGCCTGATCCGGCGTGTAGACAGGCACCACGCCGACCGCCGCACCCGATACGCCGACATAGGCCAGCAACGCCGGCACCATGGCCAACAGCGCGTTGGCGACCGGCACCAGTGCGGAGCCGTTCGGAAGCAGCGGCAGCACAATCGGCACGACGGCCTTGATCGCGTCCACCACCTCGGGCACGACCGTGCTGTCGTTAGCCGTGCCGGCGGCGATGGCCTGGCAGCCCTGGGTGACAGTGGCGATGTCGCTGTTGACCTGGCTGACGGTCGCGGCCGGAACGTTGGCAATCGCCATCACTGCATCGCCGAGCGATTGCGCCCCGGCCAACACGAGTTGCGCATCGGAAGCGAGCGTTGCGGTCGTCACCCCGGCGCAGCCGATCACGGCGGCGGCGGGGATTGCGGCCAGGATGGAACGGCGAGAGATCATCGTTGCCTCACTGCTTTGCGGGCGGGGCGGGAATGGCCACAGCCGGATCAGTCGGGGCCAGAGCGGCGGATGGCGCGTTCTTGTTCTTGGCGTGTGCGAAGTTCCCGCCGAGCGCGTTCACGAGCTGATACAGCGGCAGCCAACTGGAGTTGGCAGGCGGCCTCGGCCAAAGGGCGGCTATGACCGCACAGAGGCCGCAGACGGCGAGCACATAGACGGCATACTGTGCCGGCACGAGCGCCAGCACCGCCGCCACGACGGCAGACAGATCCATGGTTCCTCCGAGGTGTTGTGAGATCAGGCGGCTTGCGCGGGCGCGGCCAACTCAAGCCGGAAGAAGGTGTGGTTGCCGATCTTGCACACCGGCGCCACTGTCGCCGCCCAATCGGGATGCGAGACGCGGAGATCGGCGTAGGAATCGGCGTTGCACGTCGTGTCCGGGAGACGCCCGTTCACGGCCCTATCGGCGATGGCGAGCGCGCGGACGAAATCCGGGTCCGAACCGTCCACCGCCGCCAGTTTTGCGCAGTTCGGATCATCCTTGTTCCAGCACGAGAACTGCCACGGTTGGAGGCAGACACTCACGATGTCTTTCCCCCACCATCGCGGATTGCGTACCCGATTCAGGATCACGCTGGCGATGGCCTCCATGCCGCCCTTCGGCTCTCCGCGGGCCTCGCCCCAGATGGTGCGGGCCAGGATATCGATGGGATCGCGCGTGTTCATCCCACATCCCTCTTGAATGAAGGCCAGGGCTCCGCCCTGGCAACGGTCGTTTCATACTTGCAGCTTGGAACGTTCCAGCGATAGGATGCCTGTCGGGTGGCGGCTGGACCGCCCATCCGGGAAAGGTGGGGCAATCTACTGGTTGACTGGAAGCTTACTCGCGCCCGTCCCCGGTGCGTAGCACGGAGGAAGTCACTGTGGATGTAAGTGCTCGAACTCTAAACAAGGTCGAACCGATCGAGCGAGAAACGATCCGGCGGGCGACCTGGCGGCTGATGCCGCTGATCATGCTGGGCTTTTGCTGTTCCTACCTGGACCGGGGCAACGTGGGCATGGCCGCGTTGACCATGAACCACGATCTGGGATTCTCGAACGCGGTGTTCGGCTTCGGCGCCGGCGTGTTCTTCCTCGGCTACTTCCTGGCCGAGATCCCATCCAACCTGATGCTCAACAAGATCGGGGCGCGGCGGTGGCTCGCCCGCATCATGCTGACCTGGGGCCTGATAGCCGGGCTGGGCGCCTTCGTGTGGAACGAGTGGAGCTTCTACGGCGCCCGCATCCTCCTCGGCCTCGCAGAGGCCGGCTACTTTCCGGGAGTGATGCTGTATCTGACTTGGTGGTTCCCATCCTACTATCGCACCCGGATGGTGGCGCTGGTCAATTCGGCCACCTTGATCGCCAACATCATCGGGCCGCCGATCGGTGGGCTGTTGCTGCATATGGACGGGATGGCGGGGCTGCACGGCTGGCAGTGGCTGTTCCTGATCGAGACGGTGCCGTCGCTCATCATGGCGGTCGTGTTATGGAACTTGCTGACGGACCGGCCGGAGCAGGCGGCGTGGCTCAGGCCGGATCAACGGACCTGGCTCGCCGAGCGGCTGGCCTCCGAGCGGGCACAGCGTGAGGCGGTGCACAAGTTTTCCCTCGGCGAGGCGTTCAGCAACCCGAAGATGTCGCTGCTCACGCTGGCCTACTTCGCCCTGCAAGTGGCCGGCTACACGCTGGTGTTCTTCATGCCGCTGGTCGTCCGGGGACTCGGCGTATCCACCGACTGGGTCGGGCTGGTCAGCGGACTGCCCTTCCTGGGCGCTCTCGTGGCGATGAACTACTGGAGCTGGCACTCGGACTCCACCGGCGAGCGGCTCTGGCACGTGACCGGCGCGTGCCTGCTGTCCTCGGCAGGACTGGCGGCCTGTGTCCTCATCGGCGAGGGCCATCCGGTGTTGACGATGGTGGCGCTGATCGTCGCGGCGATGGGTCATTATTCCGACCAGTCGACCTTCTGGTCGCTGCCCACCTCCATGCTGACCGGCACCGCCGCGGCGGCCGGCTTCGCGCTGATCAATTCGATCGGCAATCTGGGTGGCTGGCTCGGGCCGTTCCTCTATGGGGTGGTGAAGGATGCAACCGGCAGCACCGAGCTGGGGCTGCTCTGCCTGGCGTTGGCGCCGGTCATTGCCTCGATCTGCATTCTTCTCGCCGGCCACGACCGTCGGCTGGAACGCATCCCGTCGCGTGGGTAAGGCCAGGGGGCTCCGCCCCCTGGACCCCCGCCAAGGGCCGAGAGGCCCTTGGAACCCACTCTGATAGCCGGGTCCAGGGCAGAACCCCTGGCCTTCAGTGCGCCATCTTGTAGGTCACCACGATATACACGACGCCCCCGAACACGATGCTGAGCAGCGAATAGAACGTCCACCGGCCGAAGGCCGCGAACTGCTCGTCCAGCCATTCCTTCAGGGCTTCCTTCAAAGCCTGCTTGGTCTCATCCAGTGGCAGTTCATCCGCCATCGCGGCCCCCTATGAAATGGTAGCCGCGGCCGCCGGCAGCATGGCACCGGCAACTCCGTTGATGACGTTGCGGCAGCCCGCCACGAATGCCCCCAGCGCCTTCATGAACGCCTGGAATTGTGCCGACGTCATCGCGTGCAGTGCCCCGCCCGCGTCCGGCCACTGCACCGTCGCCGCGCCATCGGCGAAGGTTGCGTTGCCGCTCAGGCTGAGCGCAGCCTGTTCCGCCAGCACCATCGTCCACATGTTGGCGCCTGTCGCATCCGTCAGGCAGGGGAAGGTGGCGGTCCAACCCCCCGACGTGCTGGTGATGCTGATCCCGGCCACGAGCGCCGCCTGGGCCTGTTGCGCCGGGGTCGGCGTCGGAACCGCGGGCGCGGTGAATGTCCAGGCGCTGCCGTTCTGCGTCGCCGTCCACCCAGGCTGCGGGGCCGGGCTGACGGCCGACACCTCAACCCATGTCAGCGCCGCGTGGACGGGGAATTCGGCTGCGCCAAGTTGCACAACCTGGCCGTCGGCGATTAGCGCGAAGGTGCTCACGCTCAATACTCCACGATCACGATGCCAGCGGCGCCACTGCCGCCCGACTGGCTTGCGCTAGGACCGCCGTAGACGCCGCCACCGCCGGCACCTGGCGCCTGCCCATTGAACCCCGCCAGTGCGCCAGCCGCACGACCGCCGCCGCCCCACGGGCCGGGCGCGCCGTTCCCCGGGAAGTAGGTGCCGAAATAGGCGTCACCGCCCATGCCGCCGCCGAAATTCAGCGCACCGCCATACCCCATCCCGCCGGAACCACCGGCCGCATTCGTCTTGCTGCTCCCGCCGCCCTGGCCTCCAGTTGCCGAACAGCAGGCGCCGAATGACGAGGTTCCGCCCGTCCCGCCCGTCGCTCCCGGACCTTCGCCAGCGCCACCGCTGCCGACGGTAATCGAGACTTGTTGGCCCGGCGTCAGGGAGAAAACCCCCTGCGTAAATCCGCCAGCGCCGCCACCGCCCCCTTGCCATCCGGTGTTGTCCGCCCCGCCGCCGCCGCCGCCGCCGCCGACGACCGTCACCTTCGCCTGCGCAACCCCGTTCGGCACCACGAGGGTGCCGGACGTGCCGAACACCTGCATGCGCGAGAAGCCCGGCGTAAGCTGCGGCAGTTTCCACGGGATGATCGGCGCGTTGCCCGGCACGCTGATGCTGGCGGACGTAATCGAGCTCTGTCCGTAGGCGATCGTCACCACGGCGATCGGCACGTTGCCGGTGGTCGCCGCCGGCGTGGTCTGCGAGCCCGTCGCGGCCGGCGTGCCCGCCACGTAGGACAGCGCCACACTTTCTTGCCGGAGCGTCGGCTGCGACGCGCCATTGTTGCCCGGGCCGCCATAGGGCACGCTCGGGTTGGCCGCGTTCATGTAGGGCAGCAGCGCCGGATTCGTGTCCGTCTCGCTGAAGGCGGCCTGGATCAGGATGTTGACCGACTGCCCCGCCGTGGTCGGCGCCGTGAAGGCCCCGCTCGCTGGCAGCGTCGTGGCAGCGTGGTTGATGCCCTGTTTCATCACGGTATCGCTGGCGATCCCTAGCGACCCGTAGACCGCGGTATCCGCCGCCACGTGGGCGGTGATGCTGCCCGCCCCGACCGAAACAGTAAGGCCGGTTCCCGGCGAGACCACAAGCCCGTCGAACACGGTCCCGGTTCCCATGATGGCGTAGAGCGCGCCGGAGAATGCCCGCATCGTAGCCATCCAGCCCGTGAGCGCATCGGTATCCGCGGGCACCTGGCCCGGGTAAACGATCGGCCGATCCATGTTCGATCCTTATGGAATGGCGACCCAACCGGCGACCCCGGCCGCGGTCATGTCCGCCACGGTGGCGTAGATGTCGGATGCGGCAGCCGAACCCTGCGCCGCCCGGATGAACACCTGCGCCGCCCGCCGCGTGCCCCAGTATCCGGCGCCCGCGGTCGCCTGCGTCGTCGAGTAGCCGGTGCCGCCGCCGGCATATCCGATCGGCACCGGGCCGCCGCAGAACGCGCCACAGTCACCGGGATTGAACCCCTCGATGATCGTGGGCGCGTTCCCTGTCAGCGACTGCAACTCCGCCGCGATGCCGGCGCGCGTGCCGCCTTGGCGCAGGATGCGGCGCTTGATCGCCGCGGCGAACGAGGCGTCGGACATGCCGCCGCGCGTCAGCGTTCGCGCCAGGAAGTCGAAGCAGATCATGTCGAGCCAACCGCCCGAGGCGGTGGCGATGCGAAGCTGCAGCGAGGCGAAGGCCACGATGGAATAGACCAGCGCGCCCACGTAGCCGGCGGCCTCCAGCAGCGCAGTCAGGACCGGCGCGGCAGCCGCCGGAAACCACGACGGCGGCAGCACCGCCGAGAGCCGGCTGGCAACATCGTCCGCACTTCCGGTCTGATCGGCAGCCGTCAGGGTGTCGCCGTCCGTGCCAGTCAGTTGCGCACCATCTGCGCCGACGAGATAGACCGCCATCAGTCGGCTTCCTCTTTCTTGCGCGCCGCCTCAAGCAACTGCGCGTTGATGGCGTTGAAGGCGCCGAGCGCCACTTCCAGCGGCAGCTTGCCCAGCGCCGCCGCCACGATCTGCCATTGCTGGATCGGCAGCGTGACCGCGATTTCCTTTACCATGCCGGAATGTGCCTCACCGTGCCGTTGATGGTAACGGGAAGCCAGAATGCCGGGTTGCCGGCGGCCGGCGCGTTGCTGAGCGTGCCGGCGCTGGACCCCGCCCCGCTGGTCGCCGCGGTGAAGGTGAGCGCGCCCGTGCTCGCGCTGTTGAGGCTGAGCGTGCCGCTCATGCCGGTGTTACCGGTCACGGCAAGACCCCCACCGATGCTCATCGTGGCGGGGGTCCACACCGCGCCGGAGCCCTTCGGGGTGAGGTTGATGCCGATGTTCGTATCGTTACCGAACGCCGTCAGCGCAACAGCATTGCCGCTGACGCTCGGCGTGAGCGCCACGCCGTTGACCGCGTTCGCCACCGTCTGCACGCTCGCCACGGCGTTGCCGGCGGCATTCAGGAAGGTCGCGCCGCCGTCCTGGAATTGCAGCGAAAGGCTGTTGGTCGCACTGGCCACCGTCGAACCGATGTTCGGCCCGGCCGCATCCGAGGCGTCGTGCCACTGGATCAGGTGCCCCTTCGCCAGCCGCATCGCATAGCCGAACCCGCCATAGCTGGTAAGCGCGTTCGCCCCGAACACGATGCCGGTCAGGAACCGCGCGCCGTTGTCCTTGATGCCGAGCGCGAACGAGGCGTCCGCCACGCCGGTATGCCCGCCACCCGAAGCAAGCCACAGCGAGGCGACGGTGCCGGGGATGCCGGCGCCGCCGTCAGAAAGCGGGCTCCCCGGGGTCGGCGCGGCCGGCGCCGCGCCGCCGAGGTTCACCGCGTCGATTTCGCGGCCAAAGCTCAGCCCTTGCGAGCCGGCGAGCGCCTGCGCCTCGTCATAGCCGCCGTAAACGGTGACGTGCCGACCCGAGGTCGCAAACACATCATCGTTGATGCCGAAGCTCGCCACCGGGATGGTGGTTTCGAGCGAACCGTAGCTGTTCGACAGGTCGGACGCCCGCGAGGCGACACTGAGCCCGATCTGCCCGTTCGTCGCCAGGAAGGCGACGGAGGCCCCCGTCACCGGCCACGGCAACTGATAGCCGGACCCGGACGTGAGCCAATCGGTCGGCACCCCGGCCGACTTGAGATCGGCCTGGGCAATCGCGCGTGACAGCATGTCATACCAATCCGCTGAGAGATTGCGTCAGTGAAGGCCAGGGGCGCTGCCCCTGGACCCCGCCAAGGGCCGAGAGGCCCTTTGATCCCAATCTTTTTGGGCGCTTCGCGCCATCCTTGCCGCGGCACCGTTCGGCGCGAAGCGCCCAAATAAAGGCGACTGTGCACTTGACGAATCCACAACCATTGGTGTTAGTTCCCCTCGTGTTCTCACAACATGAGGTGTCCAATGGCACCGAGGAAGACTACGCCAGAACGCCCGCCGAAGAAGAGCATGGAGTCCGCGGCTGGGAAGGGGCTGGAAAATCCGAGGTCCCTGAAACCCAAAGAGGTCCGGTCGCTGGCCGGTAGGGTCCTAAGCGAGGGCAAGAAGCCCAAGCGGTAGCATTAGCCGAGCCGCTCGATAGACAGGATCGAAGCACTTGGGATCATCATGATCCCGCAGCCTTGTGCGTTCTCCGTTACAGGGAAGGTCACGTGCGGCACGATCGTCTTGGCCCGATCGCCGTCCTCTATGATGAAGCCGACCGACACGCATTCCAGCGAAGCTGGCGGCGCAAGTGAATCTAGCCGCACCCAGCCAGCGTAAGGCTCGCAGCTATCTATCCACCTGATCTTAACGAGTGGCCACTGCATGGGGGTTGCAATCCTGATTTTATGGCCGAATGTTTTGGACGGACAAGCTGCGGGTATCGAACCCGGAAGGGCGTCACGCAATCAGGTCCGGGCCTGCGGAAGCTGATCCGGACGCGGATGGTGCAGTTGCTCGGTAAGTGGGCGAAGCGGGGGCTGGTGGTGCGGGTCGGGAGGGGGAAGGCGACGCGGAGTGCGCTGCCGAAAAACTGCTGTTAGGGTCCAGGCATGGCCAGCAACATGACGCCACGCACCTGCCGCCCGTTGTCCGACTGGCGGTCATCCTCACGCCCCGCGCTCTCCTGTGCATTCGCCGCGAAACGCCCCAGATTATGGGGTCCGGGGCGGAGCCCTGGCGGAGCGCGAGGCAGCGCCTCGCTCAGTTCACCGTGACACCGGAAGTCGTCGTGCGGAACACCTGCAAGGACGTGGCGGAGAGATCGCCCGTGCCGCCGTTCAGCAGCATGTTGGTGATATTGGCGACCCCCGCGGAGGCGCCCCACGCCGCCTGCACGAGCCCGCTCCACGGCAGCGTCTGGCCCTCCGACAGCCCGTTGGTGTAATTGACCACCGCCGCCTGGCAGGCAGCCTCCACCGTCGCGAGCGTGTATCCGCTCGCCGCCGTCACGGTGAAGGAAATCGTCACCGTTACCACACTCGGCGGGAACACCGCGAACTGAATGCCGGCGGCACGATACAGGTTGATGTTGTTGCCCGCCGCCGTCAGCAGCGAGGACGGCGGGTATCCGGTGCCGTCGTCCACCACGGCGAAGAAGAAGCCATCGTGCTCCGCGCCGGACGGGTCCGCGCATTCGGTCAGGGTGTAGAGAAGCCCCTGTTGCACGCTGGTGATCGCATAGCCGATCGCCGCCACCGTGGCGCGCGCCAGGCTGGCGATGTAGGCCACGAAGCGGACCTTCACCGCCGCGTCCGTCTCCGCGTCCGCCCCGCCGGCGAAGGCCGCCGCGTTGCTGCAGGTATCGATCCCCGGCATGCCGGAGGCGAAGGTGTTCACCGTGCCGATGGCGGCATTCCCGGCCGCGCCCGCCGTGTTGGCCGCAACCGTCGCCACCACCGAAGCCTGCCCGATCGCCAGCGGATAGCCGCCCACGGAGGCGCTGTAGGCCGCGTTCGTGGTGTCGGCAACAACGGTGTAACTCTGCGTCCCGTCCTGCGTCTGCACTTGGCCGCCGACCGGCACCAGTGCGGTTGCCGTCGTGGTGTAGCGGGCGAAGGTTTCCTGCCCGGTTGCGGCGACCGCCGGCAGCCGCGTCATGTTGTAGTCGTTAACGAAGCTGTCCACATCGGCGCCCACGGCGGTCGCCAGCCGCGCCTTGGCGAGCACTTGCAGGATCAGCCCTTGCAGCCATAGCCCCACGGAGGCGAACGCCTGCAAGATGGCGAGCAAGCACGACCCCACGGACAAATCCAGCGACGCCCGCCCGGTGTTCCCCTGCACCACCGCGGCCTGGTCGGCCACGAGCTGCGTGAAGCCCTGAGTTTGCAGTGTTCCGCTCATGCGCTCACCGTTACATCAAAGCCCAGCAGCACCGGGTTGCCGGTTTGGGCATCCTGGTATTGGATCGAGATCGCCACCAGACCGAGGCTCGGCCGCGTCACCGTCACTGTCGGTGGCGGGTCCTGTGAGACCGCGGCTTCAAGCAACATCTGCGTCCGCACGATCGCCTCGATGGCGGCGTTGTTGGTCAACGCGCCGATCTGGCCGGGCAGCCCGGCGCCGTAATCCGGTTCCCAGATGTATTCGCCCGGCGTGGTCAGCAGCCGCCGCAACACGCGCTGCCGCCCCGCTTCCGAGCCGGTGGCCAGCAGCATGTCGCCGCCCGCCGCCAGCGTCAGATCACCGGACCAGACGTGGTAGAGATCTGCCATCAAGTCCCCGCTGTCGGCGCGTCGGTTGGCCGCTCGGTATCGCCGTGGCTGTCGGCCGGCTGCATGTGCGTGTGTTGGCCGAGCGTCACGCTATCGCCGGTCCCGAAGCCCCGCGTGATCTCTCCGGTCACCGTCAGGTCGCCGGTGTGATGCCACTCGCCATTGCTGTAGATCGAGCCGTCATCGGCCAGCCGCACATACGCACCAGAAGCGTGCTGCAGCCAGATTTCCCCGCTCGGCACATTCTGCGGTGTGTCCGGCGCCGAGTTCAGGAAGCCGGACACGAACGGGCAATTGATATCGCCGCCGAGGTATTCGACCACCGCCTGCGCTCCGATCGGCGCACCACAGACCAGCCCCCACCCGGCGCCGACGGCGGCGTGCCTCACCGGCATCCAGTTGCTTTCGGCCCCGGTGACCTGGTCGGTCACCTTCACCGCATGCGCTGTCGGATCGTAACTGCTCACGATCGCCCCGCGCGGCACCGCCAACGCACGCACGGCCCGCTCCGCCTCGCGACGGATCAGGTTCATCAACTCGTCCATGTGGTGCCTCGTTACTGAAGGCCAGGGCTCTGCCCTGGACCCGCCAAGGGCCGAGAGGCCCTTGGATCCCACT
>Ga0326727_10015575_pt1 | contig 16278 bp, 7 predicted proteins | sample MB2enrmetagenome_FD_207643 | JGI IMG/M metagenome (GOLD analysis project Ga0326727, IMG submission 207643) | Lab enriched peat soil microbial communities from McLean, Ithaca, NY, United States - MB29MY | ecosystem: Environmental > Terrestrial > Soil > Wetlands > Peat | place: USA: New York...
TAAGAATTGTCCGCGGGATGGACCGACGAAGCCCTGAAACAAGGGATGAGACACCGTAGCAGACCACCCTTCCCCCGGGAGCAAGGACCGCCAGGGAAGGCCGGACGTAAGCGCCTCCTCTCGGTTCTAAGACCACGTCGAAAAGCCGGGAGTCCTTCCTGAGCTCCCATTCCTCGTACGTGAACACCTCCCGGGCTCCAAGGGAAAGAACGAAATCCTTTTTTGCGGCAGATCCGACGAGCCCCACGACTTCAGCCCCGGTGCGCGTGGCTACCTGGACCGCCGCGGACCCGACTCCTCCAGCAGCTCCCGGCGCGAGCACGCGGTCTCCCGGGCGGACTCTTGCCATTTCCATGAGAGAAATCCAGGCGGTAGCGAACGCCGCCGGAATCGCCGCTGCTTCGATATCCGTCAGGGATGAAGGCGTCTTCAGTAGAAACACGGCCGGTACCACGATCTCCGTAGCGTAGCCCCCGAACTTCGTGAACCCGAACACTCTGTCCCCCGCGCGCAAGGACGAGACTCCGGCTCCGACCTCCGAGACAGTCCCAGCAATTTCAAAACCTGGCACAAAGGGACACCGGGGGGCTTCCGGATACAGGCCCAGGCGCATTTGGACGTCCGCGAAGTTGATTCCCGACGCCCCAACCCGGACACGAACGAGGTCTGGTGCAAGAGGCACGGACGACATTTCCATGAGGCGCAACACTTCCGGCCCGCCGAAGCGCGGGATTACTACCGCGCTCACCACGCCAGCGGATCGGGCACTGGGCGAGAACGCGTTCGGTGAGGACACGTTAGTCGTTGAGATAGCGGTCTATTCCCGCTGCTGCCTGCCTGCCGTGGAAGATTGCCCGCACAACCAGGGAAGCCCCTGTGTTGGCGTCTCCCGCAGCGAACACGCCCGGCACGGAGGTTGCATAGTCCGGGTCGACGCGAATGTTTCCGCGGTTGTCGTACTCCACTCCCAGCTCATCCAGCAACTTGTCATGGCGCACGTGAACGAAGCCCATAGCAATGAGCACGAGGTCGACCTTCAATGAGAACTCGCTGCCCGGGATTTCCTTCATGGCAAAGGACCCGTTGGACCCCTTGTTCCATTCCACCCGGGCGAAGTGCCCCTCGGTCACCCTGCCGTCCTTGCCCGTGAAACATTTGGTCGTGATGGACCAGTCCCGCTCGCATCCCTCCTCCTGGGAGCTGGAGGTGCGGAGGATGTTCGGCCATGCGGGCCAGCTCGGGTTCCATGCTTCGTTCCACACCGGCGGCTTTGGCATGATCTCGTACTGGAGCACCTTCCGAGCACGCATACGGGTGGAGGTGCCCACGCAGTCAGACCCCGTATCCCCTCCGCCGATCACCAGGGTGACATTGTCTTTCGCTGAAATGAGTTTGTCCTCACCGATCTCCCCTGACTGGAACATGTTGGACCGGGTGAGATAGTCCATGGCGAAATGGATGCCCGAAAGCTCGCGGCCAGGGATCTCAAGGTCTCTCGGGTGCCCGGCGCCCAGCGTGAGGAGGACCACGTCGAAGTTTCCGCGCAGGTAGCGCACGGAGATGTCCTCCCCAATGGTGACGCCTGTTTCGAACCGGACCCCTTCGGCTTCCATCTGCCGGATGCGCCGGTCGAGGACGTGTTTCTCCAGCTTGAAGTCAGGGATGCCATATCTCAGGAGCCCGCCGATCTTCGGTGAACGCTCGAACAAAGTGACTTCGTGGCCGCTTCGGCGCAACTGCTGCGCAGCCGCCATGCCGGAAGGGCCGCTTCCCACTACCGCCACACGCTTGCCGGTCAGCGTACGCGGAGGGTTCGGCGCCACCCATCCCTCAGAGAACCCGCGCTCGATGATGGCCAGCTCGATCTGCTTGATCGTGACCGGGCTCGCATTGATAGCGAGCGTACAGGAAGTCTCGCACGGGGCCGGGCAGACCCGGCCGGTGATCTCGGGGAGGTTGTTCGTCATCTCCAAGCGCACAAGGGCCTCGCGCCACTCGCCGTGATACACGAGGTCGTTCCATTCCGGGATCAGGTTATAGACGGGGCAGCCGGTAGAGTGGCAGAAAGGAATCCCGCAGTCCATGCACCGCGCGCCCTGCTTGGAAAGCTCCTCGTCTGGAAGGTTTTCCGTGAACTCCTTCCACGTCTTCACTCGCTCTTCGGGGGAGACGTAATGTCCTGTTTTTCTATCAAACTGGAGAAAGCCCGAGGGATGCCCCATCAGCGGTACACCTCCTCGGTAAGCATCACGCTCTCCGCTTCTTTGGACTCCTCTTCCGCCATCCGTTCGAGTGCCTTTCTGTAGTCGATGGGCATCACCTTCACGAACCACGGCAGCATTTCGCTCCAGTCCCGAAGGATTCTGGTGGCGTGCTCGCTGCGGGTGTACATCACGTGGCGCTCCACGAGCTGGCGCAGCGTGGTGCGGTCCTTCATGCTCGTGACCGGCTCTACGTCAACCATCTCCAGGTTGCATTTCGTGTCAAACAACTGATCCTCGTCCAGCACGTAGGCGATCCCGCCGCTCATACCGGCCGCGAAGTTAACCCCCGTACGACCGAGGACCACCACTGTGCCGCCGGTCATGTATTCGCAGCCGTGGTCTCCGACTCCTTCCACCACCGCAACGGCGCCGCTATTGCGCACCGCAAAGCGCTCTCCCGCCATGCCGTTGATATATACCTCCCCGCCCGTCGCTCCGAAGAGGTTCACGTTGCCGCTGATGATGTTGTCTTGCGCTCGGAACGTTGCCGAGCGCGGGGGGAACACCACGATCTTTCCGCCCGAGAGGCCTTTCGCGAAATAGTCGTTTGCGTCCCCTTCCAGCTCAAAGGTAATCCCCGGGGCAAGGAATGCGCCGAAACTCTGGCCAGCCGACCCGGTGAAAGAGACGGCGATCGTGTCGGGTGGAAGGCCCTTGGCCCCATGGCGCCGTGACACCGCTGCGGAAAGCGTCGCTCCAACGGTCCTGTTGCAGTTGCGGATGGCCATGTAGAGGTGCACCTTCTGGCTGCCCTCGATCGCTTTGCGGGAGCGCTCGATCAGCTCCCGATCCAGGGACAGGGAGAAGTCGTGCTGCGGCCCGCGCGTGCAATGGAGCGACGTCCCCGCGGGTAAGTCCGGCTTTGCCAGGATACGGGAAAAGTCCAAACCCTTTGCCTTCCAGTGGTCCACCGCGGGCCGGGTCTCCAGCACCTCGACGTGGCCCACCATCTCTTCCACGCTGCGAAACCCAAGGGACGCCATGGTCTGGCGCAAATCCTGCGCCACGAAGCGCATGAAGTTCATCACGTGCTCGGGTTTGCCAGTGAACCGTGCCCGCAAGCGGGGATCCTGTGTTGCCACGCCGACGGGGCAGGTGTTGAGATGACACTTGCGCATCATAATGCACCCGATGGTCACCAGGGAGATGGTCCCGAAGCCGAACTCCTCCGCACCGAGGAGCGCGGCAACAGCGATGTCGCGGCCGGTTCTCATCTGGCCGTCCGCCTGGACCCGGATACGGTCCCGCAGTCGGTTGAGGACGAGCGTCTGTTGGGCCTCGGCGAGTCCGATCTCCCAGGGAATGCCCGCGTGCTTTATCGAGGAGATCGGTGAGTTCCCCGTACCGCCGTCATGGCCGGCAATCAGCACCATGTCCGCGCGGCCTTTGGCGACGCCCGCGGCCACTGTACCGACGCCGATTTCCGCGACGAGCTTCACCGATATCCGCGCTTCAGGATTTGCGTTCTTCAAGTCGAAGATAAGCTGCGCCAAGTCCTCGATGGAATAGATATCGTGGTGCGGCGGCGGGGAGATCAGCGTGACTCCCGGGGTCGAGTGGCGCACCTTCGCGATGGTTCCGTCTACCTTGAGGCCCGCCAGTTGGCCGCCTTCGCCCGGCTTGGCCCCTTGCGCCATCTTGATCTGCAGCTCCCGGGAGTTCACGAGGTACCACGAGTTCACGCCGAAACGTGCCGAAGCGACCTGCTTGATGGCGCTGCGCGCGGAGTCCCCGTTGGGAAGAAGCTCGTAGCGGGCCTCATCCTCCCCTCCTTCCCCGGAGTTCGAGGCGGCGCCGAGCCGGTTCATGGCGATGGCGAGCGTCTCATGCGCCTCTTTGCTAATGGACCCGAAGGACATGGCGGAGGTCACGAACCTCTTGACAATGTTCTCCCAAGGCTCCACCTCTTCCAGGGGAACCGGGTCGCGCTTCTTAAAGGCGAACAGGCCGCGCAGCGTGCAGAGGTTCCGCGACTCATCGTTCATGATGGCCGCGTATTGCTTGTACAGCTCGAAGCTGTCCTCCCGCACCGCCCTTTGCAGCAAAGCAATGGCTTGCGGGGTCAGTCGATGCCCTTCGGAGAAGGCCCGGTAGTGGATGCTTCCGCCGGAGTCCAGCCGCTCACGCTCGGCGGGCGTCCGAGAATACGTGGCGCGGTGCCGCGTCAACGTCTCACGAGCTATGGCCTCGATACCGACCCCACCGATGCGCGACGGCGTGCCGGGAAAATACCTTTTCACGAAGTCCGTCGCAAGGCCAACAGCCTCGAAAATTTGCGCGCTCTTATAGCTCCTGATGGTCGACACGCCCATTTTCGACATGACTTTCAGGAGCCCTTTCTTGATGGCCGTGATGTACTGCTCGATAGCCGTTTCCAAGAGCATACCGTGGTCGATCTTCTGGCGCTCCAGAAGGTCGGCGATGGTTTCCAGCACAAGGTATGGATTCACTGCACTTGCCCCGAAGCCGATGAGAGTGGCAAAGTGCATGACTTCCCGGGCTTCCGCGGTCTCGATGACAATGGCGGTGAGGTGGCGCTTCTTCGCTCGGGTGAGGTGATGGTGCAGCGCGGAGGTTGCCAGAAGCGCGGGGATGGGAGCGCGCTTCATGCTGACGTCACGGTCGGACAGAATCAGCATAGTGTAGCCGACATCCACTTTTGTTTCCGCCTCCGTGCACAGGGCCGCGAGCGCCTTCTCAAGCCCCGGCTCGCCGTCAGCCGCGCTGAACGTCATCGAGATGACGCACGCCCTGTACCCGTTACGGTCCAGGGTACGCAGCTTGTCCATGTCGTCATTTGTCAGGATTGGATGCGGGAGCTTGAGCTGCCGGCAATGCTCGGGCGTCTCGTCCAGGAGGTTGCGCTCCCTGCCAACGAAGCTCATTAGCGACATGACGAGGTTCTCGCGATAAGGGTCAATGGGCGGGTTGGTCACCTGCGCAAAGAGCTGCTTGAAGTAGTTGTAGAGCATCTGCGGCCTGTCGGAAAGAACGGCCAGGCTCTGGTCGTCGCCCATCGAGCTGATAGGCTCCTGGGCGTTCATCACCATGGGGGTGATGATCATCTCGATGTCTTCCATGGAGTAGCCGAACAGCCACTGCTTCTCCAACAGGGTCTGGCGGTCCGTTCGCACGGGGCCCGAGACCTGGAACAGCCCTCTCATTTCGATGCGGTTTGCATCCAGCCAGCGCCTGTACGGGCGCCGGCGTGAGACTGATGCCTTGATCTCATTGTCGTAGATGATTCGCTTCTGTTCCGTATCGACGATGAGCATCTTCCCTGGAGCTAGGCGTCCCCTCTGCAATATGTCCTCAGGCGGAATGTCAAGGACCCCCGTCTCCGACGCCAGGACAACGAGACCGCTCCTGGTCACGACGTATCGTGCGGGGCGAAGCCCGTTGCGGTCCAGGATCGAGCCGACTTTGATGCCGTCCGAGAACGAGATGGCCGCTGGACCGTCCCAAGGCTCCATGATGGCGGCGTGGTATTCGTAAAAAGCCCGCTTGTCCTCGCTCATGTGATAGCGAGCCCCGAACGCTTCGGGCACCATCATCATAAGGGCATGCTCGATGGAACGACCGCCGGCAACGAGAAGCTCAAGGACGTTGTCGAAGATGCCCGAGTCGCTCAGCGTCGGTGTGATCACCGGGGAAAGCTTCCTGATGTCGTCCCCGAAAAGCGGGGAAGACATGGTCTTCTCACGCGCGTTGATCTTGTTCACGTTGCCCCGCAGCGTGTTGATCTCCCCGTTGTGCGCGATATAGCGGAAGGGCTGAGAATTGTGCCAGGAAGGGAAGGTGTTCGTACTGTAGCGCTGGTGGATGACGGCCAGGGCGCTTTCGAACTCTGGGTCCGCAAGGTCGGGATAGAAGCGCTCGAACTGCGGCGCGACGAAAAGTCCTTTGTAGACGATGGTCCTGCTCGAGAAGGATGAAACATACACGTCCTCGAGAGAGAAACCAGCCGCCATGGAGGCCGACTCGATGACCTTGTGTGTGACGTACAGCTTGCGCTCAAGGTCGTCCCCCGTGAGCTCGCCGAAAGCCACGAAAAGCTGTGAAATGTGTGGCATAGAGTCGAGGGCAAGGTCACCCAGGAGCTCCGGGTCAACGGGAACCGCGCGCCAGCCCAGCAGGGTTCCACCTTCGGCTTCCACGACGCCTTCGATGAGTGCCACTGCCTTCTTTCGGCTTGCGGTATCGCGGGGCAAGAAAAGAACTGCAACGCCGTAGCTCCCTTCAGCGGGGAGGGCGATGCCGAGTGCAGAGGCTTCCCGTGCCATGAAGCGGTGCGGCATCTGAGTCATCATGCCGGCGCCGTCTCCAGTGCGGGAATCCCCACCTACCGCGCCGCGGTGAACAAGGTTCTTGAGGATTGTTATGCCGTTCGTGACGATCTGGTGGCTGCGGTGGCCGTCGATGTTGACGACAAACCCCACACCGCAACTCGAATGCTCGTAGGTGGGGTCGTACAACCCTTCCCGTTGCATCCTAGCTCGCTGGTCATCCTGTGAGGGGCCCATCTCGCGTCCCTTCCTTCTTTGGTTCGCCAGTTATGCATGTTGTGCATAAATAGTCAACCATGTTCGTGTCCAATACGTGCCTCCAATGTATTGACTGGACCGTCACGCGGCACCACATTTCTCACGGAGGAAGACGATGGCAGCATCAGTCGAGGGTTTGAGACGGTGGGCCCAGGAGCACCTGAGCTGGTTCGGTCAGTCCGCGTTTCGTATCACGGCGGCGGGACACAGAATATTCATCGATCCTTTTCGGGTCCCGTCATCCGCCGGCCCGGCCAGCCTCATCCTCGTGACGCACCCTCACAGGGACCACTATGACAAGGCAGCGATCAAAAGGCTTCGAGGACAGGACACAGTGGTGGTTCTGCCCATGTCTTGCGCGGGACCTGGGCAAAGAGGGATCGCCCCGGGGCAGATGGAGACGATCGGAGGCGTGAAGGTGACCGGCATTCCCTCCTACAATGTGGGGAAGCGTTTCCACCCCAAGTCCGGAAGTTGGTTGGGATATATCGTAGAAGTTGACGGCGTCCGCGTGTACCACGCGGGGGACACTGACCCGCTGCCGGAAATGGCGGACCTTCGACCAGATATCGCGCTCCTGCCCGTTGGCGGAATGGTCACGATGAATTGGAGAGCAGCCACGGAGCTGTCCAGGATGCTGGGGGCAACTGTCAGCATCCCGATGCACTTCGGCATGATGATCGGAGGCCGAAAAGCCGGCGAGCGCTTCACAGCGGCGGTCGGTGCCGGAGGTCTCGCTCTCCCCAGGGCTCATAAGCGGTGAGCGTCAGGCAGGCTCGCGAAGCGGCCCAGCCTGGCCTCCCGCGCGTTGTAGCTCTTACTCGACTTTCAGCACGTCCTTGACCAGCTTGAGAATTCCAGCTTTCGGAAGCGCTCCAACCGCGAGTCTGGGCTTGTCATCCATAGGGATGAAAAGCAGGCTTGGAATGCTCTGAATTCCGAACACGGAGGCTACGTCAGTCTCCTCGTCGACGTTGACCTTGTAGACGTTCAGCTTGCCGCTGTATTCATTGGCAATCTCGTCGAGGACCGGGGAGATCATCTTGCAAGGTCCACACCACTCGGCCCAGAAATCGATGATGGTGGGCACGGAGCCCTCGAACTTCCACTCGGCGTTTTTTTCGTAATCGAATACCTTAGAGACAAATGCATCCTTCGTCAGGTGCTCGGTCATATCGGTGCTCCTATTCTGGTGTATATGAAAAAGCTTATACACCAATATGCTTAGATATCGGCAAGGAGTCAAATCTTCGGCGAGCACTGCCAAGGGATGGCGCCGACGCCGCTGCCCGTCCTCACCCCCGCGGCCTGACCCCTGAGGTCGGCTCCGCTTGCAGCGGGTCCTCGGGCCAGTAGTGCTTCGGGTAGCGGCCCCGCATTTCCCTGCGCACATCTGCATAGGTGGTCCGCCAAAACCCTGCAAGGTCGCGCGTCACCTGCAAGGGACGGCGCGCGGGCGACAGGAGGCGGAACGTCAGCCGAACTCCGCAGACGAGCGGGCTCTCGGAAAGCCCGAAGACTTCTTGGATACGCGCTTCTACGGCCGGGGCGTCTCCGCTGTAGTCGATCCGTCGCTTTCCACCTGTGGGTAGCGTTATGGACTCGGGCGCTTCGGCCCGAAACTGGGCGACCCGGCTTTCGAGGATGCTCTGAAGCGCCTCGCGCAGTCTTTCCCCGCCCAGGATGTGCCCGCCATCGAGCTTGAGGAAGGGCTCCAGCCACTGCCCGCTGCGCTCGGCAAGGTCCGCATCACTGAGATCGCCAAGCCCCGAATCTGGGCGGGCACGGGCAAAAAACCGTATCCGTGCCAGGAGCGCCCGCGATGTCTCGTTCCACGGAAGGATTCCCGGGCCCTCGCGGCAAATGCGCTCCCGAAAAGCGGCTGCTATCTGCCCGGCGGACGGCCGCAGCGGCCGTTCTGAAAGCGTGATCCGCCCCGCCCGCCTGACCATGGCCCCTTTGGGCACCAGCCCTTCCCACCGGACCTCCAGGTGTTCCTCGGCCACAGACGCAAGGATACGGTCAACCGCCTCCGGGCTCACAGGAGCGGCAAGACGGATGAACCCTGAGGTCTCACCGGCGTCGGCGTCAACGGCGGTAATCCAAGGCGTAGCCGCGCGGCTTGCGACGTGGGTCTGCGCGCCGCGGCCGGCTGCTGCGAAACGAGCCACCCTGCCCGTCACGAGCCGGTAGGTTCCGTCCGGCTCACGCCGCGCCAAGCGGTCGGGGAACGCGTATGCCAGGAGATCTCCAACGCGCGCCTCCTCCTCCGCCGTCCATGCATTCTCCACGCGCAATCCGCCCATCCTTCGAAGGATCCGTCCTGTCTCGGCCATGACCGCACGTAGCCATGAGTCGCCTGCGCCTCGCTGTACGCCGCTCTGGCGCAGAAGCTCCAGGCGGAGCCGCACGTCAGGGTCTCCGGTGAGCCCCGAGGAATCCCTTTCTTCCAGCAGCGCAGCGCACGCGGCTGCCAGCACCGAAGAGCCGTTCTCAGCGCCGCGAAGGACCAGGACCCCCAGGCGCGGCGGAAGGCCGAGCCCCGCGACCGACCGCCCAAGCACGGTCGGACCTGAGTCGGTGACGAGGCCGAGCATTCGCAACGTCTCCCAGGCTTGCGTCCAGGCGGAAGAGGGCGGCGCATCCATCCATGCGAGGGCCGCCGGATCACGCGCGCCCCACAGCGCGCATTCGAGGACGAGGCCCGAGAGGTCGGTTCTGAGAATCTCGGGATCCGCGCGCGGCGGGATTTTCTCCGATTCGCTCCAGAATCGAACGCAAAGCCCCGGGCCCAGCCGGGCGGCCCTACCGCGACGCTGGTCCGCGGAAGACTGGCTTACCCTCTCGGTGACGAGCCGATCGAGCCCAGTCGATTGATGAAAACGGGAAAGGCGCGACCAGCCGGAGTCCGCAACCGTGCGGATACCCGGCACTGTAAGGCTCGTTTCGGCAAGGGAAGTGGAAACGATGACCCGGCGCGGACCTGAGCCTTCCGCGCCGCTCTCGCGCGCGGCGATTCGTCGCTGCTCGGAAAGCGGCAGAAGGCCATGCAGCCCGAGCACCTCGGCACGCCCAACCAGAAGTCCTCCCACCCTGCCAGCCACACGCCGTATCTCCGCCGCGCCGGGAACGAAAGCCAGGATGTCGCCCTCCACCTTCTCGAAAAGCCCAGCAACTCCGCTTGCAAAGTCTTCCTCCCATCCTTTTGCCGCGGAAGAGGCCGCGTTAAGAAGGGGCTGGTACAGCGTTTTCACGGGGAACGATTTTCCGGGGCACCGCAGGATTGCCAAGGGATTCGCCCGAGTGGGCTCGAGTAGTCGACTCACCCTCTCCGTCTCGAGCGTCGCTGACATGACCAGGACCGCGAGGTCCTGCCTCGCCCTCCTGACTTCAAGAGCGAGGGCCAACGCAAGATCCGCATGGATGGAGCGCTCGTGAAACTCGTCGATGATGACGCAGCCGACCCCGGCCAGGAGAGGGTCCTCCTGGATCATGCGCGTCAGGATGGCTTCCGTGACGACTTCGATTCGCGTTTGCGGGCTTACCCGCGTCGCTGTTCGCACCCGGTAGCCGGCGCGCCCGCCCACCGGTTCGCTCAGCAGGTCCGCGATGCGGTTCGCGATTGCTGTTGCCGCAAGGCGGCGCGGCTCCAGCATGATGATCCTGCGGCCTTCAAGCCATGAAGCGTCGAGAAGGAAAGGCGGAACAAGCGTTGACTTCCCAGCTCCCGGTTCTGCGCTTAGCGCGAGCACCCGATGCTCTTCCAGGAGAGCAGATATTTGCGGCAGAAACGGAACGAGGGGCAAATCGATTCGGGCCAGGTTCACGAGGAAAGTGTATGAGGGCGGCAAGCCCGGATCAACAGCGCCCAGCCCGGGGGCGGGACGGTGTCCCGGGAGAAGGCACGGGCTCCATTTTCCGCCCCCTGTAGCGTACGAGGCGCTCGGTAAGCCGCTCGCTATGTTTCCCCTGAAGCTGATCGAAATACATTCCGACCTGCGATGGTGCATGGGCGTCTGAGCCAGTCACGATTGCGACTTTCCTCTCGAGCATGAGCCTTATGATTTCATTGCAGGGATAAGTCTCCTCGACCTCCTTGCGCGTTCCTGACGTGTTGATCTCCACGGACATCTCTCTCGCCAGACACGCCTCCAGCACGTCCTCCACATCCCCGCGGTTCGTAGCCAGAACGGGCTTGCCTGGCTGCTTGATCAGATCGAGATGGGCAACACAGTCGAAGAATCCGCTCCCAATGCCCGCAAGCATTTCCTTGAAATAGTCCCGATACACCGACGGGATTGGACGGCTTTCCCGGAAACCGAACGTCCATTCGTCATCTCCCCACGCGGAGACGAAGTGGATCGACATGAGGACGAAATCAAAGGCGTGTTTCGAAAGAAACTGCTGGAGGTACTTTTCCATGGAGCCGATATAGTCCGCCTCTACCCCGCTCAGGATTGTAAGATCCGGGAAGGCCGCACGCGTTTTCTCCAGCTCGGCCAGGTAACCGTCGAACTCGCGTTCGTCCATGCGAAGCCGATCGCCGTAGAAGCCCGGACGGAACCCCGGCAAAGGTATGTGCGGGGTGAAGCAGATCTCGCGGATGCCCTTCGCTCTGGCCGCCTCGGCATATTCAGCGAGCCCGCCCATGGCGTGGCGGCAGAAATGGGAATGCATGTGATAGTCGTTCATTAGTTATCGTGTCGCACGGCCCTAGGCCGTGCGACATTTCCTTACTAGGAGCTCTCTCCGCCCACAGCTTCCAGGGGGAGACGCCCTTGTTCGCCGGAGGCAACCATCTGCGGCATGCGGTTCTGTTCCTCCATAAGAGCCACCCGCTTGCGCTCGAACAAATAGAAGGCCGCCGGCACTACGAAGAAGGTAAGAACAGCGGAAAGGAGGATTCCGCCCAGCATAACGATTCCCATCTTTCGCCCGAACTCGGAGCCCTCGCCTCTTCCGAGGATGAGGGGGAAGCTGATCACAAGGACCGTCATCGTGGTCATGACGATGGGGCGAAAGCGCAACCGGGCCGAATCCGTCAACGCCTCAACAAAGGGCATTTTGCCAATGCGCTGAACGACGAAATCGAGGTACAGAATTGCGTTCTTTGCCGATAGTCCGATCAGCATCAGCATTCCCATGACTCCGAAGATGTCCAGACCGCCTCCTACGAGATAGACAAGTATCAGCGCTCCAATGAGCGCCAGGGGCACCGGCAGGAGCAGGTAGATGGGATAACGCCACGAGTTGAATTGCGCCGCCATGACCAGGTAAGCAAGGAAAAACGCGAGAAGGAACGTCAGGGGACCCGTCACGAGAAGCTGCTTGGCTAGCGCAACCTGGTTGAACCTGTTGTTCGTCGTCAGGGCCATCCCTTCATCGAGCAAACCCGCTTTCGTGAAGTCCGCCGTGACCTTGTCCATGACGGTGAGCGGCGGAGGGGCATCCGGGCTCATGGTAATTGTCAGGTTTCCCGTGTATTGGCGGTTGTAACGGTTGAGAGTAACTGGTGCCTGGTTCAACACGAACTTCCCCAGCTGCCCAACCTGGACCGTTGTTTGCAGAAGCGGGGAATAGATGGGCAGATTGACGAGGGACTGCACGCCTGACAGCGTCGTCGGGTTAGCTTCCACCTCGATGGGGTAACTGATGCCTCCGGTCACCACCGTGGATGCCTGTACGCCGGAGGCATAGGTCTGCAGATCCTGACCCACCATCGCAGGAGTGATACCGGTGCCCGTCATGCGCGCCGGATCCGGAACGAAATCGCTCTCGATCGATGTATCGGACAGAGTGGAATACGCAGCTTCGATCCAAGGATCCTTCTGCAGTACTTGCAGGACCTTATTGTTGCGCTTGTTCAGAACGTCGATGTCTGGGCCAACCACGCTCAGAGAGAGGGTCGAACCGGCCGATCCGAATCCTCCGCCTGAGCTGACGAGGATCTGAGAAGATGGCTGGTCGCGAAACAGAGTCATAATGCCTCTGCGGTACTGGGGGATCAGATCGAAGACGCTCCTGCGCTTTGAGATGGGAGTGAGCTGGACGGTAATGTTGGCCGTATTGTTGCCCGAGAAAATACCGGTCAGCCCGTTTGGGCTGGTCCCGATGACCGACTGAACCGTACTCACTTCCGGCTGCTGAGAGAGGAACGACTCGATCCTTCCCGCGTTTTCGTTCGTCACCTCCAGAGGGGTTCCGGGAGGGTTACGGACATAGATTTGCATGACTCCGGCATCCGTGTTCGGCACGAAGTTGAACGGAATGTGCGGCCCGAGGAAAATGGCAAGCGCAATCATCATTCCGGCTGAACCTACTAGCACCCAGACGCCCGCGCGCAGCACCCTCTTAAGCGAATTGGCGTAACGATCCCTGACCCACTCCAACGCCGTTTCCGTCCACCCGTGCAGAAGCGCAGTGAGGGCCGACAAAAAAGCGTAGACGATGCGCAGGACATAGAACCCAATCCCCAGGACGAGCGGATAGGCCACCATCGCGAGGAGGTACAGGGGCTTGTGCGTGAAGACAAGGATCAGCACTGCGGCGACAAGCCCGACCACGATCCCCAGCACCTTTCGCCAGCTCTTTAGGCCCCACCGGATGGACTCAGGCAGAAGCGTTATGCTGTGCAGGAGATCGCCCCAGGACAAAACTTTGGACATCGGGGTATAAGCCAGACGGACGGTGAGGAAGAGAACTGCTTCCAGGAGCGAGAAGGCGACCGCGGCGGCCAGCCCGAGGGAGAACTGCTGGATGTACGCACCGATGAAGCCGCCAATAAAGCTTACCGGCAGAAGCACGGCCAGCAGGGAAAGGGTGGCGGCGACGACCGCGCTAAACACCTCGCTCGCCCCGCGCAACACCGAGTCTTTCAGACTGAACCCCATGGCAATATAGCGGTCCACGTTCTCCGAAACGACGATGGAGTCATCAACCACGATTCCGATTGCCGTGATCAGCGCGAGCAGCGAGACCTGGTTGAGGGAGAATCCGGCCAACCGGTAGAGTACGGGAGAGGCCGAGAGCGCGATGGGAATGGCCAGGATCACCGAGAACGCTGTATTCAGTTTTCCCAGGAACAAGAGCACGATTATCGCAACAACAATAGCCGTCACGAACAGCTCGTGATACGTGGCGTTCACCGAGGCCTTGATGGGCTCGGTGGTATCGTTGCTGTACTGCACCTCCCACCCGGCCGGCAGGGTGGTCTTCTGCAAAAGCTGCTTCACCCTGTCCACCACCGCGGTGGCGTTCGAATCGGTTGTTCGCTGGACGGAAAGCAGCACCTCGGGTTTGCCGTTTACGCGGGCGTAATCCGTGGAAGCAGGGTTCGACCAAACGTTCCCCAGCTCGTCAACATGGATGCCTCGGGAGGAATCCACAAGGATGCGGCCGATCTGGTGGACATCAGCCGGCTGATTCTGTGTCTCGAATGTCAGGTCGTTTTTGTTCTTGACGATCGTCCCGATGGGCATGTTGAGGGCGGACCCTGTAATTGCACCCACAACCTCCTGCGCCCGCAGATTGTAGGAGCGCAACTTGTCAGGGTTCAGGAGCACGGTGAATTGCTTTGTTGGCGCCCCGTCGGGCAGCACTGTCGCGACTCCGTCTACCCGTTCGATGGCGGGGCCCAGGATGTTCTGCACGTAGTCGCTGATGTCCGCGAGGTTCGCCCCCTGTCCCGAAAGCCCAAACTGCACCACAGGAGCCGAGTTGGGGTCAAAAGTCTGAATCGTCGGTGCCGTGACGTTCTGCGGCAAAGTGCTGATGGACGCCGAAACCGCGGTGGCGACCTGGTTTGCGTCCGCGTACTTGTCCGTGCTCGGATCGAATGTGAAAACTGAAATGGCGAGCCCGAGAGAGCTTCGAGAGTTGATGTCCGTGATCCCGCTGACTGACGAGACCACATTCTCGATAACCTGTGTCACCTGCAGGTCCATGACGCTCGGGGTCGCACCCGGATAAACGGTTTTCACGACGACTGCGGGAATCTGAATATCCGGCAGAAGGTCGACGCCAAGACCGACGAGGGAAATGATGCCAAATGCAGCAATTGCCACAAAGATGCCGACAGCCAGCACGTACCGCCTAACGGAAAAACCGACGAGGGGGTTGATCTTGTTGAAAACCTTGGTCTCGTAGTTACGCAGCGTGTTCATGCGCTTTTCCTTTTCATGCCCCTGCGGCTCACGGTTTCGCGGAAGGAAGGCTGGCGGAGCTCTTCATGCCGCTCGGGGGGGGGTCCGTGGTAGTCGCTCCAGAACGGGCACCTTGAGACAGCGCCGCCCCGGAACCTGAGGAGGGCGGAGAGGACTGCGCGTTCGATCCCCCAGCGCCCGGCGCGCTCTGGCCGCTCGAGACAATCTGCACTGCGACGCCCTCCAGGAGCCCGGGCGGTGCGTTCATGATGATCTGCGTTCCATCATCAACGCCCGAAACCGCGGCATTCGTCTCGGACTGCCCCAGAATCGTGACATTCCGGATGACGGCCTTGCCGTTCTGGATGGCAAACACATACTCCTTGTCTTCGTTCGTCTGAAGAGCCCCAATGGGAACGATTGCCCCATGCGCAAGCGTGAGGGAATAGCTCACGGTACCCACGGCTCCGTAGGGAAGGGGGAAGGACCGGGGAACTGCCGCCACCATCGGGATGACCCCGTTGATCGGAGCCGAAGGAGCCTGGCTGACCTTCACGGGCCACGGATGGCCCTGGTAAACGAAATCGACGGTCGTCCCAACGGCAAGGTTGGGAGCGTCGGAAGGCGGGACGTTGAAATTGATCTCCTTGTCGACGCTCACAATGATGAACACTGGGGTGTTCGTGCTGACGTACATCCCCGGGTTCACGTTCACCGCTGAAATCTGCCCAGCAAAGGGGGCTTTGATGGAGCCGTAGTCGAGGTTGAGTTGCGCTGTCTGGAGCTGTAGCTGGGCCTGGTTTATTGCCAGCCGAAGCTGTTCGAGGGTCCAGACATCCGACTTCCTGTTCTGCTCCAGAGCCGTCTGGGCGGCCTCGAGGTTGGCCTGGGCTTGCTGGAGCTGACTCCCTGCGCTGTCTACTGCAGAAGCGGTGGTGCCGCCGATGGCGAGAAGGGCCTTTTGCGAGTCGTAATTCTTCTGCGCGCTGTCCACGGCAGATTGAGCAGACTGCACCTGGAGCGTCAGCCTCGGGTTGTCCTTGCTCGCGTTATCCTCACCCACTTGGTAGTTGATCTTTGCATTGTCCAGTGCAGCCTGCGCATTGTCGCGGGCGAGCTTCAGCTGCGATGTGTCCAGCATAACCACCGGCTCTCCTTCTTTGACCCAGGAACCCGCTAAGTGAACGACGTGCAGAACGACGCCTGCCACCTGTGCCGCAACGGTGCTCTGCATGAACGGAGCAACGGTTGCTGCCGTGTCGTTCCCTGCGGTCAAAGGACCGACCTTCGCCATGACGGCAAGGACGGGAACGGCGCCGAATCCAACGC
>Ga0326727_10015576_pt1 | contig 16277 bp, 12 predicted proteins | sample MB2enrmetagenome_FD_207643 | JGI IMG/M metagenome (GOLD analysis project Ga0326727, IMG submission 207643) | Lab enriched peat soil microbial communities from McLean, Ithaca, NY, United States - MB29MY | ecosystem: Environmental > Terrestrial > Soil > Wetlands > Peat | place: USA: New York...
CAAAAATATCTCGGCCCCGTTGACCTCCTGTCCTTGGATGGCCCGCAGCAGCGGATGCAAGCCGTGGCGATAAGCCGGGCTGTCCAGCCCGCGCGCCCGGAATTGTTCCAGCCACTGCGACGGCGGGATTTCCCCCATCCCGGTTCGCACCAACCGTTCCGCCGCGGGATTGAAAAGGATGATTTCGCCCCGCGCATCCGCCACCATGACCCCGTCGCCCATGCTGTTGAGGATGGATTGCAGGATGCCGCGCTGCCGGCGCAGGGCGTTTTCCGATTGGGCCAGTTGGGCGGCCCGCAGTTCGGCGGCGGCGCTTCGCTCCGCCACACGTTGCTCCAATGTCTCGTTGAGCAACTTCAGGTTTGCCTCCGCCCGCCTCCGTTCCGCCACCTCGCTCTGCAAGGCACTGTTGGCCTGGGCCAGTTCCAGCGTGCGCTCCTTCACCCGCGTTTCCAGCCCTTCGTGCGCACGGCGCAGGGCCTCCTCCCCCCGCTTGCGTTCCGCCACCTCCGCAAAAAGGATGGCCAAGACGGCGAAAACCATGAACCTCATCGAGGCGTTCCAGAAAAGTGTCCAAGGGCGGTCCAGAGTGGCGGCAATCAAAATCTTGGCCGCGCACCAAGCCGACGCCGAGGCGAAGGCGATGATCAATCCGGGGACGCGTCCCGAAAACCACGCGACAAAAAAGATCGGGACAAGATAGAAAACCATCAGCGCGATTGTGCCCGTCACGTAATCCAGCGCCCCGATGTAGGCCACCACAATCAACCCCATCATCACGAACGTCGTGCGTGATTTTCGGCTGAGGTACTCGACGGCTTTCACGTTCGTTCCATGATACAACCGCCCCGCTTCGTGGAAAGCTCAAAATGCGCTCCGCTTAAAAGACCGCAAGACCCAGCGCCGTCACAAACAGCCCAAAGGCCACCCCCAGGCCGCTGCCCAGGCGGGTGCGCTGCTCGTTGGCCGTGCTCCAGTTGATCAAATCCCGCATCCGCCACGGCCACGCCGTGAACCACATTCCGCCCACCACCAGCGCGTAGGCCCACACCGCGATCACCAGCCTCCACTCGCTGTCCGCCAAACGCTGCGTGTCCAACATCAACTTCGCCAACAGCAACATCACCACCGCCAGGCCGCGCGCCCCCAAAAAATCCTTCACATAAACACACGCCCCAACTCCCACCCCGATGAACAGAGCGTAAAGATAAGGTTTCATTTGCTCAAAATCGGCCAGCGACTCGCCCTTCACGTTCCAGACGAACCACGCCGTCCCCAGCAACATGGTCACATAGCCCAGCGGGAGCGAGCGCGGCAGTTTGCGCGCCGCCGCCGCGAAGGCCGCCGGCTTGACCACGCCAAATAACTTCACCGCCGCCACTCCCAGCCCCAGGCAAATTGATAATGTTGACAGTTTCATGCTCAGTGTCGCCTCGCAAACGACCACAAAACCCCGCCGGAATCAATCCGAAACTCATTATTCATTTGGCGTTCCGTACAATGTAAATGACCCCGCCCTCTCGATCTTCAATCGGACCAATTCTCCGCGCCGGTCCGCGCCATCCTCGAAAACCACAATGCGGTTGCAGCGCGTGCGGCCCATTTGCCGCGCCGTGTTTCGCCGGCTTGGCCCTTCCACCAGCACCTCCATCCTTTCCCCCGCCAACCGCTCGTAGCGCCGCGCGCTGATCTCGTTGACCAACGCCAGCAGGCGCGCGTTTCGCTCCTCCTTCACCGCCAGCGGCACCTGGCCCGGCATGGCCGCCGCCGGCGTGTCCTGGCGCGGCGAGTATTTGAAAAGATAGCCGTTGTCAAATTGCCCCGCCCGCGCCAGCGAGAGCGTTTCCTCAAAATCCTCCTCCGTTTCCCCCGGAAAACCGACAATCAAATCGGTCGTGATCCCCATGCGCGGCTGCGCCCGCCGCAATTTGTCAACAATGCCCAGGAACTTCTCCCGCGTGCAGCCCCGGTGCATCAATTTCAAAATCCGGTCGCTGCCGCTCTGCGCCGGCAGATGCGCGCTCTCGCACAATTTGGGCAGGCGCCCGTAGGCCTCCACCAGGTCCTCCCCGTAGCCTCTCGGATGCGGCGAAGTGAACCGGATGCGCTCCAACCCTGGCACCTCATGCACCGCCTCCAGCAACTGCACGAAAGCGGATTTGCCGTTCCGCACCGGAATGTCGCGCTTCCCGTAATTCGTCACGATCTGCCCCAGCAGCGTGATTTCCCGGACGCCGCGCTCCACCAATTGCCGGCACTCGGCCACGATGTCCGGGATCGTCCGGCTCCGTTCCTCCCCGCGCGTGTAAGGGACGATGCAAAACGTGCAATACTGATTGCATCCCTGCATGATGCTGACAAAAGCCGTCACCGGCCGCGCCGCGCCGCCGTTGGCGCCCCGGTTGCCGTGCAGCAAATGCTCCTTGATCGCCGCCTCGCTTCCCGTCTCAGGCTCCACGTCCACGATCTTGCCGCGCTTTCCCGTCAAGATCTCCTCCAGATAATCGGCCGTGCGGTGAAATTTTTGCGTGCCGATCACCAGGTCCACGTCCGGCAATTGATCCAGCAACCGCGCGCCCCGGCTTTGCGCCATGCACCCCAGCAAGCCCAGCACCACCTTGGGCCGATGCCGCCGGACACGGGCCGCGACGGAGTGCATTTTGCCGATGGCCTTTTGTTCCGCCATGTCGCGCACGCTGCAAGTATTGAGCAAAATCACATCCGCCTCCCTCTCGTTGGCCGCCAGGGCATAGCCTTTGGCCGCCAATTGCGCCGCCACCGCCTCCGAGTCCCGCTCGTTCATCTGGCACCCATAAGTTTTGATATAGACACTCGGCATGACCAAAAATTTCGGTTTGTCCACTCCCATTTTCCACTGGCAATTCGACTACCCCCTCATCTTTTCCGGGTCCAGACCCATGCTCTTGCACCACTCGCGATAGGCCGCCGGCGCGACTTCCGAGGGCTTGATTTCGCTGCGCCCGCCCCAAAACACGTTTGTGTAACTTACCGCGATTCCGCGCTCGCGCAAATGCCCGTCAATCGCCTCCTTGTGCGCCAGCAAAACTCCTTTTTCCAGGCCGTGCGCCACCCCCATTATATTGACGTTGTGGAATTCCGGGCCGCCCTCGCGCCAGTAAGCATGGGTCATAATGTAATGCCGCCCCACTTCCTGCCCGGCTTCAATCTCGCGCCCGGCCGGCACCGCCCAATGAAAAAGCCCGTTGAAGCGCGTCACCCGCCCGCCGTCCTTCAGCGGCTTGACATGCTCCAGGAAGGTCGAAAATCGCCCAATGATCCTGCGCCGGTCCAGGTCTTCCGCAATTTCATAAAATCGCTCCAGCGGCAAACCCGCTTCCGCCGCCCGTGCCCGCCACAAGTCCCGCGAAATCTCCTCCGCCGTGAATTCCCGTTTCAGCGCCGTCAACACAATCCATTCCAGGCCGGTGAGCTGGGCGACGGCCACGTCCATCACCTCGGCCGGCGTCTCCGCCCTGGCCCCGGGATCCATGCCGCGGCGCCGGATATGCCCCACCCCCAGCGCAAAAAGCCGCCGGGCCGGCATCAGGCGGAAATGCTCCGCCCCGGTCGCCTTCATCAGGAACTCGCAGTGCTTCCTCAGCGAAAAACCCTGCGGCACTTTCAGCGTCGTCCATAATTTGTAATTCGATCCCGCTGACGCCGCGTCGGTCGAGCGCAACACGACGTGACCAGAAAATGGGTCTTTTTGGAACATGAAATCAAACGCCGCCTCCAGCTTTTCCAGCGGCGCCTGCCACGCCACCAGCGAGCCTTGCGCCAGATTGGTCGCCAGCAAGGTCTGCCGCACCCGGCGGATCGTTCCGGCCTCCAGCATCGAGCGCACCCGCGCGATCACGTCATCCGCCGGCACTCCGCTTTGCCGCGCGATTTCGCCGACCGGGTCCCGCTGGAAACCCTGCAGTTTGTCTTCCGACACCGCCAGAAACCGCGCGTTGACCGGATCGCTGATCTCAAACGGCGCGTTCATCAATTTTCGGGTATCGCGTCTCACGCCGCCAGGCGCTGTAAAATCGCCTTTTGGCAATGCAACCGGTTTGCCGCCTGCTCAAATATGGTTGACGCATTGGCCTCGAAGGTCTCCTCGTCAATTTCCTTCCCGCGATAGGCCGGCAGGCAGTGCATGACCAGCGCCCCCGGCCGCGCCAGCTTGACCACGCCCGCGTTGATTTGATAGCCCGCGAGATCCCTCAGACGATCCGCCGCTTCCGCCTCTTTCCCCATGGAAACCCAGACATCCGTGTAAAGCAAATCCGCGCCCCGCGCCGCCTCCCGCGGGTCTTCCATGCAAACCACCCCGCCCCCGGCCCGCCGCAAAATCTCCTGCGCCGGCTGGTATTTTTTTGGCGAAGCGATGCGCAATTCAAATCCCAGTTTCGCCGCCGCAAAAATCCACGACGCCGGCACATTGCAGGCGCCGTCTCCAATGAACGTCACCACCTTGCCCCGGATCGGCCCGCGCTTCTCCTGAAAGGTGAAAATGTCCGCCAGAATCTGGCAGGGATGCTCCTCATCGGTCAGCGCGTTCACGGTCGGAATCCCCGAATACTCCGCGAATTCCTCCACGTCCTTTTGCGCGTAAGTCCGAATGACCGCGCCGTGAATCATCCGCCCCAGCACTCGCGCCGTGTCCTTGATCGGTTCGCCCCGCCCCAACTGGATTTCCGCCGCGCTCAGAAACATCACCTGCCCGCCCAGTTCCCGGATGCCTACCTCGAAGGAAACTCTCGTGCGGGTGGAAGATTTTGAGAACAACAAAGCCCAGGTCTGCCCGCACAACGGCTGCGCGGCATGATGGCCGCGCTCCTTCTTCATGGCCGCGCTGGCCTCCAGGATGCCTTCCATGTCGGACTGCGGCAACTTCTCCAGACTCAATAGATTTTTCATGGGGATAACTTCGCCACCACCGATTCGATAATGCCGACTCCCTCCGCCGCCTCTTCCGGCCGCAAATTCAGCGCCGGCAAAATCCGGACGATATGCGTGCCCGACGGCACGGCCAGCGCGCCCGCCGCGTGCAGGCGATTGATGAACTGGACCGAAGGGGACTTTTCGCCGGCCGAAAAAGCCGGGATTTTCGCCGCCAATTCCATCCCGATCATCAGCCCAAGCCCGCGCACTTGCTGGATCACCGCCGGATATTTCGCCGCCAGGCGCTGCAATTCTCCTTTGAACCAGGCGCCGGTCTTGCGGGTGTTGTCAGCCAGATGATCGCGCTCAATGACCTCAAGAATCTTCAGCGCCACCGCACAGGCCAGCGGCGAGCCTCCGAAGGTCGTGCCGTGCGAGCCGGCGTCCAACAAATCCGCGTACGGCTCCCGCACCCAGAAGGCCCCCATCGGAAATCCGCCGCCCAACGACTTGGCCATGGAAATTCCATCCGGCAAGAAATCGGCCGCCGCTTCCGGCTTTTCCTCCAGAATGCGCTGAAAACTCTGGAACCGGCCCGTGCGAAAATGCCCGCACTGCACGCCGTCCATCAGCAGCAGCAACTTCTTCTCCTCGCACAATCGCCGCAGACCCAGCAAATACTCCGGCTCGACGGGCAGGACACCGCCTTCCCCCTGCACTCCTTCCACCAAAATGGCCGCCGTCGCCGGCGACACCCCCTTCCGCGCCGCCTCCAGGTCGTTAAAGGGAATCTGCCGGAAACCGGCCACCATTGGCCCGAATCCTTTCTTCACCTTGGCCTGGCCGGTCGCCGCGATTCCCGCCAGGGTCCGGCCGTGAAAGGAATTCTGCGCGGTCAGAATTTCAAACCGTCCCTCCAGGTCGCCGAAGCGCCGGGCCAGTTTGAAAAGCCCTTCATTGGCCTCCGCGCCGCTGTTGCAAAAGAAAATTTTCCCCGGCCCGATCCGCCGCGCCAGCGCCTGCGCCAACCGCCCCTGCGGTTCGTGATAATAAAGATTGGAGGCATGGACAAGCAGGCGCGATTGCTCCACCAGCGCCTGCGTGATCTCCGGGTTGGCGTGGCCCAGCGCGCAAACCGCGATCCCGCCGCCCAGATCCAGGTAGCGCTTCCCGTTGATGTCCCAGACGTGCGAGCCTTCGCCGCGTTGCAACGCCACATCAAACCGCGCATAAGTCGGAATGACGTTCTTTCGGAAAAGTTCCTGAATCGTTTGCACTTGATTGCAGACCACTGCCGGTGGCGCGGGGACGATGTCTCTCATTTTTCGGCCTTGAGTCCGTCCCACGTTTCCAGATAAAGCCGCTGAACCGCCGCGTCAACCGCCAGGTCGCGCGGCAATTTTCGCCGCTGAATTATCTCAACCACATCCGCTTTGTCCTTGAGACGGCGCAACGGCGCGTGGAACCAACTGTCCAATTTCAGCGAAATCAGTTTCTCCAGACCCACAATTTGCAATTCATCACTCGCCACCGTCGGCAATGGGAATGGCACCTGGCAGCCCTCCCTCAACACCTTGCCCGCCGGGAGCAAATCAATCATCGTTTCCGTGCGCCGGTCCTGGATCCTATCTTCAATGCCGCCCCGCAACCTGAAGAGCGGCCCCGTTACGTCCGCCGTCAGGATTTCCAATGCGTCCAGCACGTCGGGAACGACCATATCCACATCAATGGTCACGCGTGGATAGCCATACTCCTGCACCGCAATGCCTCCTACGATCAAATGCGGGATAAGATGATCCGCCAGCCTGCCCGCCGCGAGACGCGCCGTCTCCACGACGCCGGAAGTTCCGGTGCCTTCGCGCAAGATATAGGCATCATGGTCAATCATCAGTCTGTACTATGACATCTTTCCCGGCGCTGTTCAATCTTTCCTCCAGCGTGCCTTCCCCTTCACAACACAATCCGCGTTCCCATCATCCCGTTGACAGACATCTTCAAAAGCAGCGCATGAGCCAACCGTCCGTCCACGAAAAATATCTCTTTCACGCCCGCCCGCGCCGCCCTCACCGCGCTATCCACCTTGGGAATCATCCCGCGGTCAATCACGCCGGACTTCTTCAAACCCTCCACTTCCGCGGAGGAAAGACATTCGATGAGCGTCTTGGGATTCTTCGCGTCGCGCAGCAGACCCGGCACGTCGCTCATAAACACCAGACGCTCCGCCCGCAAGGCGATGGCCGCCTCCGCCGCCGCCACGTCCGCGTTGCAATTGTAAATCCGCCCGTCCAGGCCGCGCGCGGTCGGGCTGACCACCGGGATGATTCCATTCTTGACACATTCCTGCAACGGCTCCGTCTGTACCCCCGTCACTTCGCCCACGAATCCCGGATCCAGCCTCTCTCCGCCCGGCCCCGAAAGCCAGAGCTTGCGGCAGGCAAAAATCTCCGTCCCGGAAAATCCCTTCGCTTTTCCTCCCAGACGGTTAATCGTATTGACGATCTGCGGATTGATTTCTTGCGACAACACCCGCTCCACGATCCGCACGGCCGCTTCGCAGGTGACCCGCATCCCTTGCACGAATTCCGCCGCCTCGCCCGCCTCGGCCAGCGCCCTGGTGATCGCTTTCCCGCCGCCATGCACCAGCACCGGTCCCATCCCTTCCCCCGCCAGAGATACCACATCCCGCGCCACCCCCCCGTCTCCGCCCGCCTCGGGCGAATCCATGAAACTGCCTCCATATTTAATGACAAACATAAATCAACCGCCCAGCGAGGAAGGATCGTTGACATCGCCCTTGTTGAAATCCACGTAAGCCTCCGTCAAATCCGCGGCATAAATCACCGCCGCGCCGCTCCCAAGATGCAGGTTGATGTGCAGATCAAACGCCGGCGACGTGGTACACCGGCAAAGCGCGCCGAAGGAAACCCCCGTCGGGCATCCCCGTTTCAACGAGTACAAAACTTCCCGCTGTCCGGGTTGGCTGTAACCCACGTCAATTTTGTTCTCCACCACTTCCGCCACCGAATAGCCCAGCGCACACAAAATCCGCCCCCAATTCGGGTCCCCGCCGCACCAACTGGTCCTGACCAGCGCGCTGTTGGCCACCGCCCGCGCCGCCGCGTCCGCGTCGCCCGCCGACCCGGCCCCTGTCACACGAACGGTAACAAAGCGCGAGGCGCCCTCCCCGTCCAGCACAATCTTCTTCGCCAGGGCCAGCGTCACATGATCCAGCGCCGCCTGGAAATCCCGGCCCTCCTTGGCGCGCGCGCCCGGCGGCGCGTTTCCCGCCCGCCCGTTGGCCAGGATCAGCACCGTGTCGTTCGTGCTCATGTCCCCGTCCACCGTGATCCGGTTGAAACTTTTCGCCACCGCTTCGTTCAGCGCCGTTTGCAGGAATTTGCCCTCCACGGCCGCGTCGGTGGTCAAAAAACAAAGCATGGTGGCGTGCAACGGCCGCAACGCGGGCCGGTTTCCCGTCTGGCTCATCCCCGGCTGGATCATGCCGGCTCCTTTGGCAATGCCGCCCAGGCGGATGTTCTTCCCGCCCAGCATAAATTCCACGCAGATTCCCTTGGGCCGCGTGTCGCTGGTCATGATCGCTTCGCACGCATCCCGCGCGGCCTCCGGCCCGCCCGCCAGCCGGCGCGCCGCCTCCACGATTCCCTTCCTGACCTGCGCCATCGGCAAGGGCACCCCGATCCGCCCGGTCGAGGCCACCAGCACCTCGCGGGCGGAAATTCCGCCGCCGCACGCTTCCGCCGCCATCCGCGCCATGGCCGCCACGTCGCGCAATCCCTGCCGGCCGGTGCAGGCATTGGCGTTGCCCGAATTGACGACGATGGCCTGCGCTCTTCCGCCCGCCACCCGTTCCAGACAGAGCTTCACCGGCGCGGCGCAAACCCGGTTGGTCGTAAATGTCCCCGCCACCGCCGCCGTGGCGTCGGAAACGATCAGCGCCAGGTCCCGCTTCACGCCTTTGTTCGAACCTTTGCCGGTGCCCAGCCGTTTGATGTCGCAGAATACTCCCGCGGCCCGAAAGCCTTGCGGAGCGGTCACCGAACCGCCGATCTCCTCAAAAGAAAATTTCTTCACGACTTGCTCTTCTCCATCCGGCGGCGCAAGGTTTCATCCAGAATCTTCTTCCTCATGCGCAAATTCAGCGGCGTGGCCTCCACATACTCGTCCGGCCCGATATATTCCAGCGCGCGCTCCAACGACATTTTCAGAGGCGGGTCCAGTTGGATGCCCTTGCCGTCGCCGGTCGAACGCATGTTGGTCAGCCGCTTGGCTTTGCAGGGGTTGACCGGGATGTCCTTGTCCCGCGCGTTTTCCCCGACGATCATCCCCTTGTAAATCTTGTCCCCGGGTTCCACCATCAAGCGCCCGCGCTCCTGCACCATGTTCAAGGCGTAGGCCATCGCCTCTCCATTCTCCATGCTCACCAGCGAACCGTTCTTGCGCGCCACCACCTCCCCGCGATGCGGCCCGTACTCGTGAAACAAATGGCTCATCACCCCCAGGCCCCGCGTCATGTTGACCAAATCCGTTTCAAACCCGATCAGCCCGCGCATCGGGATCAAGGCCTCGATGGTCACATCGTTGCCGTGGTGGTCCATGTGGGTGATTTCGGCCTTCCGGCCCGACAAGTTCTCCAACACGGCCCCCATCGCCTCCTTCGGAGTCTCCAAATACAACTTCTCAATTGGTTCCAGCGGTTTGCCGTCAGCATCCCGGCGCATGATCACTTCCGGCCGCGATACCAGCACCTCGTAACCCTCCCGCCGCATCTGCTCGACCAAAATGGCAATCTGCATCTCGCCTCTCCCGGCCACATTGAAGATGTTCGGCAGATCCGTCTGCGCAATCCGCAGCGCCACATTGGTGCGAACCTCCTTCGTCAACCGCTCCCAGATATGCCGCGCCGTCACCAACTTCCCGTCCAACCCAGCCAGCGGACCGTCGTTGACGGCGAATTGCATCTGAATCGTCGGCGGATCAATCGGCACAAAAGGCAGCGGCTCCCGTGCGGTCAAAGAGGCGATCGTTTCGCCGATAAAAACCTCCTCGAATCCGGTCACCCCCACCACGTCCCCGGCATCCGCCTCGGGCACCTCGATGCGCTTCAATCCCACAAAGTGAAACAACGCCGTGATTTTCCCCTCCGTCTGACGCCCGTCGCCATGCAGACAAACCACGTCGTCCCCCACCCTGGCCTTGCCGCTGTAAATCTTGCCAAAGGCGATTCGCCCCAGATAATCCGAATAATCCAGATTGGCCACCAGCATTTTGAAGTCGGTGCCCTCCTGGGTGCGCGGCGGCGGGATGTGTTTGATGATCGCCTCAAAAAGCGGCTCCATGTTCTTGCTCTCGTCCTTCAAATGCACCTTCGCGTAGCCGTCCTTGGCGCTGGCGTAAATCACCGGAAAATCCAACTGCTTGTCCGTGGCGTGCAGCGAGACAAACAAATCGAAGACATGATCCAGCACCCGATGCGGCGTGGAGTTTTCGCGGTCAATCTTGTTGATGACCACAATCGGCTTGGCCCCGGCCTCCAGCGCCTTGCGCAGCACAAATCGGGTTTGCGCCTGCGGGCCGTCGGTGGCGTCCACCACCAGGAGCACCCCGTCAATCATGTTCATGATGCGCTCCACCTCGCCCCCGAAATCCGCGTGGCCCGGGGTGTCCACGATGTTGATGTCAAAGTCCTTGTATTTGAAGGAGGCGTTTTTGGCGCGGATGGTGATGCCCTTTTCGCGCTCCAAATCCATCGAATCCATGATGCGTTCCTCATGGGAGATGGCCTGGTTGGCGCGAAAGGTCCCCGACTGCTTCAACAAACAATCCACCAACGTTGTCTTTCCATGATCAACGTGGGCGATAATGGCGATATTACGAATTTGATTCATTCCAATTTATCCAACAGAGGGTTATACTCTCATGCAGCCGCCTCCAAAACGCAAGCAAACAAGCGCACTGAAATAGCGGACGCCGCTTTGCGTGTTGCCGATGCTGGGCTATCTCCTGTTCATCAGAAAATATCTCCGCCGCGCAAGGTAGGGCGGGCAGTCCTCTGCCCGCCGCATGACGGTGATGCGACATTGCTTCCTCTGCCAAAGCCGGACGGCGGGCAGAGGACTGCCCGCCCTACCTTTCCCGAAGTTCAGAGGAGGTTGGCGGCCAGTTCGGCGAGTTCGGAGCGTTCGCCTTTTTCCAGCTCGACGTGGGCGGAGATGGATTGGTGGCGGAATTTGCTGACAATGTAGTTGAATCCGTTGGAGGTGGAATCCACGTAGGGATTGTCAATTTGATAAGGATCGCCGGTGAAGACGACCTTGGTGCCCTGGCCGACGCGGGTGATAATGGTCTTGACTTCCAACGGGGTGAGGTTCTGCGCCTCGTCAATGACCATGAACTGGTGGGCGATGCTGCGCCCGCGGATGTAGCTGAGGGCCTCGACCACGATGGTGCCCGAACGCATGAGGTCGGTGCTGCGGCGATGGTCGGAACCCATGTTCAAATCGCTCAACAATTCCAGCGCGTCGTGGATGGGCTGCATCCAGGGATTCAATTTCTCCTCCAGCGTGCCGGGGAGAAAACCAATTTCACGGCCGACGGGAACGGTGGGGCGGGCGACGATGAGGCGGCGGAATTCGCGGTCCATGACGGTGCGCTTCAGGCCGGCGGCCATGGCCAGCAGGGTCTTGCCGGTGCCGGCCTTGCCCATGAGGGTGACGAGTTTGATGCGGTCGTCCAGCAAGGCGTCGAAGGCGAAGTGCTGCTCGCGGTTGCGGGGCTTGATGCCCCAGATGCCCTCGCGGCAATCCAGGATGGGGATGAGTTTGGCGGCGGCCTGGTCCACTCTGCTCAACGCGGCGCGCTTGGGATTCGTTTCGTCAGTCAGGGTGCAATACTCGTTGGGGGAAAATTTGCCGTGGCCGTTGAGGTCCAGTTCGCCCTCGGCGCGGAAGCGGGCCATTTTATCGGACGGGATGGTCAGATCGAACATGCCGGTGTAGAGGTCGGTCAGCGGAACGCGGTCGCTTTCGTAGTCCTCGGCCTCCAGGCCAACGATGTCGGCCTTGAGGCGGAGGTTGACGTCCTTGGAAACCAGGATGGTCGGGACTTTTGGCTCGGCCTTCTGGACGGCCAGGGCGAGGTTGAGGATGCGGTTGTCAACCGTATTGTCACCGAAAACCGACCCGGCGGAATCTGGCCGGGAGTGGAAGATGATGCGCAGCTTGCCGCCGTTGTCCAAGGCGACGCCCTTGTTGAGGTGGCCCTTGGCGCGAAGGCCGTCCAGGGCGCGGGAGACGGCGCGGGCGTTCTGGCCCAGTTCGGTGGATTCGCGTTTGAAGCGATCCACCTCCTCGATCACCTCGATGGGGATGAGGACGGCGTTGTCCTGGAAGCGGCGGAGGGAATTGGGATCGTGGAGGAGGACATTGGTGTCAAGAATGTAGTTTTTCACTGGGAGGAAATGTTTTGGCGGCCTTGGACATGCGCGCGAACCAATCGCACAACCGGCCATGAGCGGCGGGCAGTTGGTAATGTCCGGAGTAAAGGAAGTTGGCGAGCATGCCCCAGAGGTCGAAATCCACGAAGTGCGGTTCCTCGCGGAAGAGGAAGGGGCGCGTGGCGAGCATGCACTCGAAGGGGATGAGGCACTGCGTGAGCTGCGCGGTCAGGCTGTCTTGCTGGGCGCGCCATTGTTCCAGGCAGCCGCGGCCGAATTTGCGCTCCTTGTGGCGGCGGTAGCGGAGTTGTTCGGAGGAAGAGACGAATTCCTCGAAATAAATGTCGTTGAGGCGGAAGCAGGGGCCTTCGACCTGGTCTTCGATGTGGCGCCAAACCAGGCGGTCAATGCCCTGCCAGGTTTTGGGGAACAAGTTGAGTTGCAGCTTGGCGTCCAGGTACTTGGCGATGATCTGGGAAAAATCGTCGGTTTCAAACACGATGGTGCGTCCGTCCTTGATGATGGGCACGCCGTCATAGCGGTGCCGGGTGAGACGCCAGACCAGCGAGCGGTCGGAAGGGGGGATGTTGGTCGTCTTGAAGGGCGCGCCGGAGAATTCCAAAATCCGGCTCTGAACCAGACAAAACGGACTCCATGGAAATTGGATAAGTTCGATCATCTCTCTTTGGGCCTGGCCACGCACAATAAACTAGGAGGGCGTGGAAATGGTTGCAAGAAATGTTTTGGAAAAACTCACTCTTGCGGATAGACCAGGATGCGGTCGTGGACCAGGACAATCAGGTCGTTTTTGTGGTTGCCGGTAACGTCGGCAACCAGGGCTTCGCGAGGTTCAATGTCATCGTTGCGGCGGGAACGGAAGGTGCGTTCTTCAAAGACCTGCCAGCGATTGCCGGGCACCAGTTTACGGGCCGGAGAAAGGCTGACCAAATCCAGATAGTTGCGGGCGATTTCAAGGAAAACCAGTTCTTTGCGCCCGTCGTTGTTCAAGTCGCCGGCGACGACATCATTGAGATGGCCGTCGGGAACGGGCGTTTCGTAGCCGTCCAATTCAGCGAGTTCCCAAACGTCGCCGCGCAGGGCCATGGTGCCGACGGCGTTGAGGCCGATGAAGGCCAGGCTGTTGGCGTTGGTGGCGCCCAATGCGACGGGCTGGAGGCGGGTAAAATCAGTGACCGGCAGGGGAATGTTGCGGACGACCTGCCAGACGCCGGCGGCATCGCGCTCGCAAAGGGTGAGGGCCTTCTGCTCCGAGTCCAGCAGAAAAAGTGACGGGGCGGCGTTCGTGCCGTTGCGCAGGGGCGCGGCCCCGACGATGCGGGAGGCGCCGGTCGCGCCGTTGATTTGATCGGTGACGTGGAAGGTCCATTGCGGCTTGTCGTTGGTGCCGTTCTGGTTTTCCATCTGGAGAACAACGGCGCGAAGGAAGTTCTTTTGCGCCATGAGCAGCTCGGGTTTTCCGTCCCCCTCCAGGTCGGCGGCGCTGAACCAGGGCTGTTGTTCCTCGCTGACGCCGCCCGGGGGCAGAACGTCTTTCTCCTCGAAGGCGTGGTCGGGGGTTTGGATGAGGACTTTGATTTTTTCGTAAGGAATCAGAATCACCAGGTCGGCCAGGCCATCCTGATTGGCATCGAACATAGTCATGGAAGAGGGGTTGGCCTTGAACGTCGCGCTCAGGGTTTGGGAGCGGGTTTTGCCGTCGGCGGTGCGCATGGCCAGCACCCGTTTGCCGTCCTGGTCCAGAATGACGGCCAGGGTGGGCGGAGCGCCCGGCTGGAGCGGGCCGACCGCCATGGCCAGCGGGCGTCCCTCAAAAGGCAGAATGTCGGGAAAGGCGATGCGGCCATTTTTGTCGAGCTTGGTCACGCCGATTTGATTTTCCTCGCTGCTGAGCAGGAAAATCTCCGGCGCGCCGTCCTGGTTCCAATCGCTCACGGCCAGATCGGTGACGCCGCTCAGAGTGGAAAAAATTTTTGGCGAGCCGAGATTGCCGTCAGTCTGCTGAAGATAGAGGGTCAGTTGGCCGCTGTCCGGCTGGGCGACCAGGAGGTCCGGCAGGCCGTCGCCGTTGACATCGGCCCATAAGACGCCGCGGCGAGGCTGGGTGGTCTTGGCCAGCGGCATGACCTGAAATTGGCCGCTTTTGAAAGCGCCGGAGAGCGGCTCGGCGGGTTTGCGGTTGAGGGCGGAGACTTGGGCGCGGCCGGATTTTTCGGCGATGGTGACCAATTCCATTTTGTGGTCGCCCAACAAATCAGCCGCCAGCGAGGCGCGGACGGCGGGAAAAGGGAAATGCACCTCGGGGCCAAGCTGGCCCTGGGCGTCCTGGAGGCGGAAGCGGAAGGGGTTGGGGCTTTCAAAACTGTTGATGAGGATCAGGTCGTCGCGGCCGTCGCCGTTAATGTCAAACACTTGGAGGCCGTTGACGGAACCGGAAAAGGGGATTTTTTCCGGTTCAGCGAGAAGGTGGTCGGCATTTTGGGCGATGTAATAGATGTTGTTCTCGCCGAGCAAAACCAGGCCGGGGCGGCCGCTCCCGTGGAGGTCGCCGGTGGCGAGGGCGTTGGGACTGAGCTGGCCGTCGGTGATGGGAAATCGTTTGGGGGCGCTCCAACCGTTGGTGCCGAGGTTGTATAGGACGACGAGTTCCTTGGGGTCTCCGTAGTAGGCGAGATCAGGGCGGCCATCGCCGTTGAGATCGGCCACGACCAGGGAGGTGATGCGTTTTTCGGAGGCGATGGAGGTAATTTTAAAGCGGGCGTCGGGCGGAAGCTGGTTGATGTCCTTTTTGAGGCCCTCCTCGGCGGGGGGAGTGTTGGTCTTGCCGGTGCGGTTGTAGAGAATTTCGATTTTGGAGCGGGCGTTGTTGACGACGATGATGTCGTTAAGGCCGTCGCCGTCCATGTCGGCCGCATGGACCAGGGTGACCGGGCTTTCCATGGGATAGATTTCCGGGCCGGTGAAGCCGAAGGTGTTAGTTTCGCCGCTACCGCCGCGGGCGGTGACGGCGCACAAAGCGCAGGCCAGCCCGGTCCAGAAGCGTCTCATGGCAAAAACGGGATACTTCGTCATGCGAAAGGCAAACTGCCATTGCCGGCGGGGTTGCGCCAGATTATTCACCAGGAAAAAGGCGACGCGGATCCTGAATGATTTTTTTTTATTTTTTTTACCTTCATTTGCCTTCATTTACCTTCATTAGCCTTCATTAGCCTTCATTGGAGAGGGGGGGGGATTGAGCATTTTGACTGCTGAATAGCGAGAGAAACAGGGCAAAGCAGCAGCGCAGCTTGCCTGAGGGAAGCTTGAGCAACGGCGCCGGCGCTGTGCGTTCCTATGCACACTGGGAGATATTATAGGCTTTAAGGTTGGAATGTCAACCTGGAAAGATGAAAAATCTCTACTGGTTTTGCTGCAACCAGTTGTCCACCGCGCTGGACCAGTCGTCCCAGTTCGTGCCGTGATCGGCCTGGAGAAACAGTTCCAGCATGTCCTTGGCCTGGTCCTTGAGAGGATGATCGTCATTGCGGGCGATGGCCAGCAGCATCGGCAGTTTCAGCGTGTTCCGCCGGTTCAACAAATCGTTCATCAATACCGTCGCCACCTCCGGCGGCGTCGTGGCGTTGGTCAGCAAGCCCGCCACCCCGTCGTAATGGTCGTCCTGCGCCATATTGACCAGATGATGCGCCAGTTCCCCTTGGGCGTCCGCCGGCGCGTCCTTGAGAAGCTGGATGATCGAGTCCGCCTTGTCGTTGATTTCTCCCCCGCGCAGCAGGATGTCCTCCAGCCGTTGATCCCAGTGGCGGCTGTCCGGAGGCTGGGCTGGATTTGTCCAGCCCCGTGACTGGGCCTGAAGGGCGCCATTGGAGGAGGCCTTGATTGGCCCCGTCAACGGAGGCTCGGGCATGACCGGCTCCGC
>Ga0326727_10015577_pt1 | contig 16277 bp, 12 predicted proteins | sample MB2enrmetagenome_FD_207643 | JGI IMG/M metagenome (GOLD analysis project Ga0326727, IMG submission 207643) | Lab enriched peat soil microbial communities from McLean, Ithaca, NY, United States - MB29MY | ecosystem: Environmental > Terrestrial > Soil > Wetlands > Peat | place: USA: New York...
CCCCGGCTGCCTTGTGGTCCCCCCCCCCCCGGTCCGGGGGGGGGGGGGGGCCCCCCCCCCCCCCCCCCCCGGGGTTCGGGGCGGAGCCCCGATCGGTCAACGCAACGCCTTCTCAGGCGTGACGGCTTTGATGCCGAGGGCTTCGCCGACGGCCGGGCAGGTCAAGACGCCTTGGTGGGTGCTCAGTCCCAGGGCCAGCCCCGGGTCGGCGAGCAGGGCGTTCAGGCCGCCCTCGGCCAGGCGCTGGGCGTAGGGCAGGGTTTGGTTGACCAGGGCAAAGGTCGAGGTGCGCGGCACGGCGCCGGGCATGTTGGCCACGCCGTAGTGGACCACGCCGTCCACGGTATAGACGGGGTCTTTGTGGGTGGTGGGTTTGATGGTTTCCACGCAGCCGCCCTGATCGACCGAGACGTCGACGATCACCGAGCCTGGCTTCATGGTGCGCAGGATATCGCGGGTGATAAGCCTGGGCGCTTTGGCTCCGGTGATGAGCACCGCGCCGATGAGCAGGTCCGCGAACGAAGCCGCCTTGCGGATATTGGGTTCGTTGGAGACCAGGGTGATGAGCCGGCCGCCGAAGACGTCGTCCAGGTATTGCAGCCGCCGATGGTTGACGTCGAGGATGGTGACCTGCGCGCCCAGGCCGAGGGCGATCTTGGCGGCGTTGATGCCGACCACGCCGCCGCCCAGGATGACCACCGAGCCCGGGGCCACGCCCGGCACGCCGCCGAGCAGGATGCCCCGGCCGCCGAGCCATTTTTCCAGATAGAACGCGCCGACTTGCGGGGCCATGCGTCCGGCCACCTCGCTCATGGGGGTGAGCAGCGGCAACTGGCCGTCCGGATTGGCCACGGTTTCATAGGCGATGGCCGTGACCTTGGCGCGCAGAAGTTCGCGGGTGAGTTCCTCGCTTGCTGCCAGGTGCAGGTAGGTGAAAAGCGTCAGCCCGGCCCGCAGATACCGGTATTCCTTGTCCACGGGCTCCTTGACCTTGATAACCAAGTCCGCCCCCCAGGCGGCCTCGGCCGAGGCGAGTTTCGCCCCGGCGCCCTTGTATTCGGCGTCGGACAGGCCGCTGCCCAAACCAGCGCCGCGCTGCACGACCACATCGTTGCCGGCCCGGACCAGGGCCGCGACCGCCCCCGGCGTCATAGATACGCGGTTCTCCTGAGCCTTGATTTCCTTTGGAATACCGATGATCATGGCGCGCTCCGTTACTAGAGGTTGCGAGGGAACCAACACTTGAGATTTTCAAGTTTCGCCTTGGCGGCGCCTCCGGGAACTCCCAAACCTGCATTATATTCTATACAAAACCGCAACCGAATAAAAGCCCGGCGCGGGTACCATTATTGCATTGACCGATTGGTCAGGCTACAATTCGCGCAGAGAAGGTGAATCCCATGACGCTACGCCATTTGATCGTTGTCCTGGCTGTCCTGCCGGCGCTTTCGCTCCCGGCCCGGGCCGGCCAGCTCGACCGCCGGCCCGCCGTGCAGACCATTTTCACCGGCGGGGCGTCCTGCCCGCTCACCGCTCACGACTCCAAGGAATCGCTGTTTGCCCGCTGCTTTCTGGAGGCCAAGATCAACCTGTTGAACAATGCGGCCGCCGTCATGGAGAAATCCTTCCACGCCCAAGCCCCGGGGTTGACCAGGCAAGACTTTCGGGCCGTGGCCGCCGGCATCCTGACGCCGGAAATCGACGGCAAGGAATTCGTGGACACGGGGGAACGGACCGTGGCGACCATCAAGCTCAGGGCCGCCGTGGACCCGGATAGACTTGCGGCCAAAATCAAGGAACTCGCCGCCAACCCGGAACTGCGCCAAAAGCTCGTGGCCGCGCAAGAAGAGGCCGACGCCAAAGACAAACAGGCGCTCAGCCAGTCCGGCTCCGAAACCGCCGACACTTCGGACCAAGCGGATTATGCTGATTTCTCCAAGGCCGCCGATGAACGCCGCAAGATCATGGGCACAATGCAGGCCACCGCCGCTTCGGCTTCAGCCAATATCCGCCACGGCATGGGCGACGAGGCGGTACGCCGCATCCTGGGCGAGCCTGTCGCCGTGAAACTGGGGACCGTAACCGGCAATTTCATCTGCCTGGGCTACGGCGAGGTCTGGGTGGTCTTGGAAAACGGATTGGTAAGCTGCCTGCGAGCCCGCCTGGAATATTCGAAAGTCTACGAATCCGACTGCCATTGCGCCGGGATGCTGTCCAGCTTCATTCCCTTTGCCACGGACGCACAAAGCGGCCCCGCGCCGCGCAAAGGGGCGCAACGTGCCGGCCAAAACGGCCAAAAACCCTAGCCGGACCTCGCACGCGGGCGCAAGCCTCTACCTGCACGTCCCGTTCTGCCGCGCCAAATGCCGCTATTGCGCCTTTTCCTCCCAGGTCTTCACCATGGAGGCGGCCGAGGTCTATCAACGCGCGGTGGTCGCCGAAATCAAACTGCGGCACAAAACCCACCCGGGCTTGCGCCTGACCACCCTCTATATCGGCGGCGGCACACCGAGCATGCTGCCCGCCTGGGCCCTGGAGCCGATCGTGCGCGAACTGGCGGCGAGCTTCACGTTCGCCCCGGGCATGGAATTCACCGTCGAAGCCAACCCGGATTCGCTCGACATCCAAACCGCCGACAACTTGGCCAGGCTCGGCGCGAACCGCTTAAGCCTCGGCGTCCAAAGCCTGTCCGACGAGACCCTGGAAATCCTCGGCCGGCCCCATACGGCCAAAGACGCCGTGCTCGCTTATAACGCCGCCAGACAGGCGGGCTTCGCCAACGTCAGCGTAGACCTGATCTTCGGCCTGCCCGGCGGGCGCCTGCGGCTATGGCTGGACAGCCTGCGCCGGGTGATCCGCATGCGGCCCGAACATATCTCCTGCTACGGCCTGACCCTGGAAGCCGGAACGCCGCTTGCGGCCATGGCCGATTCCGGGGAAATCACCCTGCCGCCCGAAGACGAACAGGCCAAAATGTTCCTCCACGGCGGCGAACTGCTGGAAGACGCGGGCTACCTGCAATACGAGATCTCCAACTTCTGCCGCATGGGCTACCAAAGCCGGCATAACCTGAATTACTGGGAAGGCGGGGATTACCTGGGACTGGGCCCCTCGGCCGTGTCCACCATGGCCGGCGCGCGCTGGGAAAACCCCAAGGATCTCACGGAATACGCCAAGGCGGCCCAGACCGGCAAACTGGGACTGTCCCCCACGCCCCTGTCGCGCCAGGACGCGGCCAGGGAAAAACTCATGCTTGGCCTGCGCATGACCCGGGGACTGCACGTCAAAGACTACAACGCCGCCAGCGGCACGGACCTGCTCAGGCAAAACGCACCCGTGATCCAGGCGCTGCGCCAACACGAACTCATCCGCATCCGAAACGGACGCCTTCGCCTGTCGCGAGCCGGCATGCTCGTGTCCAATACCATCATCGAACGCCTGATGCCGACCTTCGGCGAATAATGCCTCCGGCGGCCAAGGGGCTTCGCCCCTTGGAACCCCACCGGGGGACATGATGCCCCCCGACAGGGGGGTCTGGGGGCGATAATCGCCCCCAGCGGGGGAGTCCAGAGGGGGCAGCGCCCCCTCTGGCCGCCGGAGGCATTCTCCTACGGGTAAGGTTGGCCGGTGGGACGGATCATGATTTCGTTAATGTTGACGTGCGGCGGCAGGGTGAGCAGCCAGGCGATGCCGTCGGCGATATCCTGCGGTTCGAGCAGTTTGCCGAATTTGGCGATGTTTCTGCCGAAATTTTCGTCGTCATAGCCGGCCACGTTTTGGAATTCGCTGAGCACGATGCCGGGCATGACCACGCAGACACGGACGCCGTGCTGGCAGACTTCACGCCGCAGTCCTTCAGCTATGGCGCCGACGGCGAATTTGCTCGAGCCGTAAAATCCGCTGAACGGCGAGACCATGCGTCCCACCACGGAGCCAAGGGCCACGATGTCACCGTGGCCCTGTTGCACCATGAGTTGCCCGGCCCGGCGCAGAAGGTAGGCCGCGCCCAGCACGTTGACCTGATAGAGTTCCTGCCATTGCGCCACGTCGCTGCCCAGGATTCCGCCCGCGAGTCCCCGGCCCGCGTTGGCCACGACGATGTCGAGCTTGCCGCCGCTTTCGTCCCAGGCCGTCGCGCGCTCCAGCAGCGCATCGATGTCGGCCTGGACGCTGGCGTCGCCGGCCACGGCCAGGGCCCGGCCTCCCTCGGCGACGATTTCGGAGGCAAGTTCGTCCAGGCGCTGCCTGCGTCTGGCTTGGATCACGACCGCCGCGCCGGAGCGCGCCAGGGTCAAGGCGACAGCGCGTCCGATGCCGGAGCTGGCGCCCGTTACGATGGCCGTCTTGCCGGAAAGGAGTTTGTTCATCGCGGTTCTCCTCATTATCATTATGAATTTTAAGGGAACATTCCGGGATAGCGCCGATAAAACCGATGACTGGGGTCTCATCCCGCCAGGCGACCCCGCCGGGACGGTTGCAGGCCCGGTCGCGGCGAAACTTGGGCTAGCTCGACTTTGTCACGACCGTGCCGGTGTTCTTTTCGGGCATGTCCGAAATTGGGTGATCGGGCATTTTCGGTGCCGGAGGGAGTGGATTGGGGGGGTAATTTTCCTGGGTGACGAGGTGCGCGCAACGGGCGTCAGAAAGGAATTTGGCGCGCGCGTCGGCGGCGGCCTTGTCCGCTTCGATATTGATATCGAGCTTTTCCAGCAAGGTCACCGAGGGGATGACCGGCCCTTCTTGAGACATGGGTTTCGCCTCCACGGGTCTTGACTTCGCCTGGGATAATTCATATGTATTTAAGCGAAAAAGTCAAAGACCTTTTCCCGGAGGCGGGTCATGAGCAGCCAAACGACATTTCAGGGAAGTGCCTATTCCACCGGGTATATTTCGGTGGCCCATGCGCGTGCTCTGGTGCCGTACGACAACCAGACGGTGGCCATGCAGGCTTTCCAGCAGACGCCGTTCAATCCGCCGGGCACGGTCAATGCGGTCAACTACAACTACCTGACCTCTCCCAAGGGCGCCATCACGGGCTATCTGAAAGTCTGATCCGGTTTCGCCTCTTGTTCGACAAAAAAAACCCGCCGCTGGCGGGTTTTTTTATTCAAAACCATAAACGTTTTTTGGAAAAAGGAGCCCGGGGAAGGAACCTTTTTTTCAAAAAAGATACTTTCCCCGGTTCATTATCTCGCTCCTACCACTTCTTGGCCCGCTGCGCGGCCAGGGCTTTTTCCTGTTCGGCGTAGTGGGCAAAGCCGGCCTGGTGCAGGGCGTCCAGCACGGTGCCTTCCCAGGCCCAGTCGGCGTAGATCACCGGCTTGTGGAACAGAGCCCTGAATTGCTCCATCTCCTGGCGGTAGAAGTTTTCCTTGGGCGTTTCCAGGTGATCGCGCAGTTGTTCGCAGAACCGGGTCAGTTCGCCCTCGTACCACTCCTTGAGATCCTTGGCCGTGGTGTATTTCTTGATGATATGGCCGTACTTGTGTTCGGCCAAAAGCTTATGGAGCCTGTTTAAGTGTTGCTGGTTAAGCCAGGCGCCGAGTTTTGAGACCGGGATGTTTTCGGCGTCGATGGCGGCCATGTCCAGCTTGGTCTGGTTGTAGGTGTCGGGCACGACCGAGGCGGACAGGATTCCGGCGATGCACACCAGCCCCCGGATGACCAGGCTGTTGGACACGCCCTGGCCGCAGAAGCCGACCTTCTTGCCGTATTTCTGGCCGGTGAAGATGGTCACCAGGAGCGCCCAGACCACGGCCGGATCTTCTTCGTCGTAGATGTGCTGAAGGCTGGAATTGTCGCGATCGGTGGCCAGGACCATCTGGGTCATATCGTTGGAGCCGATGGAGAAGCCATCGAACTCCTCAATGAAGGCCTTGGCCAAAATGGCGTTGGACGGAATCTCGCTCATCAGGAAAATCTTCAGGCCGTCGTCGCCGCTTTTGAGCTTATGCACGCGCGAGAGGTAGCGGCGCTGGCTGCGGGCCTCCTCCAGGGTGCGCACGAAGGGCAGCATGATGTGCAAATTCTTGCCGCCGAAGATGCCCCGGGCGAGTTTGAAGGATTCGATTTCCCAATCGTGGATGTTGCGGGAAACGCCCCGGTAGCCGAGCATGGGGTTGTCTTCATAGGTCTCGAAGAGCAAGCCGCCGAGCAGGTTGCGGTATTCGTTGGATTTGAAGTCCGTGGTGCGGTAGATGATGTCCTTGCCGTAGAAGGCCATGGCGAACAGGCCCAGACCCTGGGACAGGGTTTGGACGTAATTTTCCTTGCCGGTGCGGTAGCCCCGGGAAAAGAGCAGGGTCTTGATCCTCTCCGGCAGGGTGCTGATTTCCTCCATTTCCTGGAGAATGCCGGTCTGGCGCGCCACTTCTTGGCGCATGGCCTGGATGCGTTCGATGACCTCGACGATGGCCGGATCGTTTTTGATCGCCTCGGCCTTTTCCTGGACCAGGGTCCTCAGCTCCTGGCGGCGCTTGACCGCCTCGGGGTCCTTGGAGACGTCCTGCAGTTCGTCCCAATGGCCCAAGATGACCGCCACGTGGTCTTCGAGGTTGGTGGAGGTCTTGATGGTCTCCATGCGCTGGGTGGCGAACTGGAGATGGTCGTCGAGCTTCTTGTCGAGTTCGCGCAGCCGGCGGTGGATGGCCAGAATTTCGTTGGTGCCCCGGGCGCCCTCTTTCTCGGCCAGGTCGTCGAGTTCCTTGGCCAGGCCGGTGACCAGGCCGACGTAGTGGCGCAGCTTGATGTCCACGGTGATAAATCCCGAGGCCAGCTGGTCCTTGATCAGCTTGGTGAGCTTGTTCTCCAGCTCCTGGATCTTTTCCTCGACGAGGATGAACAGGGTGCCGTTGTCGTAGGCTTCAAGCGCCTTGGGGTGGACGCCGATGTTGCCAAGCATGAATTCCGCGCGCAGAAGCCCAACTTCGAAATCCGGAACCTGACGCAGCCGCGAGAGGAAGAGCGCCTGGCCGACGTCGGCCAGGATCAACCCGACCTTGGTGCGGGTGGGCGGGAGTTTAGCCACGTCGATCTCGCCGCCGACGTCGACCAGCGGCACCAGCCCCCGGTAGAGCTTGCCGCTGGAGCCGTCCACGGTCACTTCCTGGCCGTCGAGGGAACGCAGCACTTCCAGGCGTTGGATGCCGATGATGGCCGGGATGCCGAGTTCCCGGGAAGTGATGGCGGCGTGGCTGGTGTCGCCGCCGACGTCGGCCAAAATGGCCGAGGCCACGCGCATGCCCGGAACCATGTCCGGGTCGGTGCGTTCGGCGGCGAGCACGTCGCCCTTGGCGATCTTGTTGAGTTCCAGGGCCGAGCGCAAGAAGCGCACCGTGCCTTGTCCGGCGCCGCGCGAGGCGCCGTTGCCGTCGAGGATGGTCTCGACCCGCGGCAACTCTTTCTCATCGACTTCCTTGCGGCGCATGAAGATGACGTTCGGGTGCTGTTCGAAATCCTCGTTCCAGCGCGTCTCGGGCCTGGCCTGGACGAACCACAGCCGATCCGAGCGGTCGATGCAGAACTCGGTGTCCATGATCATGCCGCCGTAGGCCTTGGAGATGTTGCGCACGCCCCGGGCGACTTCTTCGCCCTGAGCCATGGACAAAGACCAGCGGTAGGCCTCGCGGGGCTCGACCTTGACGATCTTGGTGCCGCCGCGTTCGTCGTAGACGATTTTCTTGTCCTTAAAGCCCATGAAGCGGATGACCACCTCGGCCCCGTCATCGCGCTGGAAGACGTAAAACTTGTCCGGGGTGACCATGCCGCCGACCACGGCCTCGCCCAGGCCGTAGCTGGCGTCGATGGAAACCAACTCCTTGCGGTCCGTGCCCCGGCAGCCGGTGGCGGTGTCGGCGGAAAAGGCCGTGCCGCTGATGACCGGGTTGATCATGCGCATCAGGCACACGGACAACGAGGTGTTCTCGATGGCCCATTCCTGCTTGGCCTTTTCGGCGACGGCGTCGTCGCCGGTGCGTTCGGCCAGGCTGACCGCGTCCAAAATCGCCTCGCGGCGGTAGGTCATGGAGCGCAGGTTATAGGCCGAGGCGCAGTCCCACTGGTAGGCCTCGGCGACCTGGCTCTCGCCGACGATGTTGAGATAGGTGTCCTGGAGCCCGGCAAAGGCCTTCTTGCGGCTGTCCTCGCCGGCGGCGGAGGAGCGCACGGCCACGGGCACGTCTTCGAGTCCGGCCTCGCGGCAGATGTCAAGGTAGCCGCCGCGCACGGCCTCGTCGACTTCCCGGGGCAGCTCGACCGAGAGGATGGCCACCTGGACCAGAACGCTGCGCTTGCGCAACTGGTCGATCCCTTCCGGAGAGGTGGCGAAGCCTTCGACCACGTTGTTGATGAAGGTGCGCAGCTTGATCAGGGTGGCCTTGGGGTCCTGGTGCGTCTTGACCTCCTGGGCCATGGACCGCACGATGTTCTTTATGAATTCGCTGTCCCGGTTGACCTCGTCGTCGTTCCAGTCGATGCGGGAATACTCCCGGTCCACGATGGAACGGATCTGGGCGGCGTTGACCCGGGTTTCGTCGAGCAGCTTATGGAAGGCGTGGGAGGAAACGGCCCGAAACTGCGGCGCACGGATGCCGGCCACCTGGCTGATGATGGCCGTATTGTAGTTCTTGCCCCCGACCAGCAGTTCGGCTTCCTCGCCGGTGGCCGTGATATCGGCTCCGGTCAGGATCAATTTCGTGGGAAGCTCTTTGACCGGGGCGGAGGCGGGGGATTTCTTCTCCGCTTTGCCCTTGGATGCGGCTTGAGCCATTGTCTCCTCCTTGATCTTTCTTCTCTTGCGTCAAAATCCGGCAACGCCACAAATGGAGACGTAACGCGCACGGGTCGTGTTCGTCAACGCAGCGGGACGCTTCACCGGCCCAACAGGGCTAATCCGACTTGCACCCGCAATAGGGACAGTACTGGAAATCCCCGGACTGGGGCTGGCCGCAGCCGTCGCAGGTCCGCTCGACCGGGCCCAGTTCGATCAAAAGCTCGTTTTCCTTGACCGGAACCATTTTCTTGTCCTCGTGGTAGTTGGCGTCCTTGAGCACGCGCTTGACCACGCCATCCACCGGCGAGAGCACGGATTTTTCCTGCTTCATCACCGAGATGTTGAAGAGCTCCTCGCCCACCTTGACGAAATCGCCGGGCCGCACCTGCATGACCCAAAGATCGCCGTTGCAAGGCGCCCCGACCTGATAGGGGTTGTCCGGCTGGGCCATTTCGATGCCCGTGCCGGCCCCGGCCGCCGGCTCGCCCACCTTGATCTGGTGCGACAGGGACTCGGAATCCAGGATGTAACGCACCGTGGCGAAGCCGTGCGCGTCGGGCCTGGAAACGTGCACCATGTTCATCACGTGCGCCTTGCCCAGGCTGTCGTTGAAAGCCAGCTCCTGGCCCGGTTCCAGGCCTTCCAGCCAGACGTCCAGGGGTAAATTATTGGGGTCGCCGTATTTGGCCACGAAGTCGATGGTTTTGAGCGCATCGCCCGGATGGTTCAAATACATGACGAATTCCTCATCCGTGGGCTGCCGGTCCAGGCGCTTTTTCAAGGCCGCCGCTTCCGCCTCCATGTCCACGTCGTGCAAGAACGCCAGCGGCGATTTCTCGGTGCGCTTGGCGACGGCCGTCTGGTATTCCGGGCCGAAGGCGCTCTCGTACACCCAGTCCGGCGGGAATCCCAGGGGCATCCGCCCGTAGTTGCCGAGCAACAGATTGCGGAAGGCGTCGTTGCTGTCGGCGTAAATGGCCAGCCGGTCGTGGCGCTCGGCCTTGGTCAGCTCGTGCTCGGGGGTGTTCACCACCGTGTTCAATATGCCCAGCAGGTCTTTGACGGCGCGTTCCCCGCCGCGCTTATAGGCCCCGGTCACGGCCAAAAAGGCGGTATTCCAGGTAATCTGCGAGCCCGGGGTGACATCGTGGTAGCGCACGATCTTGCGCGTGCCGGCCAGAAACTTGAGCATGTAGGGCAACAGATGGATATAGCCCTGCTTGAGGGCTCCCTCCTGGGAGGAGGAGGTCGCCCCGCCGGGCATGCCGTGCTCCACGACCTCGTAGTCGATGCCCTGGAAATACGGCGACATGTACCGGTCGAAATAGGGCATGATCTGCTTGAGGACAAAGCCGCAGTCGCTGAGCATTTCCTTGTTGAGGCTGGTCTCCAGGCCCAACTCTTCCAGGTAGGCGGCCGTGGACAGGACGTCGCCGTGGCCGTACCAGCGCACCGAGGAGCCGATGGCCGCGTCCAGCACGTGGCAGCCGGCCTGAGCCGCGGCCGCCACCGCCGGGGTCCACAAGCCGTCTGTGAAATGCCGGTGGTATTCGAGCACCAGCTCCGGGTACTTTTCCCGCACCGCCGTAACCAGGGCGCGGATGAACGAGGGCTTGCACATGCCGGCCATGTCCTTGAAGCACAGCATAATGATCCGGCTGACCTTGGTCTCGCTTAAGCCCGCGGCGCGAGCGCACATGGCGATAATTTCCTTGGTCACGCCGAGGTAGTGGTCGACGTCGAAGCCCTTGGCCTGGGACAACGAGATGGCCGGCTGGAAGATGTTGCGCGGATGCGACAGGGCGACCTCGGCAAATGGCTCCATATTTTCGATATGATTGAGGAAATCGAAGCAGCGGACGACGTCGTAGTGTTCGCAGATCATCTCGCCGGTCAGGCGCATGAGGTTTTGCGGTTGGGGCTTGTACCCCAGCACGTTGGTCGAGCGGATCAGGATCATCTTCGGCGTCTTGGGCGCGAAGCGGTTCCACTCCTTGGCCTCGGTGAAGGGGTAGGTCATGTTGGCCATCATGGCCACGTGGAAGTGCGCGCCGCCGCCGTTTTCCAAGGCGAAGAAGCCGCAATTGTCGAGATAGGGGCCGACGATGCGGTCCTCGGCCAGGCGGAAGCGGTTGCCGGTATTGCTTTGCGTGATGTCGCGGCTGGTGGTGTCGGTGAAGTGGATCTGCCCTGAACCTCGGATATAATCGAGCAATGCCGCCCTGTCGCCCAAAGGATAGGGGGACTTCCAGGAATCGGTGTCCAGGCGCGGCAGGTGGGGGGTGAAACGGCCGACCCGCTTGTCGCCGCGGTTGCGGTAACGACCGAGCATGACGTGCGGGTTGAAACCCTTGGCCGAAATCTCGGCCGCGAGCTGGGACAGGCGCAAGGCCTCCTGTTCCTCGTCGCGATAATCGAGAAGCTCGGGCGTGTTCTCCACGAATTTGGTGTCGTAGTCGGCGTCGATGAACTTCTTGTTGCGCAGGACCTGGCAGTGGAAGGGAATGGTGGTCTTGACGCCGCCGATGAGATACTCGCGCAGGGCCCGGTCCATGATGGCCACGACCTTGGGCCACTCTTTGCCGTGGGCGATGAGCAGCGCCCCGGCCGAATCGTACTGGGCCGGAAAATCATATCCGGAGGAAATGCAGGAATCCAGCCTGATGCCTTGGCCACCGGGGGAGATGTAACGGGTGATCAGCCCGGCGTTGGGCGTGAAATTATTCCTGGGGTCCTCGCAGTTGATGCGCACCTGCATGGCCATCTGGTAAGGCTTGGTGTTTTCCTTGTTGAAGCGAAGCCGCGAACCGAAGGCCACGGCGATCTGCTCCTCGACCAAATCCACGCCGTAGCGGCATTCGGTGATGCCGTGTTCGACCTGAAGCCTGGTATTGACCTCGATGAGATACGGGGTGGCGCTCCCGTCGAGCAAAAATTCGACCGTGGCCAGGGAGTGGTAGCCCACATCCTTGACCAGCTTCACCGACCATTCCTTGAGCCTCTCGCGCAACTCCTCGGTCATGCCGGGCCAGGGCGAGGGGGTGATCTCGATGAGTTTTTGGTGGTTGCGCTGCACGGTGCAGTCGCGCTCGTCAAAGGCGAAGACGTTGCCGTGCTTGTCGGCGATGACCTGGATCTCGATATGGCGCACGTTGGTCAAAAGCTTTTCCACGTATAGCCTGGGATTGCCGAACGCCGCCTGGGCCTGGGAGGACGCCTTGACAAAGGCCTCTTCCAATTGCTCCGGGCGATAGACCTCGTAGATGCCGCGCCCGCCGCCGCCGCCCTCGGCCTTGAGCATGATGGGGAAGCCGATCTTTTTGGCCTCCTCGCGCGCCTCGGGAATGCTCACCGCGCCCTCGCTCCCGGGCACGACCGGCACGCCCAGGCGCTTGGCCAAGCCGCGCACCTCGACCTTGTTGCCGAGCATGCGCATGGCCTCGGCGGTCGGGCCGATGAAGATGATGCCGGCTTCCTTGCACAGGATCGGGAAATTGCAATCCTCGGAACCGAACCCCCAGCCCGGATGCAGGGCGGCCACGCCGCGCTCCTTGGCGCCTTTGATGACCAACGGCAAATCGAGATAGGCCGAAGGGCGCGCGCCCAACAGCAGGAGCTGGCCGGCCCCCGCGGTGGTCGGGGAACTCTTGTCCACATCGGTGACGGTGAGGATGGAAATGGCCTTGAATTGCTCGCGGATGGTGCGGATCACGCGACGGGCCGGGATGCCCCGGTTGGCCACCAGAATCTTCTTGCCCGCGACTTCGCGGACCACGTCTTCAAATGTTTTCTCTGACATGACGACCCTTCGTGCTGAGATGGGAGACGAAACGCCGGTGGAGATCGCGTTTCGCGAAGCGGATTTATCTAGCTTATTTTTTTTTGACGCACAAGTGTTCACATAGTCGCCACAAGATCGCCAAGACAAGCGCAACCCGGCGTCATTTCAAGGCAAGCCGGCAATGAGCCGCGCGTGCTCCAGGTTGTTCACCGTCCGCGACACCGGGGACAGACGCGCGCCAACGCGGCGGAGGGACGGACAAGCGGAAAAATCCGGGCGCCCTCCCGGCCGCGCCAGATGCATGAAAAGATTGCCCGCTCCCGCGAAAGCGGGTAATGCACCCCTTCACGGCCGCGCCCCGAATAAGGGTTTCCAAAGGGGCGAAGCCCCTTTGGCCGCCGGAGGCTTTCCTCACACCCAATACGTACACATAAGGACACCACATGCGCCGACCGTCGCCGGGTTTGACCCCCGAAGGCCTGCCCTGTCTCGGGCTTCTGACCATCTTCGCCTTGTGCTTCGCCCTGCTCGGCTGGGGCGTGGCCACTCTCGTTGTCTTGATCCTTTTGGCCTTGGCCGCGAACTTCTTCCGCGACCCGGAACGGGTGGTCCCGCAAGAGCCGGGCCTAGCCGTATCCCCGGCCGACGGCCGGGTGGTCGCCGTGGAACAGGCCACGGACCCGATCACCGGGGAGGCCCGCGTCGCTATCCGCATCTTCATGAGCGTCTTCAACGTCCACGTGAACCGCGCCCCCGTGACCGGAAAGGTCGCGGCGATTCGCTACCATCCTGGCAAATTCATCAACGCCTCCTTTGACAAGGCCTCCGAGGGCAACGAGCGTTGCGCCCTGGCCCTGACCGACGACGCCGGCCGCTCCTGGACCGTGGTGCAGATCGCGGGCCTGATCGCCCGGCGCATCGTCTGCCTGGCCGACATCGGCGACACCCTGGCCAGGGGCGAACGCCTGGGCATGATCAAGTTCGGCTCCCGCCTTGACGTTTATCTCCCTGAAGACTATGTTTCCAAAGTAGTTGTGGGTGAAAACGTACTGGCGGGCCAGAGCGTCATCGCCGCAGCCAAGTAAGCGATATGGACGAAACCACCGAAGATAAAAAACCCGTTGCCAGGGGAGTCTACATCCTCCCCAACCTGCTGACCACGGCCAGCCTGTTTTGCGGTTTTGTGGGCATCAAATACGCAACGGACGGACAATTCGAATCCTGCGCCCTGGCCATACTGGTCAGTTGCCTGTTCGACGGGCTCGACGGCAAGGTCGCCCGCCTGACCGGCACCACCAGCGAATTCGGCGTGGAATTCGATTCCCTGGCCGACCTGGTGGCCTTCGGCGTCACCCCGGCGATCATGACCTACCAGTGGCATCTGTATCATTTCGGCCGGTTGGGGTTCATGGCCGCCTTCCTGCTCGTGGCCTGCGGCGCGCTACGCCTGGCGCGATTCAACGTCCAGGCCAAAAATCCGAACAAAAAATTCTTCGTCGGCCTGCCCATCCCGGGCGCCGCCTCCACCCTGGCCACGCTCGTCCTGTTCACCCCGCTTTTGCCCGACGGATTCGCCGAAAAAGTCCTGCCCGTGACCTGCCTGGTTATGGCGTATGCTTTGTCCTTCCTCATGGTCAGCCGGGTGCGCTACGCTTCCTTCAAGGAATACGGCTTCATCAAGGCCCATCCCTTCAGCATGATGGTCACGGCCATCCTGCTTTTCGCCCTGGTCGCCTCCCAACCCAGGCTGCTCGGTTTTTTGTTCTTCATCGGCTACGTCCTATCCGGACCGATCTACACCTTCCTGATCCTGCCCCGCCGCGCCGTGCTGCCGCGTGAATCCTCGTCCAATAGCGCGTCCAATTCGCCCGAAGCTCCCAAAGGGCAGTAAGCTCCCGGCCGCGCCGGCGATCCGTTTAGGGAGAATGCAAACGTTGCGGCTCCTTGCATGCGCTTTGATTTTTGAATCAGGGGCTGATACAGGCGTATGGCCGGCGCGGCCGAGCGTGAATGGGCGTCACTGGCCGCAAATGGGCGCGACCCGCCGCTGGCCAAAGGTCCCGTATGTCCCACTGTGATCAGACCTTGGAAAAATACGATTTTCCGCCGGAACGCGGCGACCTCGGCGCGTTCACGCCCACGGACGAACAATGCTTCGCCTGCTGGGACGCGCTCGACATGCTGCCGCATATCCGGAAACACAGCCTGCTGGTGGCCGGACTGGCCACCTTCCTGGCGCGCCGGGCCGCCGAGCGCGGCTCGCGCGTGGACGTCGCCGCAACCCGCGCCGCCGCTCTGCTCCACGACATCGCCAAAACCTACACCATCCGCCACGGCGGCCACCACAGCCAACTCGGCGGGGCCTGGACCATGGACTGGACCAGAAACGCCCGCCTGGCCCAAGGCGTGGTCCACCACGTCCACTGGCCCTTCGCTCTCGACCTGAAAGACCATTTCCTGCCCCTGATCATCATCTACGCCGACAAACGGGTCAAACACGACCGGGTGGTGCCGCTTACGGAACGCTTCGTCGACCTGCTCGAACGCTACGGAACCACCGAATTCATCCGCGAACGGATCGAACTGTCCAAGCAACAGGCCAAGGACATCGAAGACTCCTTGAGCCACATCCTGGGGATTGACCTTCATGCGTATCCTTTTGATAGCCGGCGGCTGGTCGAGTGAGCGCGAAGTCTCGCTCGCGGGCGCGGCCCAGATAGAAAGAGCCCTGGCGAACCTCGGCCATGCGGTCGAACTCTTCGACCCGGCCTGCCGGTTCGACGAGCTTTCCGCGCGCGCCCTGGCCAGCGATTTCTGCTTCATCAACCTGCACGGCGCGCCCGGCGAGGACGGCCTGGTCCAGGCGGTGCTGGACGCCGCGCGCGTCCCCTACCAGGGCTCCGGCCCGGCCGGGTCGTTTCTGGCGCTCAACAAGGCCGCCGCCAAACAAATCTTTGTCCGGCACGGTCTGCCCACGCCCGAGTGGGAATTTCTGCCCAAACCGCCCAAACCCGGCTGGCGGCCGCGCTTTGACCCGCCTTGGTTCGTCAAACCCAACCTGGGCGGCTCGAGCCTGGGCATGAGCCTGCTCGACTTGGAAGACGGCCTGCTTGACGCCCTGGCCATCGTCTTCCAAAGCGGCGAAACCGCCCTGATCGAACGCGCCTGCGCCGGCCCGGAAGTGACCTGCGGCGTACTCGGCGACACCGCCCTGCCCCTGGTTCTGATCGAAGCGCCGCAAAATCACGCCTTCTTCGACTACGAATCGAAATACAGCGAACACGGCGCGCGCGAAATCTGCCCGGCCCCGATCGACGCCTCGACCACCGCGACGGTCCAGTCCCTTTCGCTCCAAGCGCACAACGCCCTGGGACTGGCCGGCTACAGCCGGGCCGACTTCATCCTGACCGAGAACGGCCCGATGCTGCTGGAAGTCAACACCCTGCCCGGCATGACCGCCACCAGCCTGATCCCAAAGGAAGCCGCCGCCGTGGGCATGAGCTTCGAGGAGCTGATCGCGGAACTCATCAAACTAGGACTTGCCCGGCAAGGGCATGGAGAATAAATACCGGGGGGAACTTTTTTGAAAAAAAGTTCCCCCCGGACCTCCTTCAAAAAACTTCATTCGCCGGGGGGGGTGGGGGGTGTGGGGGGGGGGGAGGGCCAGCCCCCCCCCGCACACGGGTTTTTTTTATGGGGGGGGGGGGGAATTTCTAGAGGGGGTGG
>Ga0326727_10015579_pt1 | contig 16275 bp, 11 predicted proteins | sample MB2enrmetagenome_FD_207643 | JGI IMG/M metagenome (GOLD analysis project Ga0326727, IMG submission 207643) | Lab enriched peat soil microbial communities from McLean, Ithaca, NY, United States - MB29MY | ecosystem: Environmental > Terrestrial > Soil > Wetlands > Peat | place: USA: New York...
GAGAAACCAAAGAGGACAATCAAAATTTTGAGTTGTCGGTCAAGCGCCACCAGATAAGTAAATACAAGCAGCAATAAGAAGGACGCCAGCGTGAGGGCCATTCGGAGAGATAGAATGGCGGCGACTTGACGCTGAATTTGACCGGGATGCCGAGCCACCTCGCGGGTGCCGAAGGTCATCAGGCCGAGGTGAGTCAGCAGCGTCGAATAGGTGAAGATCGCCAGCGCGAAATTGACTTGTCCAAAGGGCTGCACGCCCAATCGACGGGCAATGCAAACCAGCGAAACAAAGGTCAGGAGCCGGCTCGCGGCGTACGAGGAAGCGAGAAACGAGTAGTTCTTGAACACTCGGACGCTCGCCGGGTTCGCACTCGCCGGGTTCAGACTCGCATGGTTGCGAGCGCCGCTGGGTGGTTCCGGCATGGCCGCTGTCATGATGTTCTCGGGAAAAAGGTGCTGGGTGAAGCGTCAGATCGTGAAACCTCGGATCGCAATTCGTCAGATCAAGGTAAAGTGAGGCAGGGGAACAATAAACCTCCCGCCGCCGAGCAAGTAGTTCTTCTCACGATCGCGGAATTCCTCAATGAAGTGCCAGGGCAAAACCAGGAAGTAATCCGGCTTGGCAGCCCGCGCCTGCTCTTCGGAAATGATGGGAATGCGGGTTCCGACCGTTACCTTCCCCCATTTGTCGGGATTGCGTTCGGAAGCGGCGGTGATCAGCCCGTGGTCCAGTCCAAAGTACTGCAGCATGACGTTTCCCTTGGTGGATGCGCCATAGATGGCCACCTTTTTGCCGCGCTGCACCTGCTCGCCGATGAACCTGGAGACGTCATCCTTGATTCGTTCCACCCAAGCGGCAAACTCCCGGTAAGTTGCGGCCTCGCCCAGCCCCATCTTGGCTTCCCGGGCGCGCAGGGCGTTCACACGTTCTGTGGCGAGCCTGCGATACGCCGCGTCGCCGAAGCAAGTTTCATCGGCGCCGCGATTCCGGACAAAAACCCGAAAGCTCCCTCCATTGACGTCATTCAACTCGACATCCGAAACCGAGAAGTCATGCAGCTTCAGCAAGTACTCGAGCGATTCCAAGGAGTAGTACTCCAGGTGTTCGTGACAGATATTGCCAAAATCGTGTTGTTTGAGCATGAGCGGCAGATAACTCATTTGCACCACCCACAGTCCATCCGGATCCATGATCTTCTTAATATCGGAAACGAATTTGTTCGGGTCTTCGAGGTCATAGAACATGGCGATGGAAGTCACGATCTTGGGCCGTCGGCCTTTCAGGTCCGGATCCCGCTGAAAAGCGTCAGCCTCGAAGAAGCCGCCGATTACCTTGTCGGCGATCTTTCGCGAAAAAACTGCCAGGTTTTCGGCAGGGTCGAAGCCGATTCTGTAGATGCCCGATGTGAGGTACGAGGCCAACAGAGTGCCATCGTTACAGCCGATGTCGACGACCGCCTCTCCTGCTTGGAGGTTCAGCAGTCGCTCGGCCGTGTTGGCGATATCGGCGAGAGCACTCCGCATAGTCTGATTGGTGCCCGAACGATACCAATAATTCTGATACATGGCTTCGCCCGGGACCGTGTGTCGCAATTGCAGTAACCCGCACCGTCTGCAGAGCACCAGTTCGAGCGGCGCCTTGACGCCATCGGGTTGTTCGGGCGAAAGAAAGTTCGAGACATACTGTTCGCCCAGAGAAAGAATGGGGGTAAGTTGTCCTGCACAAACTCGGCAAGTATTCCGGATATTCACGTACGCACCTCTGGTTACGATAGATTTTCTTGAATTGCGGTCTTCCCATGACCGGTCGCAGAACTGGATGGGTTCGATAGAGTGTGGCGAGCATGAATTTCTCCAGAGCGGACCGTCTGCAGATCGGCGTCCACCATCATTCGCACCAGATCCTGAAATCCAACCGCCGGTTTCCAACCCAGAACACGATGGGCTCTTGCCGGGTTCCCCGCCAGCAGTCCAGTCTCGGCTGGCCGACTATCGGCGACATCCTCGATCACAAAGTCCCGATAATCCAAGCCTACGTGCGCAAACGCCGCCGCGCAGAAATCGCGCACGGAATGGGTTTCCCCGGTGGCGATGATGTAGTCATCCGGCTGCGATTGCTGCAGCATCAGCCACATCGCCCGCACATAGTCGCCAGCGAACCCCCAGTCACGCCGCGCGTCCAGCCGCCCCAAACGGAGCTCCCTTTCCTCCCCCAGGCTGATCATGGCCGCTGCCCGGCTGATTTTGCGAGTGACAAATTCAATTTTCCGCCGGGGGCTTTCGTGATTGTAAAGAATGCTGGAACAGGCAAATAACCTCTCCTGCTCCCGGTAAATGACCGTTGTCCAGTGACCGTAAGCCTTGGCAACGCCGTATGGATTCCGGGGCTGGAAAGCCGTCGCTTCGGTCTGTGGCGTTTCCAGCGTGTTCCCGAACACCTCACTACTGGATGCCTGGACAAAGCGTATGCGGGGATCGATCTTGCGGATGCCGTCGAGTATGCGCGCGACGGTTAGTCCGTTGAGATCTCCGGTCGAAACGGACTGCGTCCATAGATCGCGGCTCGACGCACGCGCTGCCAGGTTGTATACCTCATCCGGTTTGTACCTGCGCAGGAGATCCTCGACGAACTCCTGGCTCAGCAGATCAGTCTCGACAATTTCGATCCGGTCACGAATCTGCAGAATGAGCTGCTGGTCGGAAGATCGATCCGGGGTTGTGCCGATCAGGCGGTATCCCTTCGCCAAGAGAAACTCGGCCAGGTACGAGCCGTCTTGGCCGTTGACTCCAGTAATGAGCGCAGTAGGCATTTCCAGTTTAAGCGCGGGATTTCAGGAAAGAAGGTTCAGTCGCGGGCCGAGGCGCTGCGCGCCAGATGGCCACTCAGCTGGTCTTCCAGTAGTTGGGTATCGGAATCCACCATCAGTTTTACCAAGTCATGAAACTTGACCTTGGGACGCCAGCCCAAGATGCGCTCGGCTTTGCTGGCGTCGCCCTCAAGATGATCGACCTCGACCGGGCGGAAATATCTGGAATCGATTTCGACATACCTTTCCCAGTCGAGACCGGCATAGGCAAAAGCGGTCGCCAAGAATTCGCGAACGCTATGGGTCTCGCCCGTGGCCACGACAAAGTCGTCAGGGCGTTCGATCTGCATCATGCGCCACATGGCGTCGACATATTCCGGGGTGTAACCCCAGTCGCGTTTGGCATCGAGATTGCCCATGTAGAGCTTCTCCTGCAGACCGGCGCGAATGCGCGCGACTCCCCGGGTAATCTTGCGGCTCACGAAGGTCTCTCCGCGCCGTGGAGATTCGTGATTGAAGAGAATTCCGTTGCAGGCAAAGAGGCCGTAACTTTCCCGGTAATTTACGGTCATCCAGTGGGCATAGAGCTTCGCGCATGCATAAGGGCTGCTTGGCCGGAAAGGGGTGGTCTCGGACTGTGGATACTCAGGGGTTGTGCCAAACATCTCGCTGCTGGAAGCCTGGTAGAACTTGGTCTTGAACTTTACTACGCGTATTGCCTCCAGGAGCCGGATGGTTCCCAGGGCGGTGACGTCGCCCGTATATTCCGGGATCTCATAACTGACTCTCACATGGCTCTGAGCGCCCAAGTGATAGATTTCATCCGGCTGAATCTGGCAGAGGAGCTTGATCAAGCTGGTCGAATCGGACAGGTCGGCAAAATGCAGGAACAACCGAGCCTCGCGTTCGTGCCAATCCGGTAGGATATTGTCGATGCGGGCGGTGTTGAAGCTGCTCGATCGCCGCTTGATGCCATGGACCTCATAGCCCTTAGGGAGCAGCAACTCCGCAAGATAGGAACCATCCTGTCCGGTAATGCCGGTAATCAACGCTCGTTTCATCTTCAGCTACCATCCTTTTCCTGTCACTTCCACCAGCATTTCTGACTTGACACAGTTACAAATCAACCGGCATCTGGCCGTTCGCGCCGGGGTCTCCAACTGCAGCCGATTCATCCGCCGGGTGGGCGCCGTTGCCATTCCGAGAAAACCACGGCAGCCGCGCCGTCGCCGTCCGGAAAACCTCCTGGGCAAAGACCTTTCGCGGATCGGCGGCATCCGCCCACTCCCAGGTCGCATTCGCCAACACCCAGATCATGGCCAAGGTCATCACCACGGCCGTTCCTAGAAGGACGATCGCCAGGCGCGGGGGAAACGATTTTTTGGTCGGGACCACTGCGGCGTCGAGCACCTTCACCGACGGAATCTCTTTGGCTTCCTCGACCTTCGCCAGCTCGTACTGCTCGGTAAGAAGCTCGTAGACCGTCTCCTCGATCTTGGTCTGGCGGTACAGGTCGGAGTAGGTCACGCCCAAGATGGGCAGCTTGCGAATCGATGGATAGAGCGCGTTGTCAATCTTGGCGTCACCCTTGGCGTCGCCGGACATGTCACTGCCGCCCAGCTTGTCGAGCTGTTGGCGAAGCTCATTGACGCGCGCTTGCAGCGAGCGCACCCGCACGTTGCTGGAGGTGTACATCTGTTGCAGACCGCTGAGCTCGGACTCGGCGGCGATGAGCTGCCCTTGCAGGCTCGCGGCAGCCTCCATCATGGCTTTCCCCTGGGCTGGAATATCGATTGCCGTGTTCTTGCTGGCAAAATCGCTGAATTTTCTGGCTGCCACGTCCAGGTCGCCCTTGACGCCGTGGATCCGCTCCTCCAGGAAGATTCTTTCGCGGCGCGCCGACGAGGTGCTGACTTCCGCGACCAGGCGGTCGAGTTCGGTCACGTAAGCGCGGGCTATCGCTGCCGCGCGTTTTGGGTCGTGATCCGTGACCGCGATGGTAATGATGCCGCTCTTGCGGTCCTCCGCAACCGAGGTGTGCTCGGCCAGTCGGGCGCGCGCGTCTTCCATCTTCGAAACCCAGTAGACGTGGCGAAGGTTGAATTGTTCGATGAGGCGGTCTTCGACGGTCTGGCTTCCCAGGATGCCGACGAAGAGCGCTCCGGAGTTCCGCACTCCCAGCAGATCGCCAGCCATTCCACTGAGGCCGGCCCCGCCCGCGCGCCCCGCCAAAGCGGCCAGCATCCCCACACCGGAACCCGACTGGCCCTCGGGCGGCATCAGCTTGGTGACGGATTCGTAGGAGGCGGGAATGAGGAAGGCTAGCAGGGTGCTGGCCAGCAACGCGCAGATCGCGGCGCGCAAAAGGAATCTCCGATGTTCCCAGAGCAGCCACAAATAGGCGAGCCCCTTCGGTTGCGTGCCCATCGGCCGGCGAAGGATCGGGGTTTCGGGCGAGCCGCGGTCTTCGACCGCGGGCGGGGTCTCACGCACCGGAACGCTGCCGATTGCGCTCACGCCCGGTCTCCTGGTTCCGCACCGGCTTCCGCGAAGTGCCCACGGTGGAACCAGCGGCGCTCGGTCTCGAATTCGCGAACGATAAGTCTATGGCTCTCGCTCAACACGTGTTCCTCTTCTTACTTGTGTGGGCCGGCGCTCAACGTACGCGCCCTGGCGCGAAACCTAGCGAAGATTCAGAAGTCCGCGCATGAGAGTTCCCTGCCCCCGCTTGCAAGCCCGTTCGGGGACCCTGCTTCGCTACCGTTTCGACAGACTCCAGTTCTTGGGACTGAACGACACCTGGACTTGGGTGGTTACATCGACTTGCGGCGCCGTCATAATAACAGGAGCCCGCCAACGCTCGCCTTGGATCAGCACCTGCAAAGCCAAGCCATTGTGCCAGCCGTAACGCAACTTGGCGTAACCGTCCAGTTGGCTTTCGCCTTGGGGCACGAAGTACGGCGAAACCTTGAGAGTTCGATAGCCAAACTGGAGCGTGCTCTCGGGCGTAAGCCAATAAGTTGCCCAAGCCTGTCCCCCCGTGCCCTCGCGGCCTAGCCAGGAACTGAGCAGATACCCCTTATTGGTGTAACCGTCGCGATAGACTCCTTCGTAGTAATAGTATTTTCCCCCCTCTGCCCGGTGGGTGATGTCCGTCGATCCCCCTTCGACATGCACGTCGAGCTTGGGGAGACCGGGAACTTTCGCAAGGTAAATTCCGGGAGTCATCGCGGCGTGGCGGGGCGCGTCTACCGGGGACACGTCGTCATGAACCACGGAGTCCGCATAGAGCGTGAGCCAGTTCCTCAACCCGGGCAGGCGATAGCGGAAATCGAAGCCGCCGTGGCGGGCTCCCGGATTGTTCCGCAGGCTGCATCCGGCGCAGGTCCCGCTCGAAACGCTGGTAAAGCTGTGCCAAAAGGTGCCGAAGGTCAGCGGCGCTACTCCTTCGCCGGCAATGACCGCGTCGCGGGAGAAACCCAGCTCCAGGTTCTTGGTCGGGCTGAAACTGATCTTCTGGCCGTAAAAAAACGGCTGCCGGGGAAACTGATGGCCGGAAAGCTTGCCAAAGAAGTTGTCGTATTGAAATGGACCGAGGAGCTTCGACAGTAAGGGAATATAAAGAGGGGTCGAGCGCTTGATGCGGAGCGAATAGAAGGGCTCGGCATTGTCGCTGAGCATCATCGCGCTGCCATCGTCGGGCCCCCACCAGTAGCTTTGCTTCCCGACAGAAAATTCCTGACCCAACAGATGCATCGAGACGTAAGTATCCAACAACCGGAAGGAATTCAACGCGGCTCGTCCGTTGAAACTCTGCACCGGAGTATTGTCCTGTGTGGCAATAACTTGCGCGACACTGGCGGAGTATCCGGGAAGGCTGGGCGAATGCTGATACTCGCCGCGCACGAAATAGGAAAATCGCCCCTGCTCGGCGCGAGTCTCAAAACCGTTGATTTGTTGCCAGCCCTGTCCATAGGGACGGCCAAAGTCATTGGCGATGGTCTCGCCAAAGTGGAAGCCGTCATGCAGCGGCGTGCCGGAAATATACTGGACGCGGCTATAAACCTGGTCCAGTGAAATTGCCTGATTCGGCTTCCCGGCATCGATCGCCGCTTCCCGCGTGAATTCCGCCTGCAGTGACCTCACTAGGACGGCAGCGGAGGTATCCAGCTCCTCGTCGTCGACATCCTCCAGCATGCGAGAGACCGCGAGCCGCGTCCAAGGCCGCAACCCCAGCAAATCGTCCCGAACAACGCCCAAGGCACCCAGGCGCTCGACCGCCGGATACACCCAACTGTCGAGCGGCACATACGTCGAACCCATGCTTTCGTTCGGCGTGTCCTCGCGGGGACGAGATATCTCGCTGAAGGACGGCCAGTCCGCGCCCCGCGGTTCCGTGCCGCCCAATTCCGCGCCCGCGTGGCGCGCATAGATGCTCTGCGAAATCATGTAACCCGCCAGGCTCCCTATGAGCACGTCCGACGGAAAGTGCTGGTTCGCCCTTACGCGGGAAAAACTCACCAGCGCCGCCAAGCCGTAGGCCGCGATCTTGGTGAGCGGCCCCGGATATTCATGCGCCATCACGCCGGCGATGGACCAGGCCACGGCCGCATGCTCGGAGGGAAAGGAAGTGCCGCCGCTCTGGAAGAATGAACCACTGCCGTCGCCCTCGAAGGGACGCTGGCGGCGCAGAGAATATTTCAGCGTCTCCACCATCACCAGGCTGTTTAGCGCCGATTCGCCCGCCAGAAATCCCGTCTCCCGCCAGTGCTCACCGTCCGAAAAACCGTGCGGGCGATAACTCAGCAGCCACATCCCGCCCGCCGCGCCGGCCAGAGCGCCCACGCCCGCTGTCGAAATCGTTTTGTATCGCTGGATGGTCGCCGGCGCATGCGGCTGGGACTTGCTGATGGAGGCATCGGTGGCAAACAACGTGGCGCTAAGCCCTGCCAGCGGCAGAAGCCAGCGGGCGTCCGCCCAGCGGATCTTCGCCGGACTGGTCCATACTTCTTTCTGATCGAGCAGGAACCTCCCGGGCAATCCCAATCCGTTTCGCGTTTCCGCCGGTTTTTCCGTTGCCTGGTTGATTTCTGGCGTCGCGCCGGCCAGTGAAGAAGACTCGGGCGGCGCAGATTCGCTTTCTGAGATCGAGAGCCCTGCTCTCTGCGCCTGGGCCGGAGACACGCGGATGCCAACGCCAAACAGCAAGGCCGCTGCGAGAATCCTGGCTGCCAGTCGTATCGTCATGGGTCCTACGGAATCGCAACCGCTGCCACCAACGCGGCCGAAGATGCGATCTGGGCGATGGTCAGAACGTTCTTCAAAGTGCTGCTGCCCAGCACCGGCCTTTCCGGCACCACAATCGTGTCGCCCGGACCGATCGCTGCCGAGAGCACGCCTCCGGACCAGAGGCCTCCGCCGTTGCGCCCCATGACCGAGCCGTCCGCGCGGACGATGAAGACTGCACCTTTGTCGGCCAGGTGGGTGGCGCCTCCCGCACGTGAGTAATACCAACCGGCATTTTTCCCCGGCGTATAGGTAAGCGCGTTAGCGTTATACACCTGCCCGATGACCAGGACCTCTCCGGGCTGCTTGGGGATGGTGAGTGAATCGCCGGCGCGAAGCTCAATATCGTCGGGCGATTGCGCAAAGTTTTTGCGGTCCGGGCGCAGATGGATGACCAGCCGCCCCGATACAGGAGCTTTTCGCAGTGCATCCAATACGCGCTGACGCTGCTGCATGGCGGCCTGTTGCAATGCCGCTTCCTCGGTTCCCGACGTGGAGGCCGAAGTCTTTACCACCGTGGACTCCTGCTCCAGCCTCTGGATCAACTCCTGGCGGCTCTTCTCCTGCAGTTCGCGAACCTCGATCCGTTCGAACACCGCCGCGCGCGGACAGGCGGTCGGCAGCAGCCCGCCAGCGCGTCCCAGTAACGAGCTCAAGCGTTCGCCGGGCCGGATGCCATAAACCCCCGGCTTGCGGACCTCGCCGCGCACGGTGATGGTCGCGCCGATATCGTTCCAGCTCGCCAGTTGGGGCACAGTCAGCACATCGCCGTCGCGGAGCGGCAAATTCTGGTCTTCCTTGCCCGCGAGAGCAGCCGCCAGATTCAAGTCCTGGTGTCCGGCTGGCACGCGCTTCCCGGACGAGTTCGAGATCGCATAATGCGTCAGGTCGCCGCCCTCGGGATTCGCACTGCGCAGCAATCCGCCCGCCGAACCCACCAGGTCGGAGATGGTCATATGGGCAGCGAGAGGATAGCGGCCCGGCCGCGCGACATCGCCTCGAACGTACACGCTCGGCGGCGAAACTTGTTCCGGTTGGCGATGCACCAGGATCCGGTCGCGCGGCTGGAGCAAAACATTGTTCAAAGGATCGCCCGCCAGTGCGTCGCTCAAGTTGACGCTCAGGACTCGTGTGCTCCCGTCCGGTTGCTGGCGGAAGAGCTGTGCCGAATCCAGCCAGGCATCCGGGGTTACACCTCCGGCCTGATAGATCGCATCGCGTAAATGCTGTTGGCCGGAGGTGCGATACGACCCCGGCGTCCGGACCTCACCGGTGATGAACACTTCTGGATCCGGCTCGAAGTCGTACCGTCCGAAGATGTGCACCGTATCGAGCGGTTCCAGCTTAGGCGCCTGATCGGGATGTTCGAGAGCGCTTGCGAGATCGAAGGTCTCGACCACGGGACGGTAGTCCGGCGCCTGCAGCCGAATGATCTCGGCATAGCGGGTCGAAGGTTCCGGAAGCAGGTCGGCGTACGAAGTCACGAGGTCCGTGAGTTTCATTTCCTTCTTGTAGGAATACCGGCCGGGCCGCAAGACATGCCCTACCAGGTAAATGGACTCCGAGTTATAAGGCGCAATCGGAAAGATGTGGATCCGGTCGCCATCCTGTACCGCGAACCCGCTCATTTGCGCGCGAATGACTTCGGAATCACTCGAGTCGCCGATCTCGAGGCTCAACATCGTGCGCTTCTCATGCGCTACCAGGCGCTGGACTTCAATGTGCCGCAAGGCCGCCGCCGGGAGAATTCCTCCCGCCAGATCGAGCACGTCCAAGAGTGTCTTCTCCTCGCGCAACTCATAGATTGCCGGCCGGCGCACCATGCCTTCCACCGTCACTACCGGACCGATCGACGGCACCATCAGGGAATCGCCATTCTCGATGCGCTCGAGATCGCCACGAATGCCATGGAGCAGCAGGTCGTACGCGTCTACTTCCTCAATCAACTGCTTTCCGCGATAGTGTTGCAGCCGCCTGAGAGAGCCTTGCGCGGTCACGCCACCCGCCACGAACAGTGCATTCAACGGAGTCGAAAGCGAGCTCACGTCATAGGCCCCCGGCGAGTGGACGTCGCCTACCACATACATTCGCACCGAGCGCAGCCGCAGCAGGGCAACGTCCGCTGAAACGTCGCGGAATTGTGTTCGCAGGGAGCGTTGTACCATTTCCTGCACATCGCCCAAGGTTTTCCCGGAGACCAGGACCGGCCCGGTTTCCGGCAGCGCCACCCGCCCTTCGCGGTCCACGGTGCGGAGCAGGCGCTGTGAGACCCCTCCCCAGAGATCAATCGAGAGACTGTCGCCGGGACCGACGACATAGCTCGGTCCCACGGGAAGATCCATGGGAATGTAATCCGGATTTGCCGCTCCTTTGCGGAAAACATCGAGGCCAAACCTCTCCAGCGGCCGATTGCTCGTCCCCGCCTGCACATAGAGGTCATATAAGGAGGGCACATCGGCGTAAGGATTCGCTCGATGCACCATCTGCCCTTGCTCCGCCTCGGGCGTGCGCGCCCGATCAGACTCGCGCCCAGTTGGATATCGCTCCGAGCGCCGCCCGGTCCGCGGCGGCTCGGCACCGCTCGACGATTGATCCCCCCGTGACCCGGACCGCGACTGCAGATCTGCCTCGCTGGTGGAGGGAAGCGCAGGATTCTCCCTACTCCCGTTCCCGGCCGTGCGCAGAGTCCAGTTCGGCGCTGGATTGGTATCCAGGCGCGCCGCCGTGAGCATGGTCTCGGGCGCTGCCATAGTGCCTGGATTTTCCGGGCGCTCGTCCGGCGAAGGGCCGCTGTCATCCGGACTTGTCGTCGGGCTCGGTGAAGTATCCTCGGTCCGTTGCACGGGCGCCAGCGAACGCGACGCCTCTCCGGGCGGCCCCGGGCTCGACGGCAAACTTTCACGATCCTCCGAGACAGCGGGCGAGAGCCCACATTCCTCTACGCTCTGCGCATCGCAGGCGGCGTTGCGGCCAGCGCCTGAATTTTCAACCAGACCGTCGCGGCGTTCGGCGGCGCGCGCCATCATCTGCGCCCGGTCCTGTCGGACCAGCTTTTGCTCGGCCGCGAGCTCGGAGTCCGGATTCACTCGAGGCACGAGATAGCCATACCGCTGCAGGAGGTGGGTGGCGAGCACGCGGGCCCGCAAGTCCGAGCGCAGCCGTTCGGCTACCGCCACATCGGTCAGATCGGACTCTTCCAGGATCTGTCCGCTGGTTCCCGCGTCCCGGGCGAGAAGACGCTTAAACTCGACCATCAGACCAGCCTCTTTATTCACGACTTCGAGAATCTGTTCGGCGGAAGCCGCCACCCTCTCAAGATTGTCCGTGACGATATCCGGAGGACGGCCAGGCACACGCGCGGCGGTTTCTCTGGCCGGTGCTGGCGCGGCTCCCTGCCGTGATTCCAGCTGGCCATAGGCAGCCGCGCAGAACAAGAACGTCCAGGCAAGACAAGCGATGCTCTTCTTCAATGGTTGGTGGTTCTTGAAGGACATATAGGGGTTTCTCTAGCGTGCAGCGGGAATTGAGTTCGGTCCGACGGTCACGATGTCTTCAGAGAGGCTCGACGTCGGCTTCATCCACCTCAAACATCACCGATCGCATGATCAGATCGATCGAGAGCACCAAGCGGAAGCGTTCTTTGCGGCGGATCAAGATTCCTTCCGCACCCACGAGAGGCCCGCGCTTTACGCGGACTCTCGCGCCTTGGCGCAGGTAGGGATGAGGTTGCGGCCGCAGACCTGCGGACAGACTCGATTCCAGCGCGCGGATCTCGAAATCCGGAACCGCGGCAGGCTGGCCCTGGAAGGTCACGAAGCGCAGGACTCCGGGCGCCTGAAGAACGCCCAAACGGTATCGAAGATTTAGGTTCACGAAGACATAGCCCGGGAACAGGGCCATGTCCAATTCCTTACGGCGATCCTTCCAGCGGCGCACGCTGCGGTAGACGGGAAGAAAGTAGTTCAATCCCTGATATTCAAGATGACGGGTGACCAGCTTCTCGTGTCTCGGACGAACGGAAACCGCGTACCACCGTCCGACCGGCAAAATATCTTCGTTGGAGACCAGAGTATCATCCGGAACGTCGCGGCCTGACGCTTCGTTGTTTGAGAGTGTGCTTTCCATCACCGCTTCCGTCCTAACCACAGCTCCGCCATCTCAGTTACATTCGATAAACGACTGCAAACCGTGTCACATCATATAGTTAAGTGACACATCCCCGACTAACTGCGAAGCGCCCCAACAAGCGACGGGTGTTCGCGCAGCGCGCTCAGAATCCCAGATTCCGAACTCTCCAGGGGTTTCGTGCGGACATCTACAATTGCCCAATAAATGGTCCCGCGATTCTCCTCCGGCGCAAGCGCAAGGATCCGCATCTGCGGATACCGCCCGAGGAGAAACCCACATTGGGCTATGCCATTCTCGATCTCACCGAGCTCTAGAATCAGCGCATCGGGCTGAGATTCCTCGATCGCGGCTGTGAGTTCGCTGGCATTGCTGACTTCGCCGACAATATTGATGTCAGGTTGGTCGGCAATGGTAGCCAATACGAGTTCCCTCATGAATCGCGGCTGATTTGCGACCAAAACTCGTATCCGTTTCAAGCTCTCACATCCTCACCTGTAACTTCTTACCTTGTCGGCAGCGTTATGAGCAAGTCTCAATGTCGGCCCAGCGCAACCTGCTGACTAGACTGTTATAGGTACTAACCGAGTACTAATGAGGCACAAGGGGCGGCTACCCAGGTCTGTGTGGTAGCTGCCTCGATTCATTTGTATAACACCAGGTAACCTGACAAAAGGCACGGATGGACATGGATGCTGCGAAGCCGCATGCTGACCGGTGAATAACCATCGATGCGGGCCCAGCCCTGGGCCACGATGCTGAACGTTGCGAGAATGGCAGTCTGCGGGTTCTTGCCGGTCACGTGCTACGAATTCACTGTAATCCTGTCGTCGGTCGTGAGTGTAGCCAGAGCGTAACCAATGTGCGATATCGTTTGCTCGACATCGTCACGTAGCGGTGAGACTTTATGCCCGGCGCTACATATTCGTTGTTTCGCTAGTCTGGCAGCGTTCGAGCATGGCCATCCGATCGTGCACACCTGCCTTACGGAAGATCCGGTGAAAATGGTTCTTGACCGTACATTCTGAAAGATTGAGCCGGGCCGCGATTTCCTTGTTCGTTAGTCCGAGTCCGACTAATCCGACTAGTTGTTGTTCCCGGCGACTGAGCCCTTGCGGATGGAAGGCTGTGACTTCAGGAGTGGTGGCGAGTTGCAGTGCGGCGCACTGGACGATTACGCGCGAGAAACAGGAGGGACAAACTGCCTCACCGGATCCAACCGCGCGGACCGCATGGACAATCTCCAAAGCAGATGCGTCTTTGAGCACATATCCCATCACGCCGCTGCGCACCGCACGGAAGAACGTGGTCTCGTCGCGTTCCATTCCGATCATGACGATGTTCGCAGGCGTCAGCATGCGACGGATGCTCGCTACCAGACATGGACCATGAAAAGCCAGGCCGGGAGAGTCCAGCAGCACTACTTCCGCTTGGCTGGTTACCAATTGATCTAGAACAGCTGGTGCAAAGGCGACGGCACCGACCACGGCCACATCGACTTGCTTGGACAGGATGCGAACCAAAGCTTCGCGAAGCAGGCGATTTTCCGTCAATAGGAAGACATGCGTCAGGCGATAGGGTACGCCTTGCGACATTCACGACTCCTTCTCTTAATCTTGCGCAAGTAGCGAGTGACGCTAACACCACTAGACGTCATCACCTGCCACAACCTGGCGCCAAGCTTATCTGCAAATCTAACCGACTCGGTCGAGGTGGGCTGTGATCAAGGAACATTGTGTTTGTGATGAATTACTTGACTCAAGGTGCGGCAAAATCGCGATTTCAGTGCGCCGGGATGAACCGGCTTGAAATTCGAGTCTTGCGATGCTACCGCGAGGGACACAGCGAAGCGGTTCTGTGATCTTTAATGCGAAGTACGGCCGGATGGACGTGAGCGAGGCGCAGAGCGCTAAACAGTTGCGCGACTGAAGAAGCTGGTGGTGGACCGGAGCCTGCACAAGGAGATGCTAAAGGCGGTGATCGCAAAAAAGCGGCTGGAACTCGTAGACCAGCGGGCGAACGTGAACTGGCTGCGGTGGAGTACGCAGTGAGTGAGCACCGGGTTTGCGGGCTCATGGGGATGGCGGTATCGAGTTGCCGCTATGAGCCTAGGCGGTCGGACGAAGCGCTGCGAACGCATCTGGTTGGGTTGGCGCGGGAGAAGCCGCGCTTCGGGTATCGGCGGCTGCTTGTTTTGCCTCGTCGCTCAGGCGAAACGACGACCCACAAGCGAGTGCATCGGGTACATCGAGTGTACCGGGAGGCGGGACTGACGATCCGGCGGAAGAAGCGAAAATATTGCGTGCGAGCGGGAAGACCGCTGGTGGTACGGACTTCAGCGAACCAGGAGTGGGCGCTCGATTTCGTGCATGACGCGGTGGAGAGCGGTCGGATGATCCGAGTGCTGAGTGTAGTGGATGCGTACACGCGGGAGTATTTGGCTTCGGAAGTGGGCACGAGCTTCGACAGCCGGAGAGTGGAAGCGAGTATTGGAGGCGATTGTGGCGAAGCGTGGAGTGCGGCAGGCTGTTCGGCTCAGACCGGAATCGCGTTCAGCTTCCACCGGATTTCTGAAACCCTCTTAAACCCGCCTTTTGGTTTTTCATGCACTTACAATGCCCTAGATCGCTACCTGTGCGCTGTAAGTCCTTCGTTTGACGTTTGCAGGCGGTTTCGTATCCCACTCTCGGGCAGTCATTGGTCGTTCTGGCAGAGGACGCGGACACGGGACACGGGCAACGCCATCGAAGCCAACGCAGCTGCCGCATCGTGCTCACTACGGCCGTGCTGGTCCCGCTGTGTCCTTTTTGTGTTCTTCGCAATTAGATGCCGCTCGATTTCGCCAACCTTTCCAACGCTTTTGAAAACCGTCCATGCGGGTCTTTTGATCGTTAAGTTATCGTGACGGCTATAGTTCTCTGTGCTGCAGCCGCATCGGGACACATAACTCTTAATCAGTAGGTTGAAGGTTCGATTCCTTCCGCGCTCACCAACTTTTCAATTACTTAGCGACGACGAAATCACTCGGAAATCAGAGCCGTGTGGTACGCGTGCCAACGTGCTGCCCAGCGGGCGGGCCTGCAGAACCGGGTTCATCCCCACACGCTGCGCCATTGTTTCGCTACGCACTTGCTGGAAAACGGAGCGGACCTGCGCACCATTCAACTGCTCCTGGGACATCACGATCTGAAGGAGACCACGATCTATCTTCATCTCTCGCGACGGCATCTCAACGCCACCGCGAGTCCACTGGACTCGCTCAAGTTGAAAGATAAGTCACCGCAGAACCCATAGATGAATCGGCCGCCGCTTGAGGTGGCCGATCTGGTTCGCGCCGCGGGACGTGCCTTCATCGAACGAAGCCGCAGGTGGATCACCTGGCAACACCTCAAGGTGTTGCGAGCCATCGCGCGCTGTCGCACCGCCGCCTTGGGCGGGCATCTCGATGAGTGCGTCGACTGCGGGTACCGTCCGGCCATCTCCTACAATAGTTGCCGCAACCGGCACTGCCCGAAGTGTCAAGCCAACGCCCGCGACCGTTGGCTCCAGGCGCGTCGTCAGGAGCTTCTCCCCACGCGCTACGTCCATGTTGTCTTTACCCTACCGCGTGAACTGGCACCGCTCGCCTTGCAGAACAAGAAACTTCTGCACCATCTCTTGCTGCAGACCAGTGCCGCAACTCTCCTCGAAGTCGCTCGCGATCCCAAACATCTCGGCGCCGAGATCGGCTTCTTCAGTGTGCTCCACACCTGGAATCAAAAACTCGAACATCACCCGCACGTCCATTGTGTCGTGCCCGCCGGCGGACTATCGATCGCTCGCACCCAGTGGATCCAGCCACGCTACCCCTTCTTCCTTCCCGTCAAGGTGCTCAGTCGCGTCTTTCGCGGTAAGTTTGTGGCCGCTCTCCAACGCAACTTCCTGCAGGGCAAAGCTGGGCTTCCATGGCAACCTGAAGCCCCTCGCTCACCCCAAAGTCTTCTCCGCCTGGATCAGAACCCTGTTCCGAAACGACTGGCACGTCTACTCCAAACGCCCCTTCGGTGGTGCCGAACATG
>Ga0326727_10015580_pt1 | contig 16274 bp, 11 predicted proteins | sample MB2enrmetagenome_FD_207643 | JGI IMG/M metagenome (GOLD analysis project Ga0326727, IMG submission 207643) | Lab enriched peat soil microbial communities from McLean, Ithaca, NY, United States - MB29MY | ecosystem: Environmental > Terrestrial > Soil > Wetlands > Peat | place: USA: New York...
CCCGTATTCCATCGAGATCGATCTCACCCACCAACACGCCTATCTCCTGAAGAACGGACAGCAAATAGCTGTGGCACCCATCTCCAGCGGACGCGTCGGCCACCTGACCCCGACCGGAAATTTCTCGGTAATCCAGAAGGATCTGAATCATGTCTCGAATCTCTACGGTAAGATCGTCGAAAAATCCTCCGGCCGGGTCGTGAAAGCGGGCGCGGACGTCGCCACACCCGTGCCGAAGGGCTGCAAGTTTGTCCCGGCGCCGATGAAGTGGTTCATCCGGTTCGAGGGTGCGTCAGGAATGCACGCGGGCGTTCTGCCCGGCTACCCGGCCTCGCACGGATGCGTGCGGATGCCGGCGGCGAAGGCCCAGCTATTCTATGAGACGGTCGATCTCGGCGTTCCCGTGCACGTATTCGGCACGCCGCCGGAAAGATCCTCGCATGAGGAGGAAGCGTCGAGTCGCCACGCCGGTTCCCTCAAGCCCACGGCCAAACCGACGCCGACAGCAAAGCCGACGCCGAAACCGAGAACCGGCTGGCCGTTCTTTTTTCGGAATCACTGACCCAGTCAGCCAGTGACGGAAATCTGCGGTTGCTTAGTACCGGCGCGTATCGCGACGGTCGCCACCACCGCCACGGCGATCACCACCACCGCCACCGCGGTATCCGCCGCCACCGCCACGGCCTTCGCTGCGATGGCCACCGCCACCGCCGCCACGGCGATCTTCGTAGCCGCCTCCGCCGCCACCGCCACCGCCGCCGCGTTCCTCGCGGGGCCGGGCTTCATTGACGCGAAGGGGGCGTCCGTCAATTTGCTTGCCGTCGAGCTGGCTCACAGCGTTTTGCGCATCGCCTTCGGAAGCCATGGTCACGAAAGCGAACCCACGGGACTTGCCCGTGAATTTGTCCTGCATGAGCAGCACTTCGGTTACAGCACCGGCTTGTGCAAACATGTCCTGCAACTCGAGCTCCGTCGTCGTGAACGGCAAGTTACCTACGTACAGTCGATTTCCCATAACGGTTTGGATTTTGGCTTCAGATCCTTGCCGTCACCGCAGGAGAACGTCGCTGAAAATACTCCATTGACTGCTCCTGCTAAGCCGGAAGTTTTTCTGTGCTACCATTGGCATGCAGAGTAGGACAAAAAAATGCAAGCAAGCAATCAGAAATTGTGCTCCACCTCTCTTCCCGCGCCGGCGGTCGCTCTGGTAATTAGAGTTTGATAAAAGGCGTTCTCATTCCCGATTTCCGTTTTCGATTGGCATTTTCGGGTTAAAACCCCCATTTCCCTCCGGCCATGCGCGATCTCATCGACCATCTCAGCCACGGCCACGATTTGAGCCCGGACCAGGTCGCGGAGGCCGTCGGCGGCCTCGTGGACGAGGCGCAGAATGACGGTGTAAAGGCGGAGTTCCTCCACGCGTTGCGGGCAAAAGGCGAGACAGCGGCGGAGATCGCAAGCTTCGTCGCAGCGCTCCTCTCCCGCGCAGTCGAGCCCGATATCGACCCCACGGCAGTGAATGGCCCGCTCATCGACGTGTGCGGGACCGGCGGTGACCGCATGGAGCTCTTCAATGTCTCCTCCACCGCGATGTTCGTGCTCGCTGCCGGCGGCGCCGCGGTTGTGAAACACGGCAACCGCGGCATCACCTCAAAATCCGGGGGCGCCGACGTTCTCGAAGCGCTTGGGGTAAAGATCGACTACCCGCCGGCGCTCTTGCGCGAATGCCTCGCGGCCACCGGGCTCGGCTTCATTTTCGCGCCTGCCTATCATCCCTCCTTCAAATCGATCGCCCCGGTGCGCAAAGCCCTGGCTGCGCAGGGCGTCGCAACCATTTTCAATATCCTCGGACCGTTACTCAATCCAGCGCGTCCGCCCTTTCAACTGGTCGGTATTTTCTCCGAAAGCCTGCTGCCGAAATACGCCGAGGTCCTCCGGCTCCTTGGCCGGCGCAGCGCGTGGGCCGTTCACGGCTCCAGCGGAGCGGGCGGCACCGGCGTTGATGAATTCTCCACGCTCGGCATCAACCACTATTGCGCCGTTCGTGACGGCCGGGTCACCTCCCATACCCTCGACCCAACCGCGCTCGGTTTCCCCGTTGCCGACCTCGAGGAATTGCGCGGCGGCGATCGCACCGAAAACGCTCGCATCCTTACCGGCATCCTCGCCGGGCACATCCATGGGCCCAAACGGGATGTTGTCATCCTGAATGCAGCAGCCGGATTCGTCGTCAGCGGCCTGGCGGCCGACCTGGCAGAAGGGATCGCATGCGCACACGAGCAGATCGAAAGCGGACGCGCGCTCGCAAAACTAAAAGCCTTACATAACTTCTCGGCATCAAACCTCTTATAGTAAGTACCTGTATACAAATTACTTATATCAATGAAATTTCTCTCGCGCGCACGGATTTTCGTCGTTAGATTTTGGTATATGAGTATTCGACGTACTTCTCTCCCTGCCGGACTGCTCATGGTCGCGGCGGTCGCTGTTCTCTTTCCCTATGCTGCGCAGGCTGACCGCAATCCGGTTACCGAGACCAAATCTCTCCAGGAGTGGTCCACCCTCACCCCAACCATATCCGGAACCGTAGTCGATCCCGTGAGCCCCGCCGTTGGAGTCAATGCACCAAAGGTCGGCAATGCGACCATCGTTATTGATCCGACTATTCCCGTGGATCCGCCGGTGTTTTTCCCTTTCAAGAGCGGCAGCATCGATTTGAATGCCACGCTTCGGAGCGGAACCACAAAGGGTACCATCGCCATATCTGTTAGCGGTTACACTGCGGGCACCTATACGGTGAGCGCTGTCACGGAATCATCCAGCAGCACCGTGGTGCTCGGGACCCTCACAGTGACTACCGGAAGCTTCTCGTACCCCCCGCCCGTTACGATCGAAGGCGGCAGCGGCGTGATCATGTATATCCCCGCTCACAATAATGTCATGATTGCTCCGTGGGGATTCTCGACGGGCAATGTGGTGCTTGGTGGTTCCAGCGCTCCTTTCCCGGCCGGGTTCAGCCCTTTCGATATCGCCACGCTCTCGCTCTCCGATTCGAACAATAACATCGTCGCCGCCAGCACGCTCACGCCGGTGCCTAACGGCTTTTACAGCGCACTGTCGCCGCTGGTCAGCGGTACCGTTGCGCCGGGTGCCACCGGGTATGCGTTAATTCGCGCCCATACACCTCCCGTTTTCTACCCGATGACAGCGACCGCCAATGCGACCAGTTCCTTGATCAATGGCGTTGCGCCAATCGCCCCACCCATTGTCGTCGATCCCCTTCCGCCGATCTTCCGCAGCGCGGCAACCGGACGCCTGGTAATTCATGCGCAAGGCTTGCCCGCCAGCACGCAATTGACCTATGCTGTCGATGGGAACGATCTCGGCACCGCCACCACGGACTCCGCCGGAAATCTCATCATCTTCGCCGCGCAAGGCACGCACCGGAAGCTTCCGGCTACGCTCGACCTTTTCTCGGTAAAGACCGTCACCGTGCATGACGCCTCCGGCACGGTGTACGTAAGCGCCAGCTTCTAAGCGCGCGGCTTCCGGCAGCGCGCGTTGGTGGAAATCGCAAGGACTCCGTTGCGATCCGCCTACGCCTCTTCGCCGCCCTTGCGCCCACTCGGTTTCTTATCGGTGCGGTGATAGCCTTGCGCCATTTGGGCTCGCGCTTTCTGCTCGGTCTCATCCGGCTCACCGCCGATCTCCTTGACCATGCGCTGATGCATCTCCGCAACACGCTGCGCGTTTTCCGGACGATCCGCCACGTTGGCGAACTCCTGCGGATCGCTCGACAGGTCGAACAGTTGCCTCTGCGCGGGATGCGCCGAATCCATAGTGGAATGATACGTGTATTTCCAGTTCCCGCTGCGTGACATCACATAACCTGAGCCGATGTTGTGAGCGTAATACTCGCTCACGGCATAGTCCTTCCACATCTGCTTGGGATCGTCCAGCCAGCCCAGCATCGAATCACCATTCCAATCATCCGGCGTGTGCCCGCCGCCGATATCGACCAGCGTCTTCACCAAGTCCACGTGCGCCGAGGCCCCGGCTCGCCGCTGGCCCGCCGCCCACCGTTGCGGGTAGGAGATGATCATCGGCACGCGCGAAGCCTGCTCGTACATGCAGCTCTTCCACCACATCCCATGCTCCCCCATGTTCTCGCCGTGATCCGATGAGTAAACAATGACGGTGTTCTCCGCCAGATCCTTGTTTGCCCGCAGGGCAGCCACCACCTTTCCGATTTCATTGTCGATCCAGTCCACCATCCCGTAATAGAGCTCCCGTCCGGTCCGCACCGTCGCGTCCGGCAATCCTATCTCTCCAAAGCCCGCGCGCAGCAGCCGGTAATTGAGCGGCAGCGTGTCGTAAAAACCGCCCGGGATCGTCGGCATCTCGATCCGTCCCCGGTACCGCTCCCAATAGTCCTTAGGGACCACCAGCGGGAAATGCGGCGCAAGGTACCCCGAATATAAAAAGAACGGCTTGTCGCTCCCCGTTCGCTTCGTCAGAAAATCCAGGGTGCCCGCGGTGACTCTCTTGTCATGCTCGAGCACCGGATTTCTCGGACCAGGATGGAACTGTTTGAACCGGTCGGATATTCCGTCCTGGGTGACGGCGTTCGGATCGCGCCGTTTGCCGCGCCCGTTCTTGAAGTTATCGTTGAAGTTTCCGCCGATCTCCATAAACCCGTACCGGCGCGAGTAGTCGTAATGCTGCTTGCCGCACAGATACGATTCATAGCCCGCCGCATTCAATATCCGCGGCAGCGAAGGGATATCGGCGCTCGGCAACTCGCACGAGTTGCTCCAGACGTTCACCCGCGAACAGTACTTGCCCGCCGTGAGAGAGGCCCGGGACGGTACGCACAACGGCGAGTTGCAATAATGGGTCTCGAACGTGACGCCGTTCGCGGCGAGCTCGTCCATGTGCGGTGTCCGCACGATTGTGTTTCCGTAAGCCCCCGTCACATGCGGATTGTGCTCATCGGACATGATCCACCAGATATTCGGCGGCTTCCGTTCCGTCCCAATCGCGAATACGCCTCGCGACCCGAGCGCCAAGCTTGCAACGCCCAACGCCCCGGTCTTGATGAAATCACGACGACCAACCATTTGCGCAGTCTGAGACACTTTTCTCATAGGGGGATTTCCGTTTCCGGCAGGGCAGACAAACAGCAATTAGACGAAGCCAAAATCAAACAGGTTTTGCTTGCATGCCTGTGCCCCAGTTTTTTCATACTTCCAACCTCTAGCTTTCTGCATCCGTCCTTTTCGGCAGGTGGTCCCTGCAATACTCCTGCCCGTCCCGAGCGACGCGGAAGTCCAGCTCTGGATGTGTGACCTCCGTTCGGTGGCACACCGCGCATTCGTGGAGCGTCTCGTTCACGGGTGCCTTTGCCACCTCGAACTTTTGCCGTCGCGCCGCCACCTGCTGTCGCATCCTCGCGCCCCGGTACATTTCAGGCCCGAAGAAGATGAAATAATTCCCGAGCGCCACGATCAGGCTGATGCGGTAGGACCAGTCCGCATCCAGGAAATGGTACGCCAGCAGCGCGCCCGCCAGCCACGCGAGCCACTTCACCTTTGCCGGGATGATGTACATCACAAATATCACCTCATCCGGATAGTAATGGGCGAACGCAAACAGGAGCGATGAATTCAGCAACGCCGCAGAAAACCCACCGCCCACCCCACCCGAGGAAAATGCCTCCAGGAAGGCCGCGACCGTAATCCCGAGCATCCCGGTAAAATAATATACGTTCATCCTGAACGACCCAAGCGCCTGTTCCAGCCCGTTGCCCACCCACCAGAGAAAGATCAAGTAGAACAGCACGCCTATCCAATCCGGCAGCAGAAAAGAACCAAACTGCGGAATGAAAATGTAGGTCACCAGCCGCCACACCTCGCCGTGCATGATCCTGGCCGGCCACAGCGCCAGCCCGAGCACGAAGTAGGGATTTATCTTCGCCAGGATATAAACCAGCGCATTGAGCGCCACCACATACCGGATCAGCCCGGGGATGGCAAAACGCTCAAATCGGTGTTCCAGGCGGTCGAGAAGGCTCATGTCTGCGGCAGGATTGTCGCCACGCACCCAAATTGCAAACCCGGACGCAAGCCGGAAAAGAGCCATGGCCAGGCGCAAGACGATTTCGGCGTAGAATGGAGGGAGGCGACCCGGCATTTCGGATGGAGGGGTGGCAAATTCCCAAAACCATTTTGCAAATAGCCGCCCCGCCCTCTAGCTTACCCACCCGTGACAGGGACCACGGCTTTGAAAAGAACTCCGCTCTATGATGAGCACCTCCGCCTCGGCGCGAAAGTGATCGATTTCGGCGGCTGGCTCATGCCTGTCCAGTACAGCGGCATCGTGGCCGAGCACCAGGCCGTGCGCGAGAACGCAGGCCTCTTCGACATCTCGCACATGGGACAATTCTTCGTGAGCGGCCCGCGAGCGGAAGCGTGGCTCAATGGATTGCTGACCAACAACATCGAGCGTCTCGCGCCAGGCGGCGGCCAGTACACGTTCCTCCTCAATGAGGGGGGCGGCGTCATCGACGATCTCATCGTTTACCGCCTCGTGGACAACGAGTTCCTGCTCGTCGTCAACGCCGCGAAGGTCGAAGAGGATTCCGCGTGGATGCGCGGACGGCTCGAACCCGAAGGAATCGATTTCACCGACCGCAGCCCGCAATACGCAGGCCTCGCGCTCCAAGGCCCGAAGGCGCCCCGGCTCTTCGACGAGCTCTTCGGCGTTTCCCGCCCCGCCCGCAACGAGGCCAGGCGCATGACCCGGGATGGCGTTCCGTTCGTCGTCGCATGCACCGGCTACACCGGCGAAGAGGGCTACGAGTTCTTCTTCCCCGCTGCCGCCGCTCCCGCCCAGTGGAATTATATCCTGGAGAAAGGCGCCGCCCTGGGCCTCAAGCCGTGCGGCCTCGGCTCGCGCGACACGCTGCGGCTGGAAATGTGTTACCCGCTCAATGGCTCCGATCTCTCCCCGGATCACACCCCGCTCGAGGCCGGTCTCTCGATTTTCGTCGACTTGAACAAGCCAACCTTCGTCGGCCGCGAGGCGCTGGTCAGGCAGCGTGCGGAGGGCATTCCGCTCCGCCTCGCGCCGATCCGCATGAAAGAAAAAGGCCCACCTCCCCGCGCCCATTACCCGGTCCTCAAGGATGGACAAAAAGTAGCGGAACTCTCCAGCGGCACGCTCTCTCCGTCACTCGGGTGCGGGATCGGAATGGCCTACCTGCCAGCCGGGCTTGCACGAATCGGCGAGGAACTGGAAATCGAGATTCGCGGCCGGCGTTTTGCCGCTACCGTGGAGCGCAAACCCTTTCGTAAACCGTCCGGAAATCCAGAGTAACCAATCCCATGAATGTTCCTGAACACCTGCACTACGCCGAGACCCATGAATGGCTTCGCCTCGATGGCGAGACCGCCACAGTCGGCATCACCGACCATGCACAGGCCGAATTGACCGACATCGTTTTCGTCGAGCTTCCAAAAATCGGCACAAACCTCACGGCCAAACAACCCGCGGCGGTGGTGGAATCGGTCAAGGCTGCCAGCGACATTTATTCACCCATCGGCGGACAGGTAGTCGAGGTGAATACCGCGCTCGAAGCCGACCCCGGACTCGTCAATCGCGATCCTTTTGGCGAAGGATGGCTTTACCGGCTCCGGATCGAGGCCGGCGAGCAGATCGAGACCCTCAAAGAACCGGCCCAATACCGGGAACTGATCGCCGCCAGCGGAAAGTACGAGGTCTAAGGGGTGCACCGAACGCCTGATCCCACGCCCAAGCCCCTGGATACTTTTCCCCGTCGCCACATCGGACCCGACGAGGAGGAATGCGCCGCGATGCTGCGCGAGCTCGGTTTCGCGACGATGGACGAACTCATCGACCGCGCGGTGCCTGCGTCCATTCGCCTTCGCAAGCCCCTCAAACTCCCGCCGGCTACGGGCGAGCGCGAGAGTCTCGCGGAATTGAAGGCGATCGCCCGGCGCAATTCCGTTCTGCGAAGCCACATTGGGGCCGGCTATTACGGCTGCGTCACGCCACCGGTCATCCAGCGCAATATTCTCGAAAACCCAGGCTGGTACACGGCCTACACACCGTACCAGGCGGAGATCGCGCAGGGCCGGCTCGAGGCGCTGCTAAATTTCCAAACGCTCGTCACCGACCTCACCGGACTCGATATTGCGAACGCCTCGCTCCTCGACGAAGGTACCGCCGCCGCCGAAGCAATGACCGTCTGTTTCGCGGCCCGCGCGGACGCCACGCGCAACCGCTTTTTTGTTTCCGACTCCTGCCATCCGCAGACCATCGAAGTCGTGAAGACTCGCGCGAAGCCGCTTGGCATCGAGGTGGCGGTCGGCGACGAACGCACCACCGATTTCGCCGGCAGCGGCATTTTCGGAGCGCTTTTCCAATACCCGGCGACGGATGGCGAAATCCGCTCGTTCGAGCTCGATTCCCTGCATGCCGCCGGCGGTCTGGCGGTTGTCGCTGCGGATCTGCTCGCGTTGACCTTGCTCCGCCCGCCGGGTGAATGGGGCGCCGATATCGCCGTTGGCTCCAGCCAGCGCTTTGGTGTACCGATGGGCTTTGGCGGGCCTCACGCGGCCTACTTTGCCACGCGGGACAGTCTCAAGCGCCACATGCCCGGCCGGCTCGTCGGCGTGTCGCACGACGCCGAAGGCCGCTCCGGCTTCCGCCTCGCCCTTCAAACCCGGGAGCAGCACATCCGCCGCGAGAAAGCGACGAGCAACATCTGCACGGCGCAGGTGCTCCTGGCTGTGATGGCCTCGATGTACGCCGTATACCATGGACCGGCTGGTCTGCGCGCCATCGCCCGGCGCGTCCATGCCCAGGCTCAAAAACTCGCCGCCGCGCTCGCACGAATGGGCTGCGCGGTTTCGGTAAAACCGGTTTTCGATACGATTCGCGTCACGGTCGATTCCTCCCGCGCAATCCTCCAGTCCGCCCTCACGGAGGGGCTCAACCTGCGCGCGCTGGATGACCGGACAGTCTGCATCGCCGTGGATGAAACTACTGACGACCTCACCCCCATTCTCCGCGCATTCAATGCCGGCAAAGATCCTGCGTTTTCAATCGACGAAATCGTCCCTTCGATTGTCTATGGAGCGGAACTCGCCCGGATCTCCGATTTTCTGACGCATCCGGTTTTCAACCACTACCACACCGAGACTGAGATGCTGCGCTACATCCGGCGGCTCGAGGCGAAGGATATTTCCCTCACCACGTCCATGATCCCGCTCGGCTCATGCACGATGAAGCTAAACGCCACCTCCGAGATGCTCCCAGTGACCTGGCCGGAGATCGGTGCCCTCCACCCATTCGCCCCAGTGGATCAGACTCCTGGCTACGCGCGCATTTTCAGCGACCTCGAGCAATGGCTCGCGGAGATCACCGGCTTTGCCGCCGTCTCGCTTCAGCCGAATGCCGGCTCACAGGGCGAGTACGCCGGGCTGCTCACCATCCGCAATTACCACGCCAGCCGGGGCGAAGGTCACCGCAACGTTTGCATCATCCCGCAGTCCGCCCATGGCACCAACCCGGCGAGCGCCGCGATGGCTGGCTTTCGCGTCGTGGCCGTCCGTTGTCTTGAGGATGGCGACATCGATCTCCCTGATCTCCGCGCAAAGGCCGAGGCCCACGCGCGCGACCTCGCCTGCCTTATGGTCACCTATCCCTCGACGCACGGCGTATTCGAGGAAGGCATCCAGGAAGTCTGCCAGATCATTCACTCCCACGGTGGGCAGGTTTACATGGATGGCGCGAACATGAATGCCCAGGCCGGCCTTTGCCGCCCGGCGGACATCGGGGCCGACGTCTGCCACCTCAATTTGCACAAGACCTTTTGCATCCCGCACGGCGGCGGTGGGCCAGGTGTCGGCCCCATTGGGGTTGCCGCCCACCTGGCGCCGTTTTTGCCGCAGCCGGGCGGGCAGGGCGGACAGGTCAGCGCTGCGCCCTACGGGAGCGCCTCCATCCTGGTTATCTCGTGGATGTACATCCGCATGATGGGCGCGGAAGGGCTCAAAAATGCGACCGAAACCGCAATCCTGAACGCCAATTATATCGCGCATAGACTCGGTTCTCTATTTCCTGTGCTTTTTCAAGGAAAAGCCGGCCTCGTGGCCCACGAGTGTATCCTGGACCTGCGGCGCTGGAAGAATTTCGGGATCGAGGTCGAGGATGTCGCGAAAAGGCTGATGGATTACGGCTTCCATGCCCCCACCATTTCGTGGCCGGTACCCGGTACAATGATGATCGAGCCAACGGAAAGCGAATCCCGGGCGGAACTCGACCGGTTTTGTGACGCAATGATCTCCATCCACGGCGAAATGAAGGCAGTCGAAACCGGTGCGATGGACCGGGCAAATAATCCCCTGAAACGTGCCCCCCATACGGCAGCCGCGGTGACGGCGGACACCTGGGACCGTCCCTACTCGCGCCAGACGGCGGCGTTCCCCGCCCCATGGCTCAAGGAGCACAAGGTCTGGCCTTCGGTTGCAAGAATAGACAACGTGTACGGAGACAGGAACTTGCAATGCTCTTGTCTGCCCGTTGAGGCCTTCGTCGAACCCTCGTCAGACTGAATCGGGCGCTTCTCCGCGATTTTCTGCGACAGAACGCACCCAGGCAGGCGCACATCCTGCTTTTAAGAGGTGGCTCATGGACTGGATTAGAAATGACCCGGTATACGCTGTTTTCGCCGCCGTTTGGATCGCCACATTGATCTTCAGGCAGGTTCAAAAACGGCGCGAGACCGGTTTTCGGGACGCACTCGCCAAGTGGATCGTTATTGTCCTCGCATTGATCGCCGGAGCCGTGCTCGCTGCGCAGCTCCCAGCCGGGGTCGGTTTCTGGTCGGTCCTTGTTCTGGTTTCAGTACTTCTCGCGGCGATTGATATCAGCGCCGCCTCCGGAGCTGTTGTGCGCAAGGAAAAGGAGACGGCGGAAAAGCTGCTCCATACCGAGCAGAAGCTTCACCTTCACATCGAGCAGACCCCGCTAGGCGTCATGGAACTCGACCTTCAAGGCCGATTCATGGAGTGGAACAGCGCTGCGGAACGAATTTTCGGATTTCCCCGGGAGGAGGTGCTCGGCAAGGACTTCCGCGACCTCATTATCCCGGAGTCGGCTCGCAGGGACGGACAGGCCGTCTGGGAAGAGCTTCTCAAGGGGGCGGGAGAACCGGGCCGAATGTACGAGAATGCGACCCGCGACGGCCGGGCGGTCATGTGCGAGTGGAACAGCACTTTCATCCGCGATTCGCGAGGCGAGATCATCGGCCTTTCACTCCTCTGTGAGGACATCACCGAGAAGCACCGTGCCGCCCGCGAAATCGAGAACCTTGCCGCTTTCCCCCGTTACAATCCGAAGCCGGTCATGCAGTTCTCCGAAGAAGGGGAGCTGGTTTACTGCAACGAATCCGCGGAGGAGATGGCCCACTCTTTTGGCAAGCAAAAGATGGCGGAAATTCTGCCGCCCGACGTTGCGGTCGCGGTTCGGGAGTGCCTCGAGAGCGGCGGCAACCAGGTACGGCGGGACACAAAGATCGACGCTCGCACGATCACCTGGGCATTTTTCCCCATTCCGGCGGTCCACTGCGTCCATTGCTACGCCTCGGAGGTTACCGAACGGCTCAATCTCGAACAGCAACTCCGGCAATCGCAGAAAATGCAGTCGGTCGGTCAGCTCGCCGCGGGCGTGGCGCATGACTTTAATAACGTGCTGACCATTATCCAGGGGCATTGCGAGCTGGTGGCGATGGGCGAAAAGCTGACCAAATCGGGCCTTGAATCCCTGGATCAGGTGCGGATGGCCGCCGACCGCGCCGCCAAGCTGACGCAGCAATTGCTGACCTTTGGCCGCAAACAATTCATGCAAATCGAGTCGCTGGACTTGAACGAAGTCATCCAGCGCGTAACGCAAATGCTCCGGCGCGTCCTCGGCGAAAACGTGAGCCTGCGCACCAACCTGGCGCCGCGCCTCCCGGCCGTGGAGGCCGATGCGACGATGATGGAGCAGGTCATCATGAATCTTTCTGTCAACGCGCGGGACGCGATGCCGGGCGGCGGCTCCCTGACGATCGGCACCGTCCCCGTGATGGTTTCGCGCGCTTATGTCGAACGGAATCCCGAAGCCCGTGAAGGAACATTTATCTGCCTCTCGGTAAGCGACAACGGCACGGGCATCGAGCCGGACAAACTCAGCAAACTGTTCGAACCATTCTTTACGACCAAGGAAGTCGGCAAGGGAACCGGCCTGGGGCTCGCAACCGTCTACGGCATCGTCAAGCAGCACCAGGGCTGGATCGAGGTCGAGAGCGAAGTCGGCAAGGGCTCCGTCTTCAAGGTGTACCTGCCCGGCTCGGTCAAGACCGTCCAGACCCGCAACGGGAAAACAATTCCGCAAAAGGTGCGCGGCGGAAACGAAACCGTGCTGCTCGTGGAAGACGAAGCCGGCGTGCTGACTCTCGCCCGCGGGATTCTCAAATCATACGGCTACGAAGTGCTCGAGGCCCGCTCCGGAGTGGAGGCGCTACGGCTCTGGGCTCAGCACGATACGCGAATCGATCTCCTGCTTACCGACATCGTGATGCCCGAGGGAATGTCCGGCCTCGACCTTGCCAGAAAATTGCGTGGCGAAAAACACGACCTCAAGGTCCTGTACAGCAGCGGCTACTCCATCGAGGTGGCCGGCCAGGATTTCGGTCTCACGGAGGGAATGGCTTTCCTGAAAAAGCCCTACCAGCCTTCCGCTCTCGCATTCAAGGTGCGCGAGTGTCTGGACCTGCCCGCGTGATCAGGTCTTGGAACCAATCTTTTCCAGGAGCACGCGTTCCTCGGGAAGAAGCTTGCGCGGATCGATCGCCGCCGCGGAACGAGTAGCCGCGTCTTTCTGGCCGGCGGCTTGTTGGAGAAGAGCCAGATAGAGCGCCGTCCCTGCAACCTGCAACCGTTGTTCCCCAAATGGGCTGAGCACACGGAGACCATCCTGGTAACGGCCATCGAGATAGAGCGAATAAGCGTAGGTTGCGGCGACGTTCGGATTCTCGGGGTGATTCATGAAATCTTCCCTGGCAATGCGACTGGCATCGGTCGCGCCGATGCCCGATAGCAACGAGAGGAACGCAAAGTTATTGCAAACTTCGGGATCCTTGGGGCGATCGCGAAATTGCTCGCGGGCAACGCGGAGAAGGCCGCCGGTATTTCCGGCCGCACCGTAGAAGTCCCAAAGAGCCTTGAGCGCCGGCCCTCGGCACGGATAACCCAGCTCCGTTATATCCCAATACAAAGCCTCCGCATCCGACTGCCACGACCAACTTGCGGCAGTCTGGGCAAGCAGGAGGAGGTCGGAGCCGTTGCGATGGCAGGACGCGACTGCGTCGCGCCAGAGTGGAGCGGAGCCGCCGGACTCGCGGGTGCATCGAACCAGGAGCGCGACGCGCAGGAAGTCGCAGTCCCGCCAGTTCTTGCCGTCGAGAAACGCGCGCAATGCGGACCAGTCGCGCAGTTCGGTAAGCGCATCCGCTTCACCCGTCTGGATGCCGACGTCCGATTGCTCGGTGGCGGGCAGGTTTCGAAGCCAGCCTAAAACTTCGGCGGCGTCGCCCAGCCGGATCATCCATTCGGCAACCTGGAGCGTCTCGATCGGATCTGCTTCGACCTTGTTCCAGAGCGTCGTCAATTCAGCATGCCCTTCCTGACGGTCAGGGGCCGCGGTGATACATGCGAGTTCGTCATCGAGCGTCCGATCGCTGCGCTGGCGCATCGCCGCGCGGAAATGAGCGATGCGGGAACGATCGTGCTGCCGAAGGGCGTCGTTGAGAAGCGCCCGGATGGCGGGAAGCGGCGCGGTTGAGGTGGTGGCAAGGTGCTCGAGAGTGGCGCGGGCGCGTCCCCGCGTCTGATCGTCGTCGGCAGCACCAAGGCGAAGCGCGGCGAGATTGGCGACGTGGACAGGGTTCGACGGTTCGAGTTGGGCGGCGGCGGCGAATTGATCGTCAGCCGCCTGCGGCTGGCCTAGAGCAACGAGCGTATTCGCGTAAAGCTCGTGGAACCTGGCGTTCTGTTGCCAAGCGGCAGGAACCTGCTCAAGAGCCTCTCGGGCGACGTCCGTCTGGCCGAGCCGGAGAGCGACGGCAGCCCAATCGAGATAGTCATCCATGGTCGCGGGACCGATCTGTACGACGCGAGCGCGCCATGCCAATTCCTCGGGAGAATGTTCGGCGGCTCCAAAGCGCGCGATGAGGCGATTCGTCGCGATATCGTCCGGATGCGCGGTGTAAAGCCGCTGAAGCCAGACCCAGGCGGACCGGAAATCGCCTGTATCGACTGCGCGAGCCGCAGCGGCCATCACCATGCGGTCGCGACGTTGAAAATAATAGCGGGAGCCGCCCCAGCCGAGGATGCCGGCAAGCAGGAGAAAAAGGGCAAGGACAGGACAGGAAAACAGTGCCTTTCGGATTGCGGGCGTCATGGGGTGTTTGCAGAAAATTTAGAAGGCAGGCTCACAAGGGAAGGGATGCGAGACTCCAGCAACTTCATGGGGTGCGAATCGGAGAGAGACGGCGTCAGGCCAATTTCGATGCTTTCCTGGCCGAGATTCCGTTGACCAGCGAGAGCGCGCTGGATGCGACTCCATCCGCTCCAATCCTGGAGCATTGCCGACGTGTCACGGTCGGCCGGCCGTTGCTCATAAAGCGAGAATAGGACATAAAGCTGGGTCCCTCCTTTCTGGAACAGGTATTCGCGAAACGGGAGCGAACCGCCCGCGATGGATATTTCCCGCCGGCCAAAGTCGCGAACGAGGACGGCACCGCTCGCCTCGAGGCACGTCTCCGGGCGGTGCATGCGGGCGGATTGGGTGGAGGTGCGCCCGGGCGCCCAAGTGAGATGATACAGGCTCCAATTGCGACCATCCACATCGCGCCACTCCGCTGCATCGGCGCCGGAATACAGCAGGATCCGGCGGGCGGATTCGGGAATCGGAACGGAGTGGAAATCGGATTCGCCGGTGGGCCATGAAATGGCGAGATGGACCGGAGGAGCGGACGATTCGTGAAAGCCGTACCAGAGTTGGACGGCAATTTCCGTCGTGACGAGGGAAAGGATGAGGCCGACAGGAATCATGACGGGCAGAAACGGGACGGGAGTTTTTGTACCGACAGAACTGGCGGGCTCCGGATCGCGCCACCGTGCCGCGAGGAGCCACGCACCCGTAAGGCCAAAACAGAGGATACTTACTCCAGCCGGGTCGTGCCAGGAATGGATCGCGCCCATGCCGACATGAGATGCGACCGCCGAGAGAACGGTGGTACGGATTACATTGCCACCGAGAGCAAAAAGCAAACCGATCGCGACCAGCGCAATACGACGGCGCGCGGGGAGCCGGCAGAGTTCACCGAGGAAGAGGGAGACCATGAGCATCGCCTGCAGGGAGCGAATACCGCTGCAAGCCTCATCGATCCCGACAGAGCCGGTCGAGAGGCAAATGAGATTGCCTTGGCGGTAGGCGGGAGTATTGAGCCAGCCGAGTATCTCCACTGTGATGGCGGCGACCTGGCGCATCAGCGATTGGGTAAGCCAGAGATCGAAGCGCTGCGGCCATGGGACCGCGGTGAGCAAAAAGAGCAGCGGAAAGAGAAACCAGCACGCCCACCGCAATCCGCCGGTGCGGCATAGAAAAAGGAAGGCAACCAAAGCAGCTGCGAGGGCAAGGGACCAATTGACAACTGACCAATCCGGCGCTGCCTCCTGAATAAGCCGGAGGGGCAGGAAGAGCGCAGCGGCGATGAAAAGCAGTCCCTCGGCGCGCATAAACTGCCGTTGAGGCTGCTCCGACCAGCGCAGGATCGCGAGAACGACGCCGAGCAGCGGGACCGACCACGCATAGGCGTATTGCGGGTCCGTCGCCCAGAAGAAGTAAAGACGACGAAAAAGAATCACCCAGGGAGCCAAAAGAGCAGCCATCCAGATGATCTGATGCAGGACGCCGGCGGAAGGGGCCGCCGATAGCGCCCGCTCCCGCCGTTGCGGATCCAAGGCAAGGCTCTCTCTCGGCAAATCGGCGACGCGCATCAGACCTCGTTCGGATTGTCCTTTGAAAACAGCAGCGGCTCGTTCGGGCCGGTGGCCGCGGGGACCTTTGGCGGCGGACTGACGGCCCGGCGCGACGGTTCCATTGGATCAAAGAATTGTCCGGCAAGCGTCGGCGAAACCTTT